>Ga0307509_10012632_pt1 | contig 10086 bp, 11 predicted proteins | sample 10_EM_MG_FD_202245 | JGI IMG/M metagenome (GOLD analysis project Ga0307509, IMG submission 202245) | Populus trichocarpa ectomycorrhiza microbial communities from riparian zone in the Pacific Northwest, United States - 10_EM | ecosystem: Host-associated > Plants > Roots > Unclassified | place... | reverse complement strand
CCCTTCACATTGTGGAAGAAAACCCAATGCAAAGGGGGAGGGACCCTTCTACATTGCCTGTGTGGAAGAAAACCCAACGCAGAGGGGCAGAACCCCTTCGTGTCGTGTCTTGTGGATGAAAACACAATGGGAAGGGGAAACCCCTTCTCGTCACGTCTGTGTGGAAAGAAACACGATGGAAACGGGGGACCCCTCTCGTCGCATCCAGTTGCATAGAAAACATGACAGGAGAGGGTTTCCCCCCTCTTGTCGTGTCTCTGGTGGCAGCAGATAACCACCGCCCTCAAAAATGAGCTCTGCGCTTGTTTTCGAGGGCGGTGGTCTGGTGGTGGTGGCAGCAGTATCTACCATCCTCGAAAACAAGCGTCTGAACTCGTTTTTGAGGGCAGTGGTTGGTGGAGTACCTGTTTAATGGTTAGTAATACAAAAAGAAAGAGAAATATAGCAGGCGTACCTTGTACGCCCACTCCCCGTGTTCCTTTCCTGCTGGCGTTCTCGTTGTTTGCATTTGAGGTGGCTGTGTGTCAGTGACCATGGTCAGCACGTTTGTTGATAATCCTGTGCACAAACAACGCGCAATGGTTTGTTAATGATAAACAATAACATATATAAAGTTACAAACCGTATATAAAGCACTTCTCCTGCGTATGTTCTTTCCTCACATTGTATATTACTTTTTTTATTATAAATTATTTGTTATTTAATATGATTTATAATTATATATAATATTATTTATGATAACCGGTCATGAAACCGGTTCATAACCGATAACCACTGCATCTAACTGTGCAAGACCGGTTAGAGGTGGTCCGGTTCGGTTAATTTGAGTCTTGTAAAAATACCTAACTGGTCTCGGTCATGGTTAGAGCCAAAAAAGGCAAATAACCGGACCTAACCGGACCTTCAAACACTAGATTTTGAGCATACCAATACTTGACTGTCTACCACCAGATTTGGTCAGAATTGGTCAGATCTAGTGAGATTCTAAATAGTTGTGATCAGGATCTATTAAAATCTTTATTTTAATTTTACATAAATTAAATACAAAAAAGGAAACTATCCTAATATAGAAATTGACTAAAAAGGTAAATACTAGATATAGTATATGAAGAACTGATGTTAGAGACAGGAAAAGAGGAGAGGGAGAGGGAGAGACAGACAGACAGGAGAGGTACCCAAGCACCACAACATGCCCACACAGGCACGTTGTGGTGTTCGAGACAAGGGAGGGAAGAGGGGACATACCTGAACACCAGAACAAGCCCATGTGGGCTCGTTCTGGTGTTCGAGATGAGGGGAAGGGAGAGGGTGGAGGGAGGGGTGGTAGGAGGTGGTGTGAAGGGCAGAGTGTAACGTACCATTACATCATCGCTCCAACCCGCGACTCAAACCACTCCCGCGGTATCCACAGCCTGCTCTGCGGGCCAAACTTTCAGTACGCTTCTCTGCTCCCCGTTACGTTATTGTTCCGTTCTTTCCCATTGTCATTACATGTTCCATTATGTCACTGTTCCCATCGTTTCCATTATCCCGCGCTTCTATTGTACACGGCCCCATTGTATTTAGTTAGTTGAATACTGCCGTGCCCTGAAGTGGGACGGCAGTCTGAATATCAAGTTAATCTTCTTGCTTCCATCTCCCATCTGTTAAGCACTCCCACGCTTAACTCCCGATCCTGGTTAGGACTGCGATTCTCACGGGCCAAGTGTAATACCTTGGCAATAAGTCCTTTCTCCCCGTTTATTCCCCTTCTGAACTCCTGTCCCGTCTTGTGTCCCGATCCCATCCCGCACCACGGCGTCAAGTTCCACGGCCCTTGGCACGTACTTTACAGTATATTCAGACTTCTACCACGAAATTGCAAATTACCGATATGTCTCACCCTCTCACGCAAGGACCTGGCCGTCCTACACAAAACTCTCAGCAAGCCGGCATTGCTGAAAGAATCCTGGACTTCGGCCGACACAGATCTCTGCCGCCTGCGGAGGTTCCGACAGTCATACAGACCCCGGCATCCCCGGTGCCTTCAATCGACTCTGAAGGGAATTTCCTGCTCACACCCAACCCCTCTCACTTGGAAGAAGGCCAGGATTTCTCTACCACAATTCAAGCGCCCATGCTCCAAACGCCGAGCCCCAAAACTCTCGAATTACCAGCCGAATCGACTGGTGCACCTACTACTGAGTCTTCGGTTACCGAAGACTACATGCATTACCAGTACCAAATCCAGTTGACGGAGACGCTCCGAGTCATAACTAACCGTCTGGCCGCGCTTTCCGTCCCTCCGCCTCCGGCACCCGTTGAATCGAAGTCCCGTGTCAAGCCAAGGAGCCCTGACACATTCGACGGATCTGACCTGGAAAAGCTTGATGTTTTCATATTCCAGTGCTCCATGTACATTGTACTCCGCGGACAGGATTTCCTGGACGAAGCCTCTATGGTGGCATTCATGCTCTCCTACCTCAAGGGCTCCGCGCTCGACTGGTTCCAGACTGCGGCCACCCACAGCTCATCCGGCCTCATGTCCACGGCTTGGCTGTCCTCAACCTCGACGTTCATCGACGAGCTCCGTCACCTCTTTGGCCCGCACGATCCCATCAACGAAGCCACTGTCCGCATCGAGAACCTTAGATACAAGGACGCAGGCAAGGCTGTGAAATACACCCTTGACTTTAACCGAGATGCACCGCGCACCGGCTGGAACAACAAGGCCCTCTATCGGCAGTTCTATAAGGGGCTACTGGATTAACTCAAGGACGAGCTCACCCGGATTGGGAAACCCGATACATTGATTCCCCTCCAGCATCAAGTGCAAGTCCTTGACCAGCGATATTGGGAATGTCAAGCCAAAATCAGCCGTGACAAGCGCGCCTTTTCGAACACTGCTCCGACCCGAACCGACAAGCTGAAGCAGTCCTCCTCCAACAACAGTTCCCGTCCCACGGCATCCTCTTCACAAACCCCGGCCCAATTGAAGTCTTCATCTTCGTTCAAACCAAAGAACCCAAACGCCGACAAGCTCGGTAAAAACAGCAAGCTGACCCCTGAGGAGCAGGACCGCTGCTTCAAGCTTCAGCTCTGCCTCTTCTGCGGCAATGCGGGACACAAGGTAACTGATTGTCCCAGCGCCAAGAACTCCGCCAAGGGGACAACACATGGTCCGGCTCAACGCAACCACTCTCTCTGAGCCAGACTCCTTGTTTATACCCGTTTCTTTCCCGTCCCAACCTTCTTTTTCTTCTACCGGACTCATAGATTGCGGGTCCTTGCATTGTTTTATAGATACCCGTTTTGTCAATAAACTCGATTTGTCCCCGTATCGTATTTGTCCCGTAAGGCTCCGACTACTTGATGGATCCCTCGGATCATGGATTACCCATGCCGTGGATCTGAGAATTCGTCATTCTACTGGTGATATCTTCGTGGTAACGTTTCTCATTACTCAGCTGGACTCCCCCGTCACGCTTGTGTTTGGATATACCTGGTTCTACCGCTACAATCCATTGATTGATTGGTATAAGGGCCAGATCCTTTCTTTCCAGACCCCCTCGCAGGTTTCGAAACCAACCCCGATTGGTCCACGGCTCCCAGAGTTGCAGCCAAATGACTCCAAGCCTATTCAGCCCCAGTCAACCCCGACCGTTCCGCTGCTCTTTGAGCTGCGGCACACCAACTCTGTGCCCCCACGGCCTGAGTCACCCCCGTCCAGTCCCGTTACACCAGAAGTTCCGGAAGTTGAGCAGCCTAAACTCTCCGTTTCTTTCATTAACGCCGCAGCCTATGCCTGCGCCGCTCACGCGGAAGGCTTGGTCTCCTTCCAGCCTTCGCTTTCCGACCCGTCCCTCTGCGGACGATCTGCCTCTACTGCTCCTGCCGAGCCTGATATGTCTAGCGTCCCAGAGGAATACCACAAGTACGCTGACGTATTCAGCAAGGACAGGGCAGACACCCTTCCCGACCATCGTCACTATGACCTCAAGATCGACTTGGAAGATGGCGCCGAGCCACCCCTCGGTCGCATGGACTCCTTGTCGCAGACCAAGGTCCAGGCACTCCGCGAATTCCTCGGTGAAAACCTCTGCATCGGATTCATCCGCCCCTCAAAGGCGGGCCACGGTGCGCCTATCCTCTTCGTTAAGAAGAAAGACGGCTCACTTTGCTTGTGTGTCGACTTCCGCGGCCTAAACCACATAACGAAGAAGGACCACTATCCTCTCCTGCTCATTTCCAACCTCCTTGATGCACCTGGTAAAGCTCGCATCTATATGAAAATTGACCTCTGACACGCCTACCATCTCGTCCGAATAGCCGAGGGAGACGAGGAAAAGACCACATTCCGGACCCGCTACAGCTCGTTCAAGTGGTTGGTGATTCCTGAGGGACTCACCAATGCTCCGTCTGCTTTCCAGCGCTTCATGAACGAAGTCTTCTCCGATCTAATCGACATTTCAGTCATCGTCTATCTAGACGATATCCTCATCTACTCAAACAACCTCGCCGAGCATTGAAAACACGTCAAGGAGGTACTCCGATGGCTCCGAAAGCACGGCCTATTCACCTGCGCTAACAAGTGCGAATTCCATGCAGAACGAGTCGAGTACCTCGGATACATTCTCTCTCCCAAGGGACTTTCCATGGACCAAGCCAAGGTCAAAACCATACAAGAATGGCCCAAGCCACGGAAAGTGAGGGACATCCAGTCCTTCCTTGGTTTTGCCAACTTCTACCGACGCTTCGTTTTCAACTACTCTGATATCGTTGTCCCGCTCACCCATCTCACCTGCAAAGGGATCCTGTTCCAGTTTACCGATAAGGCTCGGGAAGCCTTCAACTTACTGAAGGAAGCCTTTACCACGGCTCCCGTCCTTACTCACTGGATCCCAGACTGACCGATTGTCATTGAAACTGACGCCTCAGACTACACCCTTGCCGCAATTCTTTCAATTGAGGCCGAAGACGGCGAGCTCCATCCCGTGGCATTCCACTCCTGATCCTTCTCCCCCACGGAACTGAATTACGACGTCCACGATAAGGAACTGTTTGCTATCTACGAAGCCTTCCAAATCTGGTGTCACTACCTCGAAGGTTCCGTGTCCCCCATTGATGTCATCACCGATCACAAGAATCTCGAATACTTTGCCACGACAAAACTCTTGAACCGCCGCCAGGCGCAGTGGTCGGAATATCTTGCCCAATTCAACCTCATCATCTGTTTCCACCCTGGCAAACTCGGTACAAAACCCGATGCGCTAACCTGCCGATGGCATGTGTACCTTCAGCCAAGAACAGCTGGCTTCGTCCCTCCGCACCTCGAAACTCTACTCTACCGCAGTATCGAGAGCTTACGTAATGGACTTAGAACAGCTAACCAAAGACATCCGCTCTGCTTACCCACATGATCCTGTCTCTTCCGCGCAACTCCCTACCCCTTCTGCACTGAAATGGTCCCTATCCGAGGATGGCATGCTCCTCCTCAACGAGAGGCTTTACATCCCAGACCACAACAACCTCCGACTCCAAGTACTCTGGTACAAGCATGATCATCCCTCTCACGGGCCATTACGGCCAAAACAAGACCATCGAGTTGATCCGCCAAGATTATGCCTGGCCCAGCATGCGTGACTTCATAAAGAACTATTGTAACTCCTGCACAGTCTGCGGCTGAACCAAGCCTTGTTGTTGGCATAAGCCTTATGGCCTACTCAAACCCCTTCCAGTTCCAGAACGCCCCTGGGACTCCATATCCATGGATCTCATAGAACAGCTCCCAGCCTCGGCTGGACACACCACCATCCTTGTCGTCGTTGACCGACTCTCCAAACAAGGAATCTTTATCCTGACTCACGATAGCCTCACCGCGGTCCAACTAGCCGGCCTCTTCATTCTCCATGTCTTCTCCAAGCATGGAGTACTGGGACATGTTACCTCGGACCGCGGCTCGGAGTTCGTTTCCCATTTCTTCCGCAGCCTCGGAACTGCCCTCAGCATGAAACTCCACTTTACCTCAGGATATCACCCCGAGGGAGATGGACAGACCGAGTGGGTCAATCAGACCCTTGAGCAATACCTCCACGCATACTGCAACTACCAACAAGACAACTGGTCCGAACTCCTCCCGCTAGCTGAGTTCGCTTACAACAACGCTCCTAGCGAGACGACTGGGGTATCCCCCTTCTTCACCAACAAAGGCTACCACCCGAACCTCGCGATCCATCCCGAACGGGATCTAGCCTCTAACCACGCCCAAGAATACACTGTCAATCTAGGCGAGCTCCACAAATATCTCAAGACCGAGATGGCTGAGGCTCAGCAAAGGTTCCAAGCAGCTGCCGACACTCGTCGTATGCCGCCCCCAGACTTCACCCTCGGAGAGCGCGCTTATGTCAAAGAAAAGTATTTCTGCACCCGACGACCCACTAAGAAGCTAGCCAAAAAGTACCTCAGCCCATACGAGCTCATAGCCCAAGTGGGCACCCATTTCTTCATGTTACGACTACCTGAAGAACTCCGATCCGTACATCCCGTATTCCACATCTCCATGCTTGAACCGCACACACCGAGTACCATCCTGAACCGTACCGAGCCACCACCTGCGCCAGTCAAAGTCAAAGGTGATCTCAAATATGAGATAGCCGAAATCCTTGATACCAAAATCGACAAACGCCGACAATGCAAGTTGCTCTACTATGTCAGGTGGCTGGGTTACAAAGGTACCGATGAAGAAACTTCCTGGCTCCCTGCGGACGAAATGAGCCACGCCGCGGACTTGGTGAAAGAACTCCACCGATGATACCCTGACAGGCCAGGACCTGTTTAAGTCCTGCCTTTCCTATTAAGTCTTCTGTTTATTTCTCTTCTTCTTTCTTTCACTCTAGTAGTATAGTAAAGTAACTTTATTTTTCATTCCTTATTTTACAATATTTTTGTCCGCCCCGCAGACCACCTCCTCATCTCCCGAATCCCACTCCTCAGACTCCTCGTCCAACTCTTCCTCCACCCCGCCCCACGCCAACCGATCCACATACTCCGAGATTACCCAGAGGTAATCATTCGACTCCGTAACGGCCCTCGCCAAGGCCGCCACGGAGTTGTTGATAGAGACCATGGCCGTCACTATGTCCGGCCCCAAGTCCCTCTCCTGTGCCGCCCGTGGCGCACCCTTCTCCTTTGGTCGAGGTGGAATCACCACCTCGACCTTCTGCTTCTTCCTCGGGGCTTCATTGCCCCTCTCGCCCACGCCACCCGCCTTCGCCCCGCTTCCTGATGCCCGCGGCCCATCCTCCCTGTCCTCCCCGGCCTGCTCCTCCTCGTCCCGCCTCCTCTTCGACGAGGGCTTCATTGCTGCCCGCTCCTTTGACAACTCTGGCAGGAAACACCTCTGCTTCCTGCCCGAACATTCCTTGCACGCCACCCCCACGGGTGTGCGACCATGGGTTACCCCGCGGGCAACCATCTCCTTCCACCTCTTGATTCTCGCAGAATCTGCCCAGCAGCGGGATCCACGTCCCGCACACGCCCTGCATCGGGCGGCCCCTACTCGCTCCTCCAGCTCCACCGCCTTCGCCTTTCCTTTCCCCTTCTTCGGGGAGGACCCCTCATCAACGTCCATGACGTCCTCCAGCTGGTAATCCCCGTCCTCCTCGGGGCGGGCGTTTGCGCTCAACTCTGAAAAAGGAAAACTTAGCGACTTAAAAAATGGACCCAATGGCAACTTACCTTGGAACTCCCACTCCTCCTGGGCCTGTCATATGGCCTCCGCTCTCACAAAGGCCTCCTCCCGCTCCCTCATGTCGGCCTCCCGCCGCTCCTGCACCGTCACCTCCTCTTCCTCCCGCGCCTTCCACTGCGCTTCCTCCACTGCTTTCCGCAGCGACGCCTGCTTCTTCTGAAGCTCTTCCATCACTTCCTGTTCCACGGCTTGTAACTCTGCTGCAAGCCGGGCCGCTCGCTCTGCTGTGGTTTTGTTCGGGGTGATAGGCATCGTTTTTTCTGGGGAACTCGTCTTGCCCTCGCCACGCTACTTATATTCCCAGACTAGATCGGATCGTATGATTTGGCCTCGTGGGCTCGGCCTTAAGAGGGAGGTACTGTAACGTACCGTTACATCATCGCTCCGGCCCGCGACTCAAACCGCTCCCACAGTATCCACAGCCTGCTCTGCGGGCCAAACTTTCGGTATGCTTCTCTGCTCCCCATTATATTATTGTTCCATTCTTTCCCATTGTCATTACATGTTCCATTATGACACTGTTCCCATCGTTTCCATTATCCCGCGCTTCTATTGTACACGGCCCCATTGTATTTAGTTAGTTAAATACTGCCGCGCCCCGAAGTGGGACGGCAGTCTGAATATCAAGTTAATCTTCTTGCTTCCATCTCCTGTCTGTTAAGCTCTCCCATGCTTAACTCCCGATCCTGGTTAGGACTGCGATTCTCGCGGGCCAAGTGTAATACCTTGGCAATAAGTCCTTTCTCCCCATTTATTCCCCTTCCGAGCTCCCGTCCTGTCTTGTGTCCCGATCCCGTCCTGTGCCGCGGCGTCAAGTTCCGCGGCCCTCGGCACGTACTTTACACAGAGGAACCACCCAGACACGAAGGATGCGACCTGGTAGTCACATTCTTCGTGTCTGGGTGGTAGGAGGTGGAGGGAAGGGGAGAGGGACCACCCAGACATGAAGAACGCGACTACCAGGTCGTGTCCTTTGTGTCTGGGTGGTAGAAGGTGGAGGGAAGGGGAGAGGGACAGCCCAGACACAAAGAACACGACCCTGTGGTTGTATTCTTCATGGCTAGGTGGTAGGAGGTGGCGGGAACACTAGAACATGCCCACAAGGGCATGTTCTACTGTTTGGGACATGTAGGGGATGGGTTGATGGGCTGTGGGAGGCTAGGGGTGGCACATTGGCGCGTTTTCCATGCAGGTGAACAGGTTGGGTCTGAGGAAATGGTGGGGAGTGTTAGTTTAGTTGAAAAAATGAGAATAAACAGCGAACGTACCTTGTATGCTCGCCCTGTAAACCCTCCTGCTCCCCCGCATCATCAGTCTTGGGGGTTTCGACCCCTGGTGCCATTGTGGTCACCTATGGTTGCTGCATGTCATGTTGTGACAGTGGTGGATGAGAGGAAGTACCAGAAATGGAAGTCAACAGTTGTTGACACATCAAGGAGGTCACATGACCTCACCTGGTGAGTCAAAACAAAATGCAAAACACTACTGGTGACCCCAGCAGCTGTACCCACTTAATTAAATATGTCTGTGCAGTTGATTTATAATTATTTTGGATTACTAATCCCTTTGATGGGCTTTATGTGAGGTGATCTATTAATATTAATGATTTATCACTGTTCTGGCTGTTTTTCCAATCGGAACCAGTCAGAACCGCTTGGTTCTGATCAGAAATTGGTTGGAAATTGGTTGGACTCAGTTCTGAGTGGTCCAATCAGAAAGGTTGGTTCCAATTGGAATCTGGTTGGACAAATTGGACAAATTCCCTACTATTTGGGTGGTCCTGTGTTCCAGAATTTCCGATCGGAATCCGAGCAGTTCCGACTGATTCCGCTTGGAAAACGTGGGGCACAGACAAGACCTCATTTGATTTGTTACTCGGTCAACCCTGGCAAATCTGTAACAAAGTCACTATTGATGAGTGATGTGCAGGAACTTATTTAGTATTCAAAGATGATCAAGATGTTCCTCATTATGAAGTCTGTGTTCCTCCTGAAGCTTTCTTCCAAAGATCCATATTAGGGAAAAAGAAGGTTCAAGTGATTACAGTAATTCAACTCCCTACAAGTCCAGCTACCAGAGACACTGAAGAATTAGAGTGATTATTACAGGAACCTGACTATAGCCTGCCTATAGACTCTTTAATTCAGGTTTTAACTCATGAAACCAAGTGGATAGAAGACCTAATTGATCCACTCACCAAGATTGTGACTAAAGGAAGGACAGATGAAGAGAAAGAAATTCTAAAAAAATCGGAAATAATTCACATGCAACCTGAAGAATATGCTGCCAAAAAATCCAGAATTTCTGCTGAATTTTCTGAAGTTAAATGGAGTCAACAATCAGGACATGAGAGCTCT
>Ga0307509_10012631_pt1 | contig 10086 bp, 11 predicted proteins | sample 10_EM_MG_FD_202245 | JGI IMG/M metagenome (GOLD analysis project Ga0307509, IMG submission 202245) | Populus trichocarpa ectomycorrhiza microbial communities from riparian zone in the Pacific Northwest, United States - 10_EM | ecosystem: Host-associated > Plants > Roots > Unclassified | place... | reverse complement strand
GCCAGGTAATAGCACAAGTCCCAGCTTTATCTCCTCCAAAGGCTTATCTTTGTCTAACATTCAAAACTAGTATAAATTACCATACAAAGATAAACTAGCCATGTATCAAGCAACCAATCAATTCTAAAATAATTAGCTCCGTGATATAGAAACAGCCGAACTGATTTACCGTGACATTCGACTTTAGTTTGATTAGGTCTCTGGCCAGATTGTCACTTTTTGCCCAAATAAGGCAATTCTGACACTGCAATCTCTCAACCTGAAAACTTCAGCAATCAAGCATAAGGACTACATTACTAAGAAAGACATGTTAACTAAAAACCTATGTTAGACAATATAACAAGATTATCACAGGGCCAAAAGACCAATACTGATAATGGAAGCTTCCACATTCATCAATAGCATCATTTTTCAAGTAAATTATTCAGGGCTAGCTGTTCTCAATGCATAAGGCCAACTTCTTAGATCTGCAGATTCAACCCCCTTCATAATGTTTCTAAAAAACCTATAACCATATATTGATTCAAAATTCACATTCAATGCATAATAAAAAACCTCCAAGCAACAAATCAATTGACTATCTAACAGTTGTTTGATAGTTTAAATTTTCTCTGCTTAACAAAAACCAAGATGCATAACTAGAGTTTTCAAGACAAAAATAAAGAAAGAAAAGGTGTGAAAGCTAAGATGGGAGGGGGAAACTAAATAAAAGCATAGAACTACATCATGCATGTGAAGCACCCAAGTTATCAAGGTGCTTGCCACACAAACTTGCTGAGGACTGATCCAGAATTAATCTAGGGGGTGTGGGGGGATGTTCAGTTTTAATTTCAGGGGTCCATTTCAAAATAGGCTTTAAAAATGACCCAAATGGGAGGTTTCAAATAATTTTTCATGGTTGGATCGGGTGGGAGGAACCCTTGGCAAATCAAGATGTACCTGCAATTTATCCCCATATATTATTATTAAACCTTGAATTTCCCATATCTCCCACGTCTATTATCATAAATGTCAGAAACGAAAGCCACCAATCAAGATAATCATTAAAGACCACAACTAAGATCTTAATATTTTGTACACATTCGTTAATGATATGTTGACATGTGGTATCAAGTGTCTAGATATATATTATAAATCAATTATAAAGAAAAACTTACACTCCATCTTTTCCTTAGTGAGTGGTCGTTACTTGGCCTATATTGCGATTGAGTTTTCTCATGTGGATGATTATCCGAAAATACAACAACTATGAGTTCATGAAAACATTTTAGAGCTGTTAAAATCAAATGTTAAAGAAATGCAGACATCCATGAAGAATAGCTGGGTTATTACTCAACAAGTTCTCACAAAAAGCTGCATAACCACTTTCCATTCACTTTTATAGGTCTGAATGGTAAAATTAGTAACTGCAAGCCAGTAGATACAGTAACAACTGTGGGAAATGAATTCTGTTATGCATTTTATGTTAAACTATCGAAAGAATAAAACACATGCATAAATGATCAAAAATGAAAAGATAGAGAGCAAGCAGAAACTCACAACAGCGAGAATATCCTTCGCAAGTCCCTTTTCATATGATGGAGGTCCAACTTTTGCATCCAGAATCACCTGCCGAACTGAACTTGATACCAACTGGAAATTTATGTAAAATATGGTCAGAGCAATAATGTTTATTGCCAAAGATTATAGATAAAAAACCGAAAATAACAGTACAGAAATTAAAACAGTGTATAGCATGTGACTTTTAATTTAATCAGCATAATTGTGAAAAAGCAAGTGCAATTGTTGAAGAATGTGTATAAGAAGAGTAGGAGGGAGAAAGAGAGGAAGGGTCCCGGGAATACCATCAAAGCATCTTCAATAGTGGGAACTGTATGATTATGAAAATCCTGTGCAGACTGGTGATGTACAGCTAATTCTTTAATCTACAACCACAAACTAACATATAGTCTTAATCAACAGCACTCATAGATGTTTTCCAATATGAATGAAAAATACATAAATTCAAGACTAAAAATGTCATTAGTTAATCGACTGAATCAACTTGTGGATTCCAAAAACAGAAAAAGATCCCTCTTGGTTGAGATAAACATAAATATCTGATATGTTCACCACGCGACCTAGAGCATACATATAAATCAATATGATTGAAGAAAGATAATGGCAAAGTTACATATCTAAAAAGAAAAAAAAGTAAGATTTTGAATGTTTTATTTTACTTATGGACAAAATAACAAAATTCTAATTGGATCGGTGGATCATTTTTCAGTCATTCATTGAATGATAAATCACTACAAGTGACAGAGATACATGATTTAAATAACAGAAGATCCAATATTTAACAATTGTATCGAAAATGACTGGAAAGGTGGAAAGAAGTCCAGGTATAATTTGATCATTATGTGCAAATCCAAAATCCTTGTTTACATACTTAATTTAAGACTTGAAAGAAACGGACATACACTACTCAGCATTTGAGGAGGTAAAAACTAACAAGCACATAGAAAAAATAACTGCATTTACTATAACAGTTTCAGAGGAACTTAACAACATAGTTGAAAATATAGCCAAGTCAGCAATTCTAACCTCTTTCATGCTCAAGTGCCCAACTTTAGAAGTACTGTTACCAGATATCCGCTGCAAATCCCTGTCTGTGTCATGTGAAAATCAAGATTCGGAACAGCAGAAATATAACTTCATATACCAAGAATCTAAAGCTATTAAATTTATACTTGAAACAAGGACACGATCCATATTCAAGTAAAAAAATTGTCGAAGATGAATTATCACATATCCATAACGTGAGGTTTGAAATGGAATACAAAATGATTATTCAACAAACCATATGAAAGATCGGGATGCAAAAGGTACAACCATATCTTTGTACCAATGACATAGAAACTACGTAAAACATACAATTTACATGGGCAGGCAATAAATCACTGTTTCAATGATTATTCAGATTCTTAAACAGACTGGAAAGATAAATAATAATAATAATAATAATAATAATAATAATAATAATAATAATAATAATCCGAATATACCTGTCATGGAGAGCAAATAAAACTCCATCTTTAGAACGAGAAACATCAATCTCAAGGCAATCTACTTTAGAACGAAGTGCTAAATGATACGCAGCCATCTACATATATGTAAGAAAAAAAAACTAATGCTAATACATATCAAAATTCCTTAATCCAAAAAAATAAATATCCAAATTCTGCTTTTTTTACTTTCTTTTTTAAGAAAAGAAAACATAAGCTTACAGTATTAGGGAAGGCATTGATTGAATCACCACCATGAGCACAAACAAGTGGCGGATCATTAAGCCACCCACACTTCTTTAATTGCGTCTGCACAAACATTTTCAAAAAGAAAAAAATGAAATCAACTAAAAAACAGAAAAGGAAAGCAAGATTAATTGAAAACTAAAAATGAGAGATAAAAGGGGTTACTTGATGGAGGCGACGGAGCTTGAAGTGGAAAAAAATGGGAGGCAAGAGAGCAATGAAGGCAAGTATTATTATGATATACCGAAATGATTTTCTTGAACCGGAAAATTTCAGTTTAGGGAATCGATTATTGCGCCAGCGGCCTTGATGTCTCTGTAGCAGCGATGGTTGATGTCTCCTTCCTCCTCCTCCTCCTCCTAGTGTAGTGGAGATCGCCATTTGGACACTCTCTCACTCGTAACTGATGACCTACGAATTATTATTCTCTTCGCTTTTTTACAGATGGAGACTGTTTTACCTTCTTTTTTCCCCTGAAATCTGAGCTGAGGAGTTTGTTCAGTTATTGTAACTTAGTCCTTATAAGTTAATATCGCTAACTAATTAGTCCATATGGTCTTTTAAACTATATATTTAATTCCTAAATGTATTAATCCGTTATAACTTAGTCATCAGTTAATTTACTGTTTTTTTTTTCAATTAATTTTTTTTATTTTTAGTAAATTTAATAAATAAATGAGAAGTAGAGAACATCAAAAAATTATATTTTTATTTTTTTTTCATAAAATAAAATTTTTAATTGCTTTTAAATTCAATTGCTTTTTGCATTTAGTCCATGGAATGGAAAGGAAAAGGGAGCAAAAAAAAAGTATTTCATGCATTTTTCTATTTGGTTTGCCTCAAAAATATGTTTTTTTTTTCAAAAATATATAAAATATTAATAAATAAAATTACCAATTATTCCTTTGTTACTTTTATTTTTATTATTATCATAAAATAAATTATGATTAATAAAAATCTCATATTGTTAAGCAATCACAAACATTCTAAATTTTTAGGAATCTCTTTCTCAAATATATTTTTTTCTCAAAAAGTGATTCCAAGAGAAAAGCAATGTTCATTTAATCAAGTGTTGTCAAGAGTCAAGCATAAGTTATACAGTGTGATTTGAACCTGAAAAAAAACTCATATTGATAGGAGCTTTTCATAGTTGCGTTATAGACTAGTAATTGATTTTGAATGTAAATTTTTATCATTGATTTAGGTTGTTTCTGAAAACAAATTCTTTACAAATACATGATTAAATTGATGTTTAAGTTAATAAATATAAGAGAAAGAAACAATATAAATAAATAAAATAAAATACGTAGGGAGTGAGGAGAAAATTCTTGTGTAAGACTATTTTTGTCTTTTGAGTCTGTGTATAAAGTTTATGACTATTTTCTTCTTCATCATTAATAATAATATTATTTTAATAAGTATTTTTATTTTTATCATCATCACCACTACTATTATTATTACCATCACTATTTTCATAATTAACATTACTGTTATTATTATTTTTATCAGCATTATTATTAATATTAATATCACTATTACTATCACTATCACTATCACTACTACTACTACTACTAGTGAAAAAAATAAAAACCTTGAATTTGATTTGAATTGTAGAATTGAAAAATATAATTTTTTTTGACAAAAAAACCAAGAAAAACTATAAGAAATCAAAAGAAGAGGAACCAAATTGAAATCATTATTATTATCATTGAGAAAACAAAAAAATCATAAACTTAATTTGAAGGATAAAATTAAAAGTAATAAAAACTTTGACAGAATGACAAAACAAAATAAATTAAAATAAGAGGACCAAATCAAAACATATTATATATACACGTTAGAAACCAAGGTTAAATTGAAAACAAAAAAAATATTTCACAAAAGGAAAAATGATCAAAATTCTAAAATCAAAAGTAAATAGACTGAATTTGAAATATCAATAACAATGAGCACCATAATATTTTTTTTAGGATAAGAGAGAGAAATGAAGGGAAAAAAGGTTATAGCAATAAACCAATCTATTTTGATCAAACGCGTCACTAATTATGAAAAAGAAGATAACGAGACATCAAATGATATGATAGACAACCAATATTTGCCTCTGGGAGCCACGACACCTGTCATCCAAAGTACACGACAACTCTCAAGTGCTAGAGCATTCTGTGTACGTGCCAACAACTTTTTAAAAATAAAAAATATTATTTTAATATTAAATATTAAATTACACCATTACCCTGAACCAAACCAACAACTAAAAAAACCCGAGAGTAAAAAACCCTAATACACCCCTGGCCATAATGAATTAAATTTCTCAGATCTAAAGATATATATGTAATTTCACTATGTATTAAAAATAAAAAAAATACCTATACACCCCTATCCAAAACTATTGATTTTTTTTTACTCCTAAAAGTATTTTATTATTTTACTGTATTAAAAATATAAAAATACTCTCAAACAAACCACTAATGATCAATATACTAAATTAAAATATTATTTTAGTATTAAATTACATAATTACCCTAAACCAAGCCAATAATTAACAAAAAAAAATTGAGAGTAAAAGACTGTAATATCCCTTACCTTAGGAATTAAATTTCTTAGATCTAAGGATACATGTGTAATTTTACTATATATCAAAAATAAAAAAAATACCTATATACCCATATTCAAAACTATTGAATTTATTTTTGTTCCTAGGGTATTTTATTTTTTTACTGTTTATTAGAATATTGAAAATATAAAAATGCCTTCAAACAAACCATATATATATATATATATATATATAAACTTTTGAACTTTAATAACTAAATTAGAAGTTCAAAAAGACTCACAAAGCGCACTCACGCACAAAGTGCTTCCGTGCCGGTTGGCTACAAAGGGCAAACGACTCTCATTCTCCCTCCAAAACTTTTTTCACTCCTTTCTCTCTCCAAAAGGTGGATTTTGAATCAGTTTCTTTCAATTTTTCTGGTCTCATTTCTTTTTCAGTATACTAGCAATTGTTAGGGATTATTCTGTTTGATTCGGAAAATCAGGCATTGAAGATGGAGGAGTACTTGCATCACATGAAGACTCTTCGCTCTCAAATGAACGGTAATCAATCTCTCTCTCTTTCTCAAAAATCAACAACAGAAGCTTAATTTCGAAGCATTTGATCTCAAATTTAGTGATTGTGAAATTGCACTGCTACTAGTAGTTGTAGTAGCGGCAGTGATGTAAATTGAAATGAAATGGATGTACAGAAGTGGAAGATCAAGCAGCGAAGATTTCAGTTGAAGAGCAGACTCACATCACTACCATTCAAACCTTGGAGAAAGACCTCGCTTCTGGTTCGTGTTTCCTTTTTTTTTTTTAATTACTTATTTGTTTATAATTTCTTGTGTAACCTAACTTGTTAAGTTTCAATATTCAATTATATGTTTCTTTTCTTTTCTTAATTGTTTAGTAATCGATTTAGAATAACTCTAAATATTGCTATCAGTGTCTATTATTTTATCTTTCGTGCAATTATATTTCAGTTTTTTCTTCTAAAATGCTCTCGTTCTCTAAATTTAATTTGCTTGCTATGGAATAACTGAGGGAAACTATTTTCTTGTTCTTTTTATTTGATTTACTGTTACATTTTTGGAAAGCAAAGAGCCAAAAGTATAACTGAAGGCTTAAAATATGAGACGCTTAATTTTTATTTGCTAATATGAATTTTTAAACATCAGTTGTGATTTGTTAAAGCTAGAGTGAGCTCGAAATATTGAAATTAGTGACACCTGTAATGTGCACAAGCGAGACATCTTGTTGTAGGTTATGAAGTCAAAGTCACTTAGAATGAGGAATTGTTTATGTTTAGGACTTGTGATCTGCAGATAATGCTAATTATAACCAGCCTTGCCTCAGCATTTTGAATTACTTTGATACTGAGTTTCAGTGCTTGAAGTTCAAACAAGTTTTTGATTTAAGTTGTTTAATGATATCTGATCGTCAATGTTCTCCCAACCTTCTTTTTTTATTTTTTCAGCGAAGTCTGAAACAAAGCGACTCAAAGAAGACACTGAGCAGATGATGAAGGCAAAGGGGGAGATATGCTCACAGATATTGGAAAAACAGAGGAAGATTGCCTCTTTGGACTCTGATTCATACACTCTCGCTCAGGTATTCCAAGAGTAGCATGAATTTAATACAAGAAGTAATTCAATTAAAAAAAAACGAGGAAAGAAAACAATTTTGCTCATGGGATGATTTATGATCTCATATCATGATTCTGTCTGTTAGTTCAAGACTTGTGCGATGCAGTCAGCTACAAATGAAAGTGGAGAAAGGCCATAAGAGAAATTTCTTAACATAAAATACGTGATGAGCTAGCATGTGCAACCTATAAATTTGCTGAGTGTTTTTCACCATGTCCGTGTTTCTCTCTCAATAAACAAATAAATAAATAAAAAAGTCAGTGTTTCTGCATTAAGCTATTGGTTGCTAACCCTGCAAAATTGAAATAATTTGAGAAATAACTTAAAATGAATTAAAAGAAATAACTAATAACTCCAAACAAAAAGAAGTTAATAGAAAACCAGTTAGAGTACAATGTAGCAAGGAATCTTGGAATAATGTGGTGGTTATCATAGAACTTGCTTATCATGACTGGGGAAATTACTTTTTAACTTTAAGATCCAATTAATGTATAATAAACCGTAGCATGATCACCATAATTGATATTTGATCTTGTTTAGGACATGATAACTTGTTTATACTGAAAAAAGGGGGTAAATGGTGATAACATATCTTTGTCACTCAAAATCTTTAAAATTAACTCTGGTTATTCTCACTTATTTGTTTCTTCTCTTTCTTTGATCGGGATATTGCCATGTTATTGATGTGAATGTCTGTTGAAGCTCTTTAGATTATAGCTTTTGGATTACTTAAATTTCATCTGAGAATGTAAGTTATCATGCTTTTTAAATAGTGCAAAACGGCTAAACTGTATCTTGCTTTTTAAATAGCAGTCTGAAATTGTAATTCATGTTGCAAAACTATGATTTCTTTCACATGAAGTTTCCTGATATATGATTAAGGAAAGTTTTATATGCATCAAAACCTGCTACCTAACAAGGCACTAGCATCTTGAGATGACATTTGTAGTTTCTCACAAAGCAAAGTTCAAACCTTACGAGGAAGAAAGCAAATGGAGGTCTTCTTGCTTGTCCTTAACTCTATCATGTTTTTTTGAAAACTACAAATTATTACATTAATCATCATATAAATAACAATACAGGTTAAATTGTGTTGAAAATTTTCTGTGGTCCTGCTTTGCGTTATCTGGTTCTTTTATTGACATGTTAAATGGTTCCTTTATTGTATGTTATAGCTCGATGGATTCTTCTATATATATATATATTATTTTTTTCTCCATAATCCCGTTGTGGGGTTGTTACACCTGTTAATGCACACATATTTTAAGCATGCAAAGTTCATTTGGACAATTTTAACCATAAGTATAAGGTCTGGAATGACATCCTTTTGTTGACAACGAGGTGTTCTCCTATCTCCTGACAACGAGGTGTTCTCCTATCTCCCCTCTTTCTTGAACTCTCTTGCAGCTTCTCTTCCTACTAACATGTTGGGCGACCAGAAACTGCAGTCCCTTACATCAGATATAATACAGTCCACTAGATGGCACATTTCTGAAAAAGTGTAAGGAGAGAAATTGGGGCTTTCAAAACTGCAGGAAATGTACATGAGAATATTGAGCTTCAATCCTTCTATGAGCTTTGGCTGAATAGTTGATTGAGACTCAATGTTATGATTACAAACTTTTTCTATATGGTAGTGTGAGAGTATTTTTGATGGAGTATGGGGGGTGTAGGCAGAAATGTGCATCACAATATTGATCTTAGGACTTAATATATATATCGAACTTCTTAAGGTGATATCATGTATGAAATAAATGGGTATTTTGTCAAGGAAATAGTTAAGCTATTCACTTCTTGATTGTCTAAAAACAATCAATACCTATGTTTCATATTATTGATTCAGTCCAACTTTCTCTTCTTAACATGCAGACATTGGAGCTTATTCAACGGGAAAGAGTCAGTTTGTCTGCCAGACTTGTAGAGAAAAGGTTATTGAGGGCACAAATTTAGGTGATTAAATTGTGTTAAAGCTCATGTTAAAATACTGATCGAGAATTTTGATGTGTTTACTACAACAGTGCTTACTATACAAAGGTTGCAGATGATATGAATTCCAAATTACAACAACAACAGGTGTGATTTTGAAACTCCTTACCTTGCAAAATTTGTGTACACTATTTCTCCCCATTTTCAACCTGCGAGAGTTATGGTCTATTTTTGACTTTGTGCAGGATTGGGTCCACACTCACAGAATTAGTGGAGAAATGGGAGAGCATGGATCGGTACTTCTTGCTAAATCCCCTTTTCTTTTCTTTTATGTGATAAGCAACACTAATTACTTAAAAATATGAGACATGAATTGAAGAACTGCAGCATCAGATTTCAACAAACCTGAAAAATAAAAGAGAGATGCATGGTAGGGGCAGACAAGATCAGCACTTAGTGAATAAGCTTCTCAGAACAATAAACACATCTATTGCCTTTAGATCTTCAAATATCTTATTTTTTTCATTCTCTCAATATGGATCAGACTGGAAGGTTTGATTTTTACACTAGTTGCACAACCTTGTCGCGAAATCTTAATTTAAGCTATTGAACAATCCCAAACAGTAGAGCTTGTTATCATGGTCCAATGCTGGAGCAAGTACTTGGCTTCATCTCTTCTTAAT
>Ga0307509_10012630_pt1 | contig 10086 bp, 12 predicted proteins | sample 10_EM_MG_FD_202245 | JGI IMG/M metagenome (GOLD analysis project Ga0307509, IMG submission 202245) | Populus trichocarpa ectomycorrhiza microbial communities from riparian zone in the Pacific Northwest, United States - 10_EM | ecosystem: Host-associated > Plants > Roots > Unclassified | place... | reverse complement strand
GTCTATTTCGTTCTTTTTGTGGTGATTGACCGCGCTTGATAATCTGTCAAGTCACTCCTCTTTCGGTATTATCGAACTGGGAAGAACAAATCGCAGATCACTGTGTTCCAGGAACACTCTCTACCTACATTTATTACGGTACTGGTAGGAACTTGAGCGCCGCACAATTGCAAAAACACGATGTTGTCATCACGACATACCAGACTGTCGCTGGCGAGTATGAAGAGGGCGCAAATGGCCAAAACAAGAAAAGGAAGTCTGATCGAACCTTGTTTGAAGTAGCATGGAAGGTATCTTGGTTTCCCCCTCAAATTGGCATTTCCTCAATAGCACGTATCTCAGAGGATTATCCTTGACGAAGGCCACAGCATTCGCAATCCGAAAACCAAAATGGCTAAGAGTGCTGTTGGGTTGAATGCATCTAGGCGCTGGGTGCTCACTGGTACTCCTATTGTACGTCCTCTTCTACTCCAGAAAAAAACATATGAAAAACGTCGACATGTCCAAATAGATCAACTCCCCTAGGGTACGATTTACTATCCCCTCATGCAACATGCCACCTCTAAAGTACTGTTTTTTTAGGACCTTGGTTCAATTCTCACGTTCCTCAAGATTTGCCGCCCCTTGGATAACGAGGATTTCTACAAGAGACTTCTTCTTCGACCTTTAAAGGATGGAGATCCTTCCGGAGCCGACCTTTTGAAGGTTGGCCAGCAGCTTTTGGGGTTTTTGAAACTAATTGTCCAAATGTGATAGGCACTCATGAGTCAGATTTGCATTCGTCGTACGAAAGAGGTGGGTGGCACATCAAACGTGTGCACTGATCGTTTTAACACCGCACTAGATGCAAGACAGATCAGGAAAGCCCTTGCTTGAATTGCCACCTGTAAGAATATACTTTTAAATGGCTTCACAGAAGCTTATGGTCTTGACGAAAAATTTAGGTGGAAGTGATTAGGGTTCCTGTCACTTTGTCCGATGAAGCAAGGGTATGGCTTTTCTTTCTATCCATATGAGCCTAAAGTTCCAATTGTGTTAGCATCTTTATGCCGAAGTGGAAGAACTGTCAAGAAAACGGCTGGAGAAAATCATCTCTCAGTCCGGCATAACCGCTGCGGTAAGGATTTAAACGTTATCCTCACATGTCACTGATGGCCCTCTAAGGTCCAATCCAGTGCTCTTAGTATGCTTACGCGTCTAAGGCAGATTGCTCTCCATCCTGGTCTCGTCCCTGCAACATTTCTTGACGATCTTCGAAGTGGCAAATCTAGCCAGGATTCTCCGCACCGTTCTGTTACGCCCGAGGAAAAAACGAAGCTTCGGGAACTCCTTGCTCAGGCAATTGAAGACAGCGAAGAATGTCCAATCTGTATGGATATCCTGAAAGAACCTCGAGTCTCGACCTGCGGTCATATGTATTGCCTGGCATGGTATGTGGTGTTTCGAAATCAGCATCTATGCGGAACTTACTTGTGGTGCAGTATCATGGAGGTTTTGTCACGGGATCCGAAGTGCCCAATGGTCATCTAAACAATTAGCAATTAAACTTTCAAAGCTATACTAACTTGAACCTCTTCATCCAGGATCGTCGACAATTGACAATGGGCGATCTTCTCGAGCCACCAGCGCCATCCGACTTAACTCAAAAGTTTACAAGAGTGGAAAACGTCGAAGATTTCAAAACCAGCTCCTCTGCTAAAATAGATCAATTAGTCCATCTCCTCAAGTTGACTCCATCGCATGAAAAGTCTTTGGTGTTTTCTCAGTTTACTTCCTTCTTGGATAAGATTGCTGAAAAGCTAGAGGAAGAAAGGTGAACGATCAAATTCAGTTGTCCGTTCAAGTAAAACTGAAATTCGTCGAGGATTCCTTTCGTTCGCTTTGATGGCCAGATGTCAGCTAAGAGGAGGCAAGAAGCTATTGCTCGCTTCGCCGTTCCACTCGGACCCGTTGTCACAGCGGAGAATGAAGTATTTCCCCGAGTAAGAGCCTTGCGCAGGGCAAGAAATGGCACGGCTAGAGAACACGATGGCGATGACGAGAATGACGGTGACAACGATTTTGTGATGGATGGGACCAACCACGACAGTGACGATGAATTCGCGGATGACCCTCAGTTCTCATTCTCTCAGAAGAAGAAACGGACCAAAGGGAAAGGAAGAGCACCTATCCAGGACTTTGATCCTTCGGAAGGGAATCCCAGAGTTATGCTACTCTCTTTGAAAGCGGTAAGTTGTGACCTAGAGAACGATGACGTTTGATTATTGACACCGTATCAAGGGAGCGCTCGGGTTGAATCTTACTGGTACTTGTATCCTACTTCATATTATAACACATTGCTTATGGGCATGCCATAGTTGCCAACAACGTTTATCTGTGAGTTCTTTTTTTTGTCATCTGGCATTCAAATCTGATGGTGGTACAGAATGGACCCGTAAGTCCATGGTTGGTATGATTAGTTGGACCATTCATGGATTCCTTGCAGGTGGTGGCAAGAAGGCATTGAAAGTCAAGCAGTCGACAGAGTCAACCGTATTGGCCAGACTAAATCTGTCCACGTCTACCAATTCATCGCAGACGATACAGTAGAGTCTAAAGTTCTTGATATTCAGGGAAAGAAGAAGACACTTATCGAACAGGTTTGTTATATTGCTCCTCTGTCTAATCCTAATCACCGATATTGTTTGAAGGCCTTTTCAGGTATCAAGAGTACCGAGACTCAGCGTCAACAACGAGAGGCCAGATTGCAAGGTTGGTATCCAGTCTTGATACTTTAATTGCCTACTTATGGTCTGATGATAGATCTTATCAACGTCTTCGGCATTCGACGACAGGCTGCACAGTCAACCAACGATTAGCACAGTTATTAACCGATATTCAAACATGCACTTTTTACATTCCAGGAACGACGTTAATCACCTTTTTAAATTCTGGAAATGGAAAAGTGCATAAATTTTTGTGTCTGAAATATGGCGCGGACCCATGTTAGTTCCCTAAATACCACTGAGTCAAACCATCGAAAATCATATAGATGCCTCAGCACCAAATCACTCTAGAGTCCCCTTGGAGGAGGATTCGTCTCGTTCTACCATCTGCTTGTGATGATGAAGCTTATGCCGCTTGTCGTACACATCCGATTACACGTCAGTATTTGCGGTTCCTGCCCGAATCGCAGACGGTGGAGGAAGTTCGGATTCGACGGGAAGCGAGGGCTGAAGATGCTCGTTTGAAAGATTTCATCATTTACTACTTGAGCGAAGATGGCTCTACACGATTTGCAGGCTTCTCAGGATACTTCAATATCGACGAAAGTATGCTATCCTGCGAGGGGGGTATCATCGTTGCGCCAGACTTCCATGGCAAAAACATTGCAACAGAAACCTTGTACGTTCTACTGCAACACATATTTGAAGATCAGAAATTCCATCGGGTGACCTTCGAAACGAGTGCGGACAATGTAGCTATGCAAGCCTGGCTCGAGAAAGTAGCTGGGGCGAGGTTAGAAGCCATCAAAAAGGAGGCTTGGCGGCTGCTTGACGGAACTTTCTCCGATACCAAAGGATATGCGATTTTAGATTGGGAATGGAGGGATATGATCAAGGCACGACTTGAGGAGAGGATGAAGAAATTAGCCATGTACATATAAGAATCGGGAACAGAAAGCAATCATGCCCTCCAAAGAATTGTAATTGAGTACACTAATTGATACAAAGAGATTTGGAGACGGTCAATTCATGTCAGGAATTGAACTTCGGGGAGAGGGAAAGTCACTTATTATAATCAAAGATGGAGTCAAATGCAATGACGACTCACGGCCGTAAGATATGATTCCGCTACAATACGCGCGCGTGCATTGAGACTAAGCTTCATTTCGCTGATTTCCTTGTCCACTTCTTCCATGAACCTGTGACTTGTTAATCTTCTACAAGAGCCAAACAGGTAAACTGACGCACTGAATGATAAAGTCGACGATCTTATGCTTTAGCATAGTCTCTGTGTGCGTATTAGTTATCAAGAAGGAAATGTCATATCCCTGGTAAGAGGTCAGCTTGGAGGTGGGAAGAAGGATGTAGACTGACAGTAACAGGTTTCCGCCGCAGGACGATGAAACTTTCTGCCCGTTGCATCATAAATCTTGTAAACTTGTTACATAGAATGCGCTCTATTTCGTCGGCCTGCTTGATTCTAATGCTTAATCGTATCGAGTTGACAGAGGGTTCGATCAAAACTCTTTCATTCTCATTTCGGGAGATGATCAAGGGGTTCAGGAGAACTTCCTTGGATGAACTGAAGAGATTCAATCAAACTGAAGATAACAAAGTTTAAGAACATACGCGCATTCCACCTCCGGCTTATTGTGTCGTTCTACTACCTGATGCAGATATATCTGATTTGTCCTAGACACCATACAAGGAATTGAGTACCTGAGAGGCAAAGTTCTCCAACGTAAGCGCAGCCGTTAACGTCGCTCTCACTGCTGCAAGGTACGGCCTTAGCACGTTTGACTGTATGTCACGTCAACTACGGTGAAGATAAGTCCAACGATTGGACTCACCATTGACAAAGTTCGTTTTTTCAAGTCAATGCCGACTGGAATCTACGATCAGGCATTTTGAAACGGAGTTTCGGTATCTCCCGCTTTGAACTGTTGCCCAAACTGCAGGGCGTAAATTTTCCCTTTCAATTTCACAACATATTACGCGTTTTCCTCAGAGATGTCGACCGTTCTTGGTATATGGTACTTTTCGACGCGTAAATGTATTGTAACTCATTTTTTAACGATATCCTTAGGCATTTAGTTCTCAATGGTGGCGAGGCGAAAAATTTCATCACCCCGGCTGCCGTACAAATTACCAACGTCTCCTTTGGTGAGGAGATTGCTGATTCGAATGGCAGGAGCGTCGTTAAGCTTTCCTTTGCATCCCTGTCACCATCTGATGACGAGGACGAAGATGCGAAGGACGATGAAGAAGACGGGCCGGGATTGACAACAGTTACTACCGTTTTGTGTTCTCTAACTCCCGGGAAGGTAGTCTTCTGTCTTCCTTTACCGCAAGCCGTAGCGTTAACTTTTTGTAGACTGAACAAGTGGCGCTGAATGTCACTCTAGGCAGTGATGAGGGCTACACATTACAAGTAACTGGGAAAAAGTGCGCTGCTATTTTCTCGACCTTCATTCCATCTTTAACGCTTTTTTGCAGTACTATATACCTTACTGGCCACTATTTGGGTAAGTACCGTCCCTACTTCCGTCACTCTGCCTCTGTAGCCATCTTCCAGATCAACGTAGCCCTGAGGACGAGTTCATGGACTCCGAAATTGACTCTGATGAAGGCGCCTATGACTTACGGGAAGTGAGCTCTGACGTAGAGATACACCGAGATGATCTTGAGGGTCTGGAAAGTGATGAGAGGTGGGTCCATTCCTCTGAAATTTTGCATTTAGCCCTGTCTGAGCCAGAACTTTGACAGCCGCTTCGAGGAAGTGAGCGAGGGGGTAGAAAAGCCAACTAAACGTCCGCGTGATTCTGAAGATAGTCCCAGTAAACCTGGCAAAAAGAAGTTGAAGGCAGAGGGAGGCAATGCTGTCCCAGCAGATGTTCCTACTCAGGACAAGACGTCGAAAAAGGAGAAGAAAAAGCAAAAGCATTCAGGAGACAAGACCGAGAAACAACAGAAAGACGGTTCGAAGCCGGAATCCAAAACTGACAAAAAGACCATTGCTGGCGGTATCATTGTTCAAGACCACAAAACCGGTACTGGGCCCATGGCAAAGAAGGGTGATACAGTCAAGATGAGATATATCGGAAAACTAACCAATGGGAAAGAATTCGATCAGAATACAACTGGCAAACCGGTATGCCTTAAATGTGTTTCATATCTCTGATCTGACACTCTTTGATATCAGTTCATTTTCCATCTTGGCAAAGGGGAAGTGATCAAGGGTTGGGACGAGGGCATCGTTGGCATGCAAGTTGGTGGCGAGCGAATATTGACTATCCCACCCAATATGGCCTATGGAAAACGTACCCAAGAAGGCATCCCCGCTAATTCAACTCTGGTCTTTGGTAAGTGTTTTGGTTTATAGATGAAAAATCCTGAGAGCTTTTTTCTGCAGAGGTCAAGCTGTTGCAGATCAAGTAAATTTCTTTGCCTCTTACCGAGATGCTTCAAAAATACACCATCTTTGTCTGCTCGTTAATCTGATCTTTTTGTCCTGTGATTGCGGATCTGAACCACGATGAGAGTATTAGAGTCATGGTATAACATCGATAGGGACAATGTGCCGGGTTCTTTGCGGGCCGCAGCTGTTGAAACGTTGACCCTGGTAGAATTGTTTATGATGGTTCTTTCTTCATCTTCAATGTATCTTGTGTACTTTTTAGCGGGTCTTGTCACTTTCCTATGTCTAATTCGAAAGATTACCAGCTTTCGAGAGAGCCTTCGCTCCGTCCGGTATGTCTCAGTAACTAGTTGATCAATCGCAATGCTAAGAAATAGTATTAGGTATTTATCAGGATATCGTTATCTTTTTGCACCTTTCAGCTTTGTAGGGCTTTTCTCTCCACAAATTCCATACTTCTGTGGAAGCATCGATCTTCACTTCAATGAGAAACATACTCGTGGGGTCCACAGGATTCTCAGTCTGGGTGGAGCTAACGCGGATTTGTTCAGCTTTTGCCAAAGCTGGTTGGGATGTCATCTCATTGGTATGCTCCGAGTTGTCAGGTTACAACTCATATAGACTTTTAAAGGTCCACGCGCTCCCTGAGACAACCGTACTCCTCTTTCTCGCCGATGCGGACATAATCAAGGTGAGCACTTCGTGTTGGAATTGTTCATTTTTAATGAATTTAAAGGAAGTCACAACTTCAAGGAACCGGTTCTCAAAGCCCATCAAAGAATATAAAGCCGTTTCACCTTACGGTCCCAACATCATAGCATCAGAAGGTGATGAATGGAAGAAGATCCGAAAAATATCAGCTCCCGCTTTTTCTGACGTACGTTATAATATCTAGAACTGGACACGGTATTCAGATAATGCATATCAGCGAAATAACAAACTTGTCTGGGAGGAAACCATTCGTATTGTGGGCGCCCTGCACAAAATATGGGGAGAAAATGATGTCACGGTCGACAATTGTGTCGACATCACGTTGCAAGTAAGCATCTCCGAATGATTCGACAATCTCAAGTGTAACTGACGCTTGGCAGATCGCACTTTCCGTTATCGCAGTGGCAGGTGAGCTTTTATCCTCCCACTTGCTCACAACTCATGATCGCTCTGGCAGGTTTTGGAAGAAGGGTGTCGTGGCGCGATGATGAATACGTTCCAGAAATGCATAAGATGACTTTCAAGCGAGCGCTGCATATTATGAGTACCCAAGTGTACCTCATACTGTTGCTTCCAGATCGCGCTTTGAACATTTCCAAGAAAACACGAGAGGCCAAAACTGCATACAATGAATTGCGTGTGCGCCACTTAATTATTGACTTGATCCACAAAGCTTCTGAGCGTTGTTTCAGTCTTACATGGCGGAGATGATTGCCGAGCGTCAAAATTCTGGGGAAGTTGGACGTCATGACCTCCTTTCTAGCTTACTCGAAGCAAATACGAATAATCCAGATATCGAAGATCTCACTGACACGGAATTGATGGGTATGTCATTCAAAGCTTCAAGTCTACTATCTGAACGAATGATCATTCAGCCAATATCTACATCTTTCTCCTCGCTGGACATGAGGTAAACCTTAGTATTTTTTCTCCATGAACGTAAAATATATCGTTCCTGATAGACCAGCGCACATGCGTTAGCCTTCTGTTTAGGCCTCTTGGCACTTTATCCTGATGAACAAGAGAAACTATATCAACATATTTTATCAGTTGTACCTGATGGAAGGCTGCCCGTACGTGTTTCCCACTTAACAATGGCGTCGCAAGTTGATTTTCACTTGTAGACTTACGAAGACATGCCCAAGCTGACCTATTGTACGGCGTAAGACACATTGCAGACCTCGCCACTTCATCCGTTTAAAATGAGTATCTCACAGCGTCCTCAACGAAACCTTACGCATGTTTCCAATTGCAAGTTGTTCTTCCGGTCTTCGACTTTCCAGACATCGCTCAATTTCATGAAGGTTGTCCACATCCCGAAATGCAGCGACGAAGATACAACTTTGGTCACAAGAAACGAAAATGGCGAATGTTTGTCCATTCCTGTTCCAAAGGGGACTGGGCTTGGAATCCACACACCAGGCCTGCATTACAACCGTGAGCCATCTCTGTGTCGGGTAGGAGTTTGACGCATCTCGCCGATCTTAGCTCGTTATTGGACAAACCCCCATCAATTCAATCCATCACGATTTCTAGGTGATTGGCCTCGAAAGGCTTTTTTGCCATTTAGCTCAGGTAAGGCACTAGGTTGTAGACTTAGTAATACGACAATAATTCAATTTACTCAAGGTCCCCGTGCATGTCTTGGCCGCAAGTCAGTGATTAGTGGACGTACTCGATTGACACTAACATACCTTACTTGATTTAAAGGTTCACCGAAACAGAGGTCATAGCCGTCCTGACTCTGATTATTTCACGGTACAAGGTAACCATCAAGGATGAGCCTCAATTTGCATTCGAGACATTCGAGGAGCGCAAAAAGAGGGTATTACGCGCAAAATATCTGCTTACTTTGACGTATGTATACTTACGGATATTTCATGTCCATCGCTGAGTCTCTTTAGGCCTATCCGAATTCCATTGTCATTCACTCGGCGTCTGTAAGCAGGGAGGTGGCTGTGTTTTGGCGCCATTGTTCAAAAATTCAATGCATTTCTCCTTGAGTTGACTTCGGAGTTGATGTCTGATTTTGCTATTGCGATATCTATGCAATTTACAAAATGTTTGAGCCACGTAACTAGAAAGGCACTATCAACGGTGCAGTGTATTTTGGAATCACGTACGATCGAATTTCAAATTGCTTCAAGCTTTCAGGCTTCGTGCCAAAGGGGAAATGCCGGACCCTGCAGATCGTTGTGCATCCATTTCCGGTCACTCCGACAATTGCATTCCTTGCAGTCCTGGGTCGTTCACATAAATCACGTCAGGGCGATAATCCACAAATTAGAGATTAAATTGAGACACACGAAACGGTCCGTCGAACAGTATCTCTCTAGTCCTTAGTCTAGACATGAGTGACAGATGCGGAATAATAGTAGCGAGATGGACTATGTATGTGAGGCCCATCTAGAAGGTGTTGTAGATCCGGTTAAATGACTGTGTCGGCCGCCAGAACGTATTCTGTATTCCGTATGTCCGAAATGCACGAGGCCCAAGAGCCGTCAAACTGGCAGAGTAATGGAACTTCAGAATTAGTTTAGAAGGTGGAAATAAAATCGTGCATTCCTCATGGTATAGGCACAATTGCGGGGATTTTGTAGAGACTTGAACTGGACAAGTCACCCGACCGAAAAAGTAACAAGTAACACAGGAGGATTCGAATAGAAATGTCGTCTGCGTGAAGGGAGCGACTCTGCAAGGGACATAGCAATATCGTTCCTCCTCCGTAGTCGTGAATGGAGCCTTGAGGTGGTTAGGTGATTTTTCTAGGAAGACACGGTGGTCAGCGTGATAAAGACTGACAGATTATTTGGCAGAAGCAAACCTGTTGAAACACCTAATAAGGTCACACATCAATCCCTGAAGGATTTTTTTTGCGTGCCTACAATCAGGGTGCGTGGCCTATAAAAGCACGCCCCCATCGATAGGCGCAGATAACACAAGCCTTCCTTCTCACCCACAAAATGGAAAATATGATCGCGCCGAGGAAGGTGATCCTTGCTCAGATCGTCGAATCCACGATGTAGCTCTCAAAACCTGACTCAAAATCCTAAGTGGTAAGTCTGGTCAATGCTGCGACGTGTATCAATAGCTCAGACTCAACTGGATGGCGACAGACATGCAAAGAGTACGTCCTCCGTATGCCGCTACATGGCCTTGATGGTGAGCATGTTCTCTAACATTTTCCTCTTTCCTCTCCGCGGGTGCCCGCCAGAGCTCTTGGTGGACGTACACATTCCAATGCTTGCTCAT
>Ga0307509_10012629_pt1 | contig 10087 bp, 10 predicted proteins | sample 10_EM_MG_FD_202245 | JGI IMG/M metagenome (GOLD analysis project Ga0307509, IMG submission 202245) | Populus trichocarpa ectomycorrhiza microbial communities from riparian zone in the Pacific Northwest, United States - 10_EM | ecosystem: Host-associated > Plants > Roots > Unclassified | place... | reverse complement strand
CCTGGCCGCGCTCGCGCCCGCCGACGCGAACGTCTCGATGGTCGCGGATGCCGTCGTCGAGGTCGTGGACACCCCGCACGGCAGCCGTCCGTTCCGGGTGCATGTCGACCCCGCGAACGACGGAGCGGCGGAGGTCTCCGTCGTGGCCGACCGGATCCGCGAGCAGTTCCTCGCGCGGATCGGCCTCGAAGACCTCCTCCGGCCGCACGGCGTTAGCCGATAGTCACGTCCACGGGACCGGCGAGCACGCTGTAGCCGTTGTTGTAGAGGTACCAGAGCGCGTAGGTACCGCCGGCGGGCAGGTAGCTCGCCGGGAACGTGGCGGTGCCGGAGGATCCGGCGGCCCATTCCCAGGCGGTCGAGGACTGCGAGCCCGGAGTCACGCCGACCGGGTAGAGGCCCACCCAGTTCTCCGAGCTCGCATCGGTCGACGTGGTCTGATACGCCACGGTCAGCGCCTGGCCCGCCGCCACGGTCGTCGAGCTCGGCGTGATGCTGCTCGACGCGGGCGACGAACTCGTGCCGGTGAACGCGTCGTTAAGCGGGGTGGCGTACTCGTCGTTGGCGGTCACCGGACCGATCCCGAGCGCCTGCTCGATCGTGCGGCCGGTGCTGTAGTGGTCGTAGCGGGAGTTGCTGACCGTACCCACCGGGACAGTGCCCTGCGAACCGAGCACGATGTTGGCGACGTGGTTGCCGGGCTCAGTCTCGTCCTCGTCCCACGTGACGATGAGCAGCGACTTCTGCGTGGTCCAGGCCGGAGAGGCCAGGATCGGCGCGACGGTCTGCTTGATCCAGCTGTCCTGCACCTGGAGGCTGGTGGCCGAGCCGTTGCCGGACGCCTCGCCGTCGTTGTAGTCGTCGGCCGCGATCCACGAGAAGTTCGGTGTCGTCGAGGCGCTGGCCAGGTCCGTGGTCAGTTGGCTGGTGTCGAACAGATGCGCCTTGCAGTACGCGGAGTTGCCTGAGACGTCCGTGTAGTTGATGAACGGAGCGTCATCGGGCTCGTAGTACGAGTCGTACTGCGTGGTGGTGTTGCACGGCGTGCCCATGCCCTGCTCGTAGGCCTTCCAGGTCTCGCCCTTGGCCGTGAGCTCGTCGCCGATGTTCTTGTTGGGGTCCTTGATGTTCGGGAAGTACGTGACACCGGTCGCGTACGTGTCGCCGCCCGCGACGGCCAGGTAGTTCTCGTCGCTCGGGTGGTAGACGGCGTGGTAGTTCGCCATCGTCGCGCCTTCGGACATCAGCGTGTGCAGGTACGGCGTGTCCGAGGGGTTGTTGACGACCTCGTTGTAGTCCGTGTTCTCCATCATGATCATGAAGATGTGGCTGTAGCCGGGCACCGAGGACGCAGGGGGCGCGAGGGTCGGCGCGGTCACCGGCGTGTTGAGCGTGAGCGAGAGGTGCTCGGCGTAACCGGTCTCGCTGGAGCTGTCGACGAACGCGAGCTGCACCAGGATCGAGCGGGTGCCGACGGGCACGGCACCGGTGGCCGAGCGCGCGAGGAACTCCGTCTTTCCGCCGCGATCGGACTCGCTGACCGTCGGCAGCGAGGCCGAAGCGCCGACCTGCGCGCCAGAGCCGTTGAGGAAGGTGACGGACAGCTGCGTGTATCCGGCGTACGCGGTCCAACCGCCGAGCCAGCCGGCCAGGTTGAAGTTCACGCCGCCGGCGTCGATCGCGGAGGCGGCCGAGGAGACGTCCGCCGTCTGCTCGATGGAGCCGTCGCCCTGGTTGCCCGGCGCGTAGAAGGCCGAGTCCGCGGTGCCGGACGGATAGCTGAAACCGCCGACCGAGGAGCACATGAGATCGGGGCTGCCGGACACGACCTTCCAGCCGGGCACGGTGGTGGCGGCGGTCCAGTCGGAGGTGCAGTACCCGGCGTTCGCGTCGCCGTCGACGATCAGATTGCCGCTCGTCGTCGCGGCGGAAGCGGTGGGAGCGCACACAAGCGCCGCGTACAGCAGCGCTAGCGTGCCGATCATTGCAGACCAGGAGCGTTTCACGGTGGTGGGTCTCCTCGCTGAGGCCTAAGTTGTCCATACAACTATCGGCCTGCGGGGTTTCCGTGCGGCGAACTTCGGCCTACCGGTGCACGTCTTTCATGAAACCGGGGTCATCCCGATGCGCGCGGCGATCGCGTCAGGCACCGGATACGGACGCTCGGCCGGCAGTAGCGCGGCATCGAGCGTCGCGTGGATCTGATGCGCCAACTCGGTGACATCCTCGATGCCCGTGATCCATTCGTCGCAGTACCGTGCGACGGACTCGCCGCCGAGGCCGATCTGGATCGAGCGGTGCTTGAGCGGGTTGAAGCGCAGGTCGCGCTCGGGATCCCATTGCACGCGTACGGGGCTGGCCAGCGACTCGCGCCACGCGTCGTGACCCGCGTGCAGGTTCGCGTCGTAGTGCGCGAAGGCGCTGTGCGCCAAGGCCCATTCGAAGCCCTCGCGGGAGATCCGGATCGCCAGCACGCGCTCCTGGCCCGGCTTCCCACCCCAGCCGCAGCGGTACATCATCCAGCGGAACGACGGCTTGATCCACGTCATCCGCTCCCGCTTGAAGCCCGCGCCGAACCGGCCGTCCGCGGCCGCGGGCCCGGCGATCGAAGGGCTGTAGGCCTGATAGACGGTGATCGTCGAGTCGTCGTAGCTCGCGCGAATCTGCCTGTTGGGTATGGAGATCTCGGTCATTGGTCCAAACGTGTCTCGAAGTAGTCGAAGGCGGCCTGGCCGAACAGCACGAAGCGCACCTCGCGCACGACCGAGCAGTCGGTCTCGCGGACGGTGCCGATCGCGATGCGCGCGGCGTCGGGCAGCGGCCAGCCGAAGATTCCGGTGGAGATCGCCGGGAAGGCTACCGTGCGGGCGCCGATCTCGTCGGCGACTCGCAGTGCATTGCGGTGGCAGGCGGCGAGCAGCTCGGAGCGGTCCTCGGCCGCCGCGTAGACAGGTCCCACGGTGTGGATGACCCAGCGCGCGGGCAAGTCGCCGGCCGTCGTCGCCACGGCGTCACCCGTCGGCAGGCCCTTGCCGTAGTGCGAGGCCCTGAGCGCCCGGCACTCCTCCAGGATCTGCGGGCCGCCCGCGCGGTGGATCGCCCCGTCCACGCCGCCCCCGCCGAGCAGCGAGGAATTCGCCGCGTTCACGATCGCGTCGGCGGCGACCTGCGTGATGTCGCCCTCTTGCAGCGTGATCCGCGGAATCGGCATGGCCACCACGCTATGGGATCATCTGTGCTCGTGAAAGCAGTTATCCAGCGGGCAGCCGAGGCGAGCGTCCAAGTGGACGGTGTGACGGTCGGCGAGATCGACGCGCCCGGACTGTGCGTGCTGGTCGGAGTGACGCACACGGACACGCGGGCCACCGCGCGGCGGCTGGCCGAGAAACTGTGGACGCTGCGCATCCTGGCGGACGAGAAGTCCTGCGCCGACCTCGGTGCGCCGCTGCTGTTGATCTCGCAGTTCACGCTTTACGGCGACGCGCGCAAGGGGCGTCGGCCCTCGTGGACCGCCGCCGCCCCGGGCCCGATCGCCGAGCCGCTGTTCGACGAAGTGGTCGCGGGCCTACGCGAGCTCGGGGCCACGGTCGCGACCGGGATCTTCGGCGCGGACATGAAGGTGCGGCTGGTCAACGACGGGCCGTTCACCGTCCTGCTCGAGGTCTGACCCCGCCTCCGTGAGCCCGAACGGCGCGGGGTACCGTGCTGAGGCGAGGAACTGGAACGTAACCGGGCTTTCCGGGCGGGCACGGCAGGAGGGCGAGGATCGTGGTACTGGCCGAAGCTGCCGGGCGCTGCCTGAGTCAAGGGTGCGGCCCGGCCTCCCCGCTGCACATGAGCGACGTGTTCACCGCCTGGAAGTTCGACCCGGCGATGCTGGTCGTGCTGCTCCTCGGCATCGCGGGCTACGTCTTCGGCGTACGCCGCTACCAGCGCCTGGTCGGCCCCTGGCCGTTGGCGCGCACGGTCTGCTTCGGCACGTCGGCGGTCCTGTTCGCGCTCGCGACGATGTCCTTCATCGGGTCCTACGAGAAGGTGCTGTTCTGGGACCGCGCGCTGCAGAACGCGCTCCTGCTGATGACGACGCCGCTGTTCTTCGCGTGCAGCGCCCCGCTCACTCTGCTGACCACGGGCGACAGCCGCGGCGCGCAGCTCGCTCGCGACATCATCGCCTCAAAGCCGCTGCGGTTTCTCACGTTCCCGGCCGTCGTCTCGGTGATCCTGCTCGTCACCCCGTACGCGCTCTACTTCACCGGCTGGTACCTGACCTCGCTGACCAACGACTTCGTCGACGAGGCGACGCACGTGGTGCTGCTCGCGGTCGGCTTCCTCTACTTCTGGAGCCGCATCCAGCTGGACCCGGTGCCGAAGAAGTTCTCGCACATGATCTCGGTTTGGATCAGCTTCGTCGAGGGCATCGGCGACGCGGGCGTGGCCATGATCCTCTGGCTCGGCGGCGGCCTCGTCGCGGGCGGCTACTACGCCTCGCTGAGCACGCTGCCGCACGACGTGCTCTACGCGCGGCTGAGCCTCGGCGCGACCTCCGGGCTGGCCTGGAACCAGGCCTTCGGCGGCGCGGTGTTCTGGATCGTCGGCGACATCACCAGCATCCCGCTGCTGGCCGCGCTCTGGAGGGCGCTGCGCAAGGACGAGACGGTCGCCGAGGACGCGGCGCAGGACCGGCTCGAGGTCGTCGAGGTCGAATACGCGCCGGGGGACGGCTCCGCCCAGGAGCGTTTCCGCCCCTGGTGGGAGACCGACCCCGAACTGTCCGCGCGCTTCAGCAGCACGAACGAGTAGATCGGGCAGTCCGCGTCAGGAGGAACTCGACGGGATGGCCGTCGCGTTCGCGGCGCCGGTCGGCGCCGAGGTCGTCGACGAGCTGTTGCCCCCGTTGGTCGTCGAGGGACTGCTGCCCGCGGCCGTCGGCGACGTCGTGGTCGTCGTCGGCGAAGTGCTCGCGGGCGGCTGGGTGGTCGGCGACTGAGTCGGGGCCGGAGCCGAGGACGTGGACGCCTGCGGGCTCGGCGACGCGGGCGGCTGCGGCAGCGCGTAGGCGCCCTGGTTGTAGACATCCGTGACGTAGACCGTCGCTCCGCACGCGGCCTGGAGATCCACCGGCGCGGTCGGCGTGACGCCGGCGACCAGGTAGCTGAGCGAGTACGAGCTCTCAGGGCTCTGGCCCGCCCGGGAGGTCGTGGTGGCCGACGCGGACCCCGAGGCCGATGCGGAGCCGGAGGCGACGGTGCTCGGGCAGGCGTCCGGAGCCCAGGCGAACTGGAAGTCGTAGCCCTGGCCGGACCGCAGTTTCAGCACCGCGCCCCAGGTCGCGACCGCGGGCAACTGCGAACCGTCGGTGGACTCGTGCTGCAGGATCACCACCGAGCTCACGGCCGTGCCCGCCACGTTCTCCACCTGGAGGACCGGCGGGCCGGCCACCGCGCACGTGGTGTTCGCCACCGCCTCGAGATGACCGTACGAGACGCCGTTGATCACCGAGTCCACGCTCGCCGTCACCTTCAGATCGGCGGTCGTGCACTGCGGGATTCCGGCCGACGCGAGGGCCGTGGGCGAGGAGCTCGGCAGCACCGGGCCGATCGCCGGCCCCTTCTTCCCCGCCGCGGCCGCGGGCGGCCGCACGGTGCGCACCTGGCCGGAACCGCCCGCGTGCGGCGTCGCGGTCGGCGCGCCGTTGCTGGTCGAGTTGCCGCCGAGGCCGACGACGCCGGTGAGCACCGGCACGATGTCGAACTTGCTGCCGGTGACCGCTCCCACGACCATCGCGAGCATCAGCACGCCGGCGCTGCCCGCCAGCACGGTGCGCCTGCGCTGCCGCGCCTTGGCGCGCCTGCGGATCCGGGTGAGACCGGCCCGCGGCGGACCGCTCGCGCCGATCGCCGCGACGGACCGCTGCAACGCCGCGGTCAGCTCCTCGACATCCAGTTCGCGCGGCTCCTCGGAGCCGCGAGTCGAGCCGTGCCGGCCCGCGTGCTCCTCGCTCATCGCTGCTCCTCCATGCGCACCCGCAGGGCCTCGATACCCCGTGAGCCGTACGCCTTCACCGAACCGATCGACAGGCCGAGGGCGCTGGCGACCTGAGCCTCCGTCATATCGGAGAAATAGCGCAGCACCAGCACCTCGCGCTGCCGCCGCTGCAGGCCGCGCAGCGCCTGGATCAGTGCGTCCTTCTCCAGCGCCGCGTACGCCCCCTCCTCCGCGCTGGCCGCGTCCGGCATCGGCTTGGGCAGCAGCTTGAGGCCGAGCAGCCGGCGCCGCAGCGTGGACCGGGACAGGTTGACCACGGTCTGCCGGAGGTAGGCGAGCAGCTTATCGGCCTCGCGCACCCGGGGGCGCGCCGCGTGCACGCGGATGAACGCCTCCAGCACCACGTCCTCGCACGAGGCGAGATCGTCGAGCAGCAGCGCGGCGAGCCGCAGCAGCGAGGAGTAGTGGCGCTGATACGTCTCGGTCAACAGATCCGTCGTCACATCGACGTCAGTCGCCACCGCACCTCCCGTCGAGGCCGGGCGCGGCCGATGGACGAGCGGCGTCAGGTACAGCCCCTCGGGCGCGGACAGAGTCACGACAGTTAGACAAAGAGAACCCACCGACCGTTGTACCCCGTTCGAGTGTTTCCTTGCGTCAACCGTCGGGGCGCTCTCACGAGCCTCAAGGATGCCACCTGAGCCCGCCTCGGAGTGGTGATTCATAGGAAAAACCCCCTCAGGAGTGAACCGGAGGGGGTCTCTTCCAGCGGCCGCGCCGCTGCCAGACGACTGTCAGGCCGTGATCAGACCGCGGTCAGCTCGGCGGCGACCAGCTCGGCGATCTGCGCGGTGTTGAGCGCGGCGCCCTTGCGCAGGTTGTCCCCGCACACGAACAGCTCGAGCTCGTTCGGCTCGTCCAGCGACTGGCGGATCCGGCCGACCCAGGTCGGATCGGTGCCGACCACGTCGTTCGGCGTGGGGAACTCGCCGTTCGCCGGGTCGTCGCAGAGCACTATGCCGGGGGCGTCGCGCAGCACGGCGTGCGCCTGCTTGACGGTGACCTCGCGCTCGAAGGTGGCGTGCACCACGAGCGAGTGCGTGGTGAGCACCGGGACGCGCACGCAGGTGGCCGAGACCTTCAAGTCCGCCAGGCCGAGGATCTTGCGCGACTCGTTGCGCACCTTGAGCTCCTCGGAGGACCAGCCGTCGTCCTTGAGCGATCCGGCCCACGGCACCACGTTCAGCGCCAGCGGGGCCGGGAAGGGGCCGAGGTCGCCGACCGCGCGACGCAGGTCGCCGGGCTGGGTACCGAGACCCGGGGTCGCGGCCACCTTCGCCAGCTGCTCGCGCAGGGTGTCCACGCCGGGCTGCCCGGCGCCGGACGCCGCCTGGTACGAGGCGACGACCAGCTTGGTCAGCCCGTACTCGGCGTGCAGCGCGCCCATCGCGACGATCATGGAGAGCGTGGTGCAGTTCGGGTTCGCGATGATCCCGCGCGGCCGCTGCCGGGCGGCGGCCGCGTTCACCTCGGGCACCACGAGCGGCACGTCCGCGTCCATCCGGAAGGCCCCGGAGTTGTCCACCACGACCGCGCCGCGCGCCGCCGCGACCGGACCCCACTGCGCGGAGATCTCGTCGGGCACGTCGAACATGGCGACGTCCACGCCGTCGAAGGCCTCTTCGCTCAGGGCCACGACGGGCACTTGCTCGCCGCGCACGGTCAGCAGCTTGCCCGCCGAGCGCGCCGAGGCGATCAGCCGGATCTCGCCCCACACGTTCTCGCGGGTGGAGAGGATGTCCAGCATCACGGTGCCCACGGCGCCGGTGGCTCCGACGACGGCCAGGGTCGGGAGCTTCTTCGAGTACTCGCTCATGTCCCGGTTACCGCCCGGTCCCGGCGTAGACCACGGCCTCGGCCTCGGAATCGAGCTCGAACGCGGTGTGGATCGCGGCGACCGCGGGCCGGACGCTGTCCGCGCGGCAGACCACGGAGATGCGGATCTCGCTGGTGGAGATCATCTCGGCGTTCACCCCGGCCTTGGCCAGCGCCTCGAAGAACACGGCGGTCACGCCCGGGTGCGACTTCATGCCCGCGCCGATCAGCGAGACCTTGGCGATCTGGTCGTCGTAGGCGAGGGAGTCGAAGCCGATCCGCTCCTTGAGCTTGTTCAGCAGGCCCATCGCCTTGGCGCCGTCGGTCTTCGGCAGGGTGAAGGAGATGTCGGTCAGCCCCGTCGCGGCGGCGGAGACGTTCTGCACCACCATGTCGATGTTGATCTCGGCGTCGGCCACCGCGCGGAAGATGCGCGCGGCCTCGCCCGGCTTGTCCGGCACCCCGATCACCGTGATCTTCGCTTCGCTGGTGTCGTGTGCGACCCCTGCGATGATCGCCTGCTCCATCTCGGCTCCTTCGGGGGTGTTGCGGATCCAGGTGCCCTCCAGCGTGGAGAAGGAGGACCGTACGTGAATGGGGACGTCGAAGCGCCGCGCGTACTCCACGCAGCGCAGGTGCAGGATCTTGGCGCCGGAGGCGGCGAGCTCCAGCATCTCCTCGTACTGGACGGTCGGCAGCTTGCGGGCCGCCGGGACCATCCGCGGGTCGGCGGTGTACACGCCGTCCACGTCGGTGTAGATCTCGCAGACCTCGGCGCCCATCGCCGCGGCCAGCGCGACGGCGGTGGTGTCCGAGCCGCCCCGGCCGAGCGTGGTGATGTCCTTGGTGTCGTGGGAGACGCCCTGGAAGCCGGCCACGATCGCGATCGCGCCCTCCTCGAGCGCCTTGTGGATCCGGCCCGGGGTGACCCGGATGATCCGCGCCTTGTTGTGCACCCGGTCGGTGATGACGCCTGCCTGGGACCCGGTGAAGGACCGCGCCTCGACTCCGAGTGAACCGATCGCCATCGCGAGCAGCGCCATCGAGATGCGCTCGCCGGAGGTCAGCAGCATGTCGAGTTCCCGGCCCTCGGGCAACGGGGAGACCTGCTGGGCGAGGTCGATCAGCTCGTCGGTGGTGTCCCCCATGGCGGAGACGACGACCACGACCTCGTTTCCGGCGCGCTTGGCCGCGACGATGCGCTTGGCCACGCGCTTGATGCTCTCGGCATCGGCCACCGAGGAGCCACCGTACTTCTGTACGACTAGGCTCACAGTGAGCTCCGTCTTCTCTTCGTGCGCCCAGGGCCTACTGACCCGGCGACGCCACCCCCGGCCGCGCACGTCTACTGGCGTGCGTCGACGAACCGGAGGCACGGGACAGCGTAACCGGCGCCCGCCGGGTTGTCCCGTTCGTTCCATCCATTGAGCTTCGGGCCGGACCTTACGACTCCTGCAGCCGGGAGCCGGCCACGATGGAGTGCAGGGCGCGCAGCGAGGCGGAGGCGGCCGGGCCCCAGCCGGACAGGTAGGAGAACTGCCACCACCACAGCGCCTCGGTCTCCCGACCGGCGCGGAAGTGGGTCAGGCCGTGCGCCAGCTCCGCGACGATCGCGGCGATGTCGTCCGAGATGCGCCGGGTCTCCACCTCGGTGGGCACGGCCAGCGGGTCGAAGACCTCGCGGTAGACGTCGCACGGGTCGAGCAGCACGGCGAGCTGGTCGCGCAGCTCGTCCAGGTCCGGGTCCGGGCCCGGGTCCTCCTCGAAGCGCTCCTCGGGGATCACGTCGGCGATCGCGCCGAGCCGTCCGCCGGCCAGCAGCAGCTGGGACACCTCGAGCAGCAGCATCGAGACCGCCGAGGCGGCCGCCTCCCCGCGGGCCACCGCCCGCACCGCGACCAGGAACGACTCCACCTGGTCGGCGATCGCCGAGGTGAACTCGGCCAGGTCGTCGTCCAGCACTGCGATATCAGCCATCGATCTTCCTTCTTCCGGCGAACGCGCGGCCCAGGGTGACTTCATCGGCGTATTCGAGGTCGCCGCCGACCGGCAGTCCGGAGGCGAGCCGGGTGACCCCCAGCGAGCCGTCCGCGGTCAGCGGCTTGACCAGGCGGGCCAGGAAGCTGGCGGTGGCCTCGCCCTCCATATTGGGGTCGGTGGCCAGGATCAGCTCGGTCACCACGCCGTCGGCGAGCCGGGCCATCAGTTCGCGTACCCGCAATTCGTC
>Ga0307509_10012628_pt1 | contig 10087 bp, 10 predicted proteins | sample 10_EM_MG_FD_202245 | JGI IMG/M metagenome (GOLD analysis project Ga0307509, IMG submission 202245) | Populus trichocarpa ectomycorrhiza microbial communities from riparian zone in the Pacific Northwest, United States - 10_EM | ecosystem: Host-associated > Plants > Roots > Unclassified | place... | reverse complement strand
CAACTATCCCTCTCGCTCCTAACATTACCCCCCCCAGCGTTTCGTGTTTTTTCGTTAGCTGAAGTGTAGGCCAGTTGGAATTTCTCTCCTGCGACGTTATGTAAGCTTTCCTTGTTTAAAACAGCTCTTAGTTAGTTTGTATCTTTCATTTTTACGTGGCCAGGGGCCCGGCGGAGGAGAAACCTTCACGATAGTGGATATTTAACTGGTACCGTGACCTTCTTTTGTTATTTGTTTTGATTTATAGGTTTTGTTCTCTCCCTAGCTAGCGGTGCATGAGGCTTTTTGTACCTAAAAACAATGAACGCAGGCTTACAAAAAAAAAAGAAAAACAAGAAAAAAAAGTAAGCAAGGGATAGGACACGGACCATCGGAACAACACCTCCAGCGATTGAAATCTCAATACCACGAGAAATCATCGCGAGGTTACAAGACTCACCACTCTTCTCCCACGATGGCTACTGCCTAGGAGTTGACGTTAAGCCATCTCAGGCTCCCCTCCTCTCCTGTGGCTTCAACGCCTGGCCTCCTTGGGGTTCTCGTTCTCGTTCTCATCCTTCGTTGACACCCGCTCATCAAGTTCGGTTCTCCCCGTTACCCCGCACTTGCTTTGCACCTCCCTTAGCATTTTGCACGCTCGGAAAGCGTCTCGTTTGGTTCACAGTCGTCGTCACGGTGCTGGACTCTCGGTCGAAGTAGCGCTCGGCTTGCTGGACTTCTACCTCTGATGGGCAAAGCCTCGGTTAGTAACATCAAGGTCTGGCTCGGTTTCGTCGTCGTCCCAAAAGCCCTTGCTATGGCCCATTTGTCGGCTGCGGCTAGCTTGTTCGCGGTACTTCCTCTCTCCTCTTCCCGGTTCTGTCCGCTTGCACCATAGTGCTACCATCCTCTCCCCGACTGGCACTCTACTGCTCATCGCTGGCTGGCACCGTACTGGTAATCACCGGCTGGCACCCTACGGCTAATCGTCGTTGGCGGGCATCCCCTCTGGCCAGTGGCTCCGCTCGCCATCTACCCTTCCGATCGGTTGGCCCCTCCTCGGTTACGCCTGGTCGTGGTATAGCACTGCCTCCGTGGCTATTGTCTAACGCCTTGGATCGATGTAATGGCCTGCCTGACCTTACAACATGGTTTCAGTGGGCCCTCCACTCGAGTTTCCTATGTCGCCTTTCACCTATCAACACCCCTCGGGCCAGCATTTCTGGCCTTCGAACAGGCGGTTTCTTTTGTTTCGGGAAGCCTGCTGAAGGGTTTGGGTCTCTCTACCTGTACGCTTTTATGTATTTTTTCCTTATGTGTCTGGGGTATATTATCTTAGGTGCTGGGCGAGAGGGACTTTTCCTATGGACACAGGGTGTTTGATTTTTCCGATGAAGAGGTGAAGCGGGCGGGAGACTGCTTATAGGTTTTGTTTTTGCCATAGCTAGCGCTGCATGCAGTTTTTTGTACCTTAAAACAATCAATATATGATTACAAAAAAAAGAAAGAAAAAAAACACGACCACGGGATAGGATCTTCACGCAACTATCTAAGTACTTTTCTATACCCAAGATATTGCAATATGATTACTTCTTACTCTCTTTACATACATTCCTCCTCTAAGAGAGCCTACGCTCTAAGAACCTGGAGACTATTGTGCTAGTCTCGACGAGCTATAAGAACATAGGACTATTGTGATAGTTCCACCAAGCACGATAAACCCCCATCTTACTATCTGACGAGATAGTATCCTTCGACAGATCGCTCAAGACAATCAAGCCAGTTCCGTACTATCCGAGGAGATAGTATTTCCATACGCCCTATTGTAGAATAGGAAGACTTGGTTACTTTAGGAAACAACTATCGTTGCCTGTTGCATAACTATCTAATAATAGGATTGTTATATTTGGTTGCGTCACATCGCAACACCCACTGACAGAACGGCTCAACAACCTGTCGATCAGGAGATCACCCTTACTGAAACAGAAATCGACCTAGATCGACTAGGGGAAGTGTTAGCCGAGTCTATTCAACACTCGCGAGCTGCGAGCTCCACAACAGCGAGATCGGAAGAAGGATCAAACTCGGAAGAAACAGACGCTGTAGCTACAAGGAGGAACACGATGTCGTCCACATCCAATCCCAATCCAGACACCCAAGGAAAAGAAGTAACCCCGCTTCCCAACCTCACGCCGGAACTGATACAACAAATCATTGGAGCCTTAACCGGCGGAGCGGGGAACACAAAGAAGCCCAAAATCAAGGAACCCAGCACATTTCACTGGGAACGGGATCAACTCAGAGGTTCGCTGGCCCAGCTGTCAGTCTACTTCACAGGAGTAGGATGGGAATTCGACTACAACAACGACAAAATTGTCTACGCTCTTAGCCTTCTCAGAGGGGACGCGTTGAAATGGGCTACGCCATACATTGAAAGACGACAGGATGTAACCTGGAGCAGTTGGGACGACTTCAAGCATGAATTGCAAGGACAGTTTGGTGAAATCGACGAGGAAGGAGCAGCAAGAGCAAAACTCATGCGGATGACTCAAGGATCGAAAGGAGACACAGAATACTGGTACGAATATAGACTCATCACCAGTCAAACGGGGATGGACGATGCAACCCTGACTTACCACCTGATAAAGGGATTCAAAACAGTACTACAAGACGCGTGGGGGATAGATGGATCAGAGACACAAGATCCACAATTAGTCGCAAATTGGGCCATTAAAAAGGAAACCAAAATGGCAGCCATCAAACACATGCGTCATGGGACAACCAGCAAAGAAACAACCGCATCGTCAGGAACCCCAAGGAATCAAAATGGGACGTTTCGACCTCAGCACCATAATCAGGGCGATCCAAGGGAGCTTGATGCGACGCGAAGAAGGCCGGGGTTCAACATCTCGGCTAAAGAATACCAACAAAGAATGAGAGGCAACCTATGCCTCAAATGCGCCAAACCGGGACATCAAGCTGTGGCATGTGGAACCCAGGCCAACAGCAAAGGAGCGACCTGGGAACCAAAAAATGACAACCAAAAACAATAGAGACCACCAGCCAAAGCCACGGAAATGGAGGTCGCAAAAGAAGAAGAGTCGGGAAACGACGAAACTCTCCAGTAAACAATGGTCTGAGGGACAAGGTGAAATGAAAGCCCATTGAGATGAGGAACCTTTACGCGACACTGAACAAGACGGAAGCACTGAACAACGAAAATGACTATATTATGGTCACGATAAAACTCCATAGCATAACGAGACAAATCACGATTAATGAGATGATTGACTCAGGAGCAACTGAGGACTTTATCGACAAAGGGTTCTGCGGCAAATACAACATCAGAACAACACAGGCAAAAACGTTACGTGAAGTTTACCTGGCGGATGGTCGACCCAGTGCTATGGGACCAATCACCCATACAGCGAAAGTACCTATGGACATCGGTAGCAATAGGGAATTGGCGATTTTCCAAGTGGCTAAACTACCCACCCATGAGGTCATCCTCGGAATGCCATGGTTAAAGCAGCACAGTCCCCGAATTGACTGGGGCCAAGGCAAGATCACCTTTGAAAGCGAACGGTGTACAACATGGTGCTTAAAAGAATCACCAGTGGTATACGCAATACCCGAAGATCAAGCGCGAGAAGAGAACTTGAAAGTCGAGTTCGGCGCGACTCAAAGCAAGAAAGATCAGAGGATAAGAGTTGAGTTACACGACCCTCAAGCAAGATTACTGACTTGAGGATTGGCAAAAGCCGCAGGAGACGACCTATACGCAAATGAGAAAAAAACTATTCCAGCTGGCGGACAAGAAGTTGTTGCAACCGGAATAGCAATTACGCCACCAAAAGGAACCTATAGACGAATAGCACCACAAAGCGGCATGGCAGTTCAAGATCAGATTGCTATCAATGCAGGTGTGATCGACTCCGACTATACCGGTGAAATTAAAGTGGTACTAGCCAATATGAGCCACCAGGTCTACCAAATCCAAAAAGGGGATCGAATCGCACAACTCATTGCGGAAAAAATAGTCGAAAGCAACTCTTACCAAACTCCCAAACTGGGAAAGACCGACAGAGGACAACAAGGATTTGGAAGTACGGGAACTTCCAAAGCACATATCTGGGAGATCAGCGTGCGTGCTTTCGGAAAGTTCTACCCAAGACCCGACACAACCACAGAGACCCTGAAATACAACAAGAAGGAAGGTCGAATAAGCCTAGAATCCGTCAACATCAGCACGGAACTAGCCATCAAAAGTAGGAAGTACCAGAAGAAAAGAAAGTTAGAGGAAATGGTGCCTCAACAATACTATGGATACTTGGAGGTATTCGAAGAAGAAGAAAAAACGAAGCTACCACCTCACCGACCAGGAGTGCACCTGAACATCCAACTCGAGGAAGTACAAGGATTGCCAGTCAAAAAGATTTACACACTTTCCCAGAACGAACTAAAGGAACTCTGAAACTATATGAAGCAAAACGAAGAACGAGGATGGATAAGAGAAACGTACTCTGACGGAGGATCCCCAATCATGTTCGTCAAAAACAAAGACGGAAAACTCCTACTATGCGTCGACTATCGAGCACTCAACCACGTCACCAAGAAAGACCGATACCCCCTACGACTGATAGGGGAAGCCTTAGACAGGCTAAGAACGGCCAAATACTACACGAAGCTGGACATCAAGGATGCCTATCACAACGTCAGAATCAAAGAACGAGATGAATGGAAAACAACCTTCACTACGAAATACGGCACGTATGAATACCTGGTTATGCCTTTTGGCCTAACCAATGCACCAGCAGCATTCCAAAGATGAATCAACAGGTCCCTACAATCATATCTCAACATATGCTGCATAGTATATCTGGATGAAGTCCTCATATATTCGGATAGCCTGGAACAACACCAAAAAGATGTGACAGCCATCATCCGTGCCATACGAAAGCAAGGGATGAAACTCATACCATCAAAATGCGAGTTTCACCAACAAGAAATTGAATACCTAGGATTCATCATCAACAATGAAGGAGTCAAAGTCGACCCTATCAAAACAGCAGCCATATGGGACTGGAAACCACCCACCAACAAAAAAGGAATCCAAGAATTCATAGGGTTCTGCAAATTTTATCGAAGGTTTATCGAAGGATTCAGTAGGATGGCCAAACCCCTATACGACAAAACCAAGAAAGACGTCAAATGGGAATGGGGAGACAAGGAACAGGCAGCCTTTGACAATTTACGACGAAAGCTATGCTCAACCCCGGTGTTGACACACTTCAAGCCAGGGAGGCCACTACTTGTCGAAACCGACACCTCGAAATATGTCTGCTGCGGCATAATATCTCAACAGGACGAAGACGGAAAATGGAGGCCAATAGCATATCGGTTGAAAACCATGGCGCCTGCTGAATGCAACTACGACGTACACGACAAGGAACTATTAGCTATAGTTCAAGCACTCAAGGAATGGAGACGATACCTCAGAGGAAGTGGACAATATTTCCGAGTACTATCCGACCACAAGAACCTAATAAGAGTTACAACAAAAGAAATGACCGAACGACAAATGCGATAGAGCGAAGTCTTGAGCGGCTTCGACTTCAAAATCCAATTCCGACCAGGAAAGAAGAAGGCAAGCTGGACGCCCTAACAAGGCGAAAGGCCGACATGCCCCAGGAAGGAGATGACAGGCTCACCCAAAAAGAACGAATTCTCTTACCAAAAGAGAAATACTTTGACGCCGACATCCACGAAATGGAAACAATAAGATTCGAAGAAACAAACAACAAGGAACTCCAGCACGAATTGGCTAAGAACGAAGAAATCCAAAAAATAAGAAAAGCCTTGGACGAAGGGAGCAAAGAGATGAAAGGAGTAGCTGTAGGACTATGGCAGTGGAAAAACGGATACCTATGGCATCAAGGAAAAATTTGGGTTCCAAACAAAGAAGGAATAAGAGTGGACCTTATACAACGACATCACGATATCCCTCAAGCAGGGCATGGAGGAATGGTAAAAACTACAGAACTCCTACAACGCACATATTATTGGCCACATATGCGAGATACGATAAAACAATACGTCACAAAGTGCGACACATGCCAAAGGCCAAAAGTGGTATGACATGCATCATATGGCCTGATGAAACCAAACGAAGCCCCGAATCGGCCGTGGAAATCAATATCAATGAACTGCATCAGAGACTTACCAAAGTCGGAAGGAGATGATGCAATCCTTATCGTCATAGATCGACTCACCAAAATGGCTCATTTTCTGCCATGCACCAAAGAAATGAACGCATGGCAATTCTCAGAACTATTTGTGAGGGAAATATTTCGACTACACAGACTTCCCAACGACATCATAACAGATAGAGGATTCATATTTACGTTTGATTTATGGAAGGAAACAACCAAACAATTAGGAATCGAAAGAAGATTGAGTACGGCATTCCACCCGGAAACGGACGGACAAGCGGAACTGAGTAATTCTACATTGGAACAATACCTCCAAGCATACATCAACTATCAACAAGATAATTGGAAAGGGCTCCTACCAATGGTGGAATGCGCATACAACAACGGCCACCAAGAAAGCATTAAACGCACGCCGTTCTTCGCGAACTACGGAATCAACCCCGAATATCAGACCATCGGCCATCTAATGCTAGAACAAATCACACCACCAGAAAGGATGAGTCAATTACACGACATACTGCCGGCGGAAATGACGGAAGTGCAATGAAGGCACAAGAAATATTACTAGCAGGGAAGAAAACCCAATCGGAATTTCCAATCAGGAGATATGGTCTGGTTATTGCCAAGGGACATACACACCACACGGCCATGCAAGAAGTTTGATTACAAGAAAATTGGACCATTGAAAATCTTGGCAAAGATAGGAGGAAGCGCTTATAAGCTTGATCTTCCACCCTCGATGAGGATGCACAATACATTCCACATCTCTCTTCAGGAACTTTATCGCGACAATAAGTTTCCTTCTCAACGAACACAACCACCACCTCCAATTAGCCTTGAAGGAGAACCAGAGTATGAACTCGAAGAGATAATCGACTCACGCCTGCACTACGGAAAACTACAATACTGAGCCAAGTGGACCGGTTATCCTCCAGAGCATGACAAAGTCTGGTATCCCTGCGACAATTTCGAAAATGCAGAGATCACAAAACAACAGTTCCACCAACAGGACCCCGGCAAGCCCTCTCACAATCAAGATCCAAGAACAAGAGGACGGGGAGACGCGGGTCTCCACATCACTAACACCGCCACTCGCACCACAACCACGGCCTCCAAGAATGACAACACCAAGACCCCCAACACCAAAGACCCTACAAGAGGGATGGGATGCCAGGATAGGGCTACCAATGAGCGCCCCATATCGAAGCCCATACGAGTGGGAGGAAGCAGAAAGGAAAGAACGAGCTCGACAGGAGCACGACCAGCTGTCATGGACAGCATGTTACGATAAGGGGTGCAAGACTCACTTTCGAGACCAGGAAGCCACGGGATGGTTTCGCCAAGACCTATCTCGGTCTGGGCCATCAGTACCAGTATGGCACCGAAACAAGAAGCAACAGAGGAAACGCCACGGCCAAAGCTTGACATGGTACAAATGCTTCGACAACAAGTGCTTTGACCATGTTCAAGATCAAATAAACGTGGGGTATTACCCAGAGGAAAATGGGGGGAGGAAAACTCTATTGGGATGGAACCGGAAGCACCTAGAGCCAGAGCAATGAAGGAAGATGGGTGTGGTCAGGACACGGCAGGAGGGGGAGGGGAGCGAAAAAACTCAACCAGGCGTCGGAGCCGTTCAGAGGCAAGTCCAGGAATTATTGGACTAAATGGACAAATTTTGACAAAACGAGGAGGAATACCGAGGGAAGATAACAGACCAGCAAACCACGATAAGCCGAATACGCGAGGAGATTCAGGGATATCGCCGAACGGTCGCGGGACCTGGCTTCAGCCAAGCAAGGTTGAAAAACGAAATGGACACCAGGAAACGAGCAAACGAGGAGCTCGAGCACAGAAATCACAGCCCCGCAAAGGAGCTCAGAAGAGCAGGGCAGAGGTTGTTAGATCTGGGCAATTAGCCTCGTAGGACCGATGCCAGAGGGAGACGGGAGCTAATGTCACAAATCGTGACTAAGCAAGGCAGATTTCATATGACTCATACTTATGAGTCATAAGGTATGTTGGATTTTACACTATGACGTCACTTGACTCATAGTTCTCACATGACTACGCATTTGCGAGTCATTGTCATATTGTGATTGGTTGATTGTTTCACGACTCACGATTGTGACGTCACATGATGTAATGATTTTCGCACATGACTCATATTATGAGTCATGGGTTTCACGCAGGTGACTCGTTTGAGCACATGACTTGGTTTATGGGTTTTGATTGGTTAACGGAATGTTGGGCGATAACTCATATGAGTCATCGAGGGATTTCACACTATGACTCACTACGAGTCATAGAGGTGTATGTAGCGCGAGGTGATGAGTCGCCAGGGTTAGGGTTGTGGGAAGATGCCTATATAAGGCGCTTGGTTTCGACCAAGGGAGAGGACACAAACCATCTCTTCTCCACCTCCGGCGATTGAAATCTCAACACCAAGGGAAATCCTCGTCACTATCCCCCACCCACCTCTCTTCCCCCATCATGGCTTCTGCCTACGGGTTGACGTTAAGCCATCTTCCCTCCTCTACTGAAGCACGCATGACTCCCCTCCTTGGGGTTCTTGTTCCTGTTCGTCGTTGACACCCGCTGATGATGTTCGGTTCTCCCCCTTACCCCGCACTGACTTTGCACCTCGCTTTGCATTTTGCACGGTCGGAAAGCTTCTCGCGTCGTTCACGGTCGGCGATATGGCGTCCGGACCGTCGGTCGAAGTAAGGCTTCGGTTCTGCTGGGCTTGTACCTCTGATGGGGAAAGCTTCGGTTAGTAACATCACGGTCCTGCTCGGTATCGCTGTCGTTCGAAAAGCCCTTGCTATGGCCGGTTAGTTGGTTGTGGCTAGCCCGCTCGTGATCCTTCCTCCACCCCCCTCCCGGTTCTGTCTGCTGGCATCGTACTGCCCCATAAGCTGGCACCTTACTGCTAATCCTCCTCCCTGGCTGGCACCTGTAACATGTGTACATGTTCCGGTAACAGTAGACAGGAGGGTGCAGTGCCGGATCTCCTATGTTTACTTGATTTATATTTGGTTTATTTGATTTGATTTCAGCTCCGCTATTGTTTCTGAGTCAGATAGGCTATGCTCTCGTATTGCTATGTTTAGTTTCCTTTGCTGGAAGTTTATATTTAGGATTCCGGGTATGGAAGAGTCATGTAACACTGGTGAAGGCTGAGCACTGTTTGTTTGTTTCTTTCTTTGGTCTTGCAGGATTACAGGATTCCGGTATGTGTGCAGCTACAGGTAATGATCGTGATTGCAGGAAGGCTAAAGCTCTTGGGTTTTGTATTTAAACCAGTCTCCTGGCTAGCAGGGGACAGCAGACTTCGACAGACCTTCAGTCTAAGAATACACTTGTTGAACGGCAATCCCTGAGTTCAATTTGTCCTTCAACTATTATCTCTTACGTCCGGTCCCTTGAAGCCTCCCTTAGCACCTGCGCTAGCAGGTCTATCGCCCGTCCTATTGTATTTTCGTTAGACAGGAATAAACCTGTTACAGCACCCTACTGCTCCCCACCGGCTAGCACCCTACTGCTACTCACCCGCTGGCACCCTGCTGCTCACCTTCCTGGCTAGCATCCCCTCTGCGCGGTGGCTCCGCTCGCCCTCCTCTCCCGCTCCGATCGTTCGACCCTTCCTCCATCAGCAACAAAACCTTTTTCACTGGACGTATCGAGCCCGCATCCGGACGAAGCCAGTCCGCTCTTTGCCTCCCGGTCTTCCGGATCTCCTGAGCCCTCTTTGCCTTTCATCTCTTGCATCTTGTGCGCCCGGACGCCCCACTTTCCCTCCAAAGCGTCCGACGCCCTCCTTGCGACCCCACCCCCTCCCAGCGCCTTCCTGTTGTATCCGCCCCCTTATCTTCTCGTCTACAGGCCTCCTGCCT
>Ga0307509_10012627_pt1 | contig 10089 bp, 3 predicted proteins | sample 10_EM_MG_FD_202245 | JGI IMG/M metagenome (GOLD analysis project Ga0307509, IMG submission 202245) | Populus trichocarpa ectomycorrhiza microbial communities from riparian zone in the Pacific Northwest, United States - 10_EM | ecosystem: Host-associated > Plants > Roots > Unclassified | place... | reverse complement strand
GTTCCTGTTTCTTCTCCGTTATGATTCTCTCATTATTGTCTTTCTTTCACTCGTTAGATACGAATCTATTCTTTTTGCGCACTCTATTGCTTTCACACCGCAGTGACTAAACCAATAGTCCACTATATGCCACCAATAAATTGTCACTTATATGATACTTCCTAAACATGTGTATCACACCGGAAAATATCGGGATCCAAGTTTATTTCGTTTGTATTTCTCACTTTTCTATCATGGTATTATTCCTCAAAGCGCCTGCTCCTCCGCATAAATTCCTGCCGTTATCCACCTCTTCGAGACCGCTTCTGTTAAACTTTGAGTAATGTCACCTTAGCACTTGAGGGCTTCAATCAATGCCCAAAGTTCAGACATTTTGTTTTATCAAGGACCATGGGAGATCCACCGATTTCACACAATAAATATCTCCAGGAATTTATATGTATTACTTAATCTCTTTCGCCAGAGAAGTGATCAGGCACATACAGTGCTGAGGCCGATGGCGGTGCTGGTAGATAGCCATCAAACTGACAAACAGAAAAAAATTGCAGCAAGAACATTTACATTACAATAATACCGACGAGTTACTGCGAAACTAAAAGTAAAATCCCCCAAAATCAAAACAAACCTTCAGTGTGAAATGGAAATATAATGAGAAAGGCTGGGGCTGGGAAATAAAAATTAAATGTCACAAATCTGGAAGGGACGTGAAAATGGTGAAATAGAACAGTCTTGGGGGTTGAGGTTACCATGAGTAAAATACCGATAGCAGGCATAATTGCACCTGTTATATGGATAAACCGCAGATATCCTAAAGGCGTGAATTAGAGTATCGTGTTTCCTAACCTCTTCCTATCATATGATGCGGAAATTAGCACCTAAATTCCCCCTTAAGGGGTTTTGCCTAATATCTCTTGTTACTATCGTAAATACTATCCTAGATCCAAATCATAGACAACTTAATACCCGTCCCAGATTCTCCACCAATCGTTTAATAACCTCCAAAGGACCTTGTGGTTCCACTCCGGGCCAAATCAAACTGTGGAACAGGTAGAGTAGGTTTCAAGAAGATAAAATGGGATTCTTGAATTCAGAAACCAGAGATAGCCTAAAACAAATGTGTTGTCAGGAATATTTTGCATGGAATCCGCATTCAAAGCCTCTAGTCACTGCTTGATTTACCACACCAGTGTACAAAATATCATGAGACATTAATGCATTAATTTGGGAGCTTGATATATCCACCATAGAAAGAAATATTAGGTCTCATGCTTGTAACCTCTTGAAATTTCATACCTAGGTAGTGCCGAGCTGTGCGTTTCTGAAAATGGTTATAATTACTGCCAAATAGCCAACGGCTCGAGTCTTTTATCACCCGACTTTACTATTTTTTTTATTTTAATTAAGCGGCGATTAACCAATTGTACAGTATACCCCCGTGCCTCCCTTCCTACCATGGTTCCTTGGGTCTAACTCGGCTAAGTGATACCGCTAACTTACGAGCCGAGGAGAAGTGTTGGACGGATGAGCCTGGCTTTGTAACAGGTGTGGGAAGGAGAGTTCAGGAGACATGCAGATAGAATGGACGGAACTGATATTGGAGAATGTTCAACAATCGATTTTACCCGTTATGTTTTTTCCTTAGTTATTACGGAAATTTACTGAGAAACAAGAGCATGCCGGAAACAGAGATAGGTGTGGCGATCCTAGAGGGATCAGGACATGGTATTTGTGTTTTACTCATACACCTGTCTCTACCGATAGTTTGATTTTAGTTGGATAAACGTTGTGAGCGAGAGCAAGCGAATGAACCAAGCTAAAGGCGGAAAAACCTACCTTTCATATTATTCCCCCAAAAGAGTCTAAGTTCCAAGAATATCCTTTGTGTTTATTGGCTACTTCTGTGCTACCCTCATTTCCCCTTTGACAAGGAGAGCCCATCTCCTTTCCTTTTGCTCGACTCGATCACAGGCACGGCTGAAATGAAACCGGGCGCCCTAATACCGGTAGTAGCGATCGCCGGGAAAATAAATTGGCGTCACCTGAGCATCAAGCCAATACATGTAATTTTATCGTAAAAAATAACTTGTAGCATGGTGTGGAATAGACTCGTTAGGAATTGGGAAACTCTTCTTCAAGCTGTGACTCACCAAAAGTTTCAAATATTTCCTGTGAGGTTTCCAAGGGCAATGCCTCAAAATGGAATTAATAATTTCAAGCGAAAGAATGCATGTTATATGGGTATGGGATGTGCTAAAGCCAGTTGTGTAAAACATGGGGGGGGGGGGGGGTGAATTTTTTGGACCCTACTTTAGTTAATTAAGGTATTCAGAAAGCACTCCTTTCAGCCCCTTTAGCCATAGGCGGCCTCCAAAGCCCGGCGGCGCCCCGGCCAAAGCCGCCAGATTATTTAAGGTTTCAATTTGGACTGCGTGACCTGAAGGTACCCAAACAACCTGGAGATTTTTGTAAACAACCGGTAGGCTATTCACGGCAAATCACTCAGAATAAGAGTCAAACATGTAGCTCTAGCACTATAAATTTCGCCTGAGGTAACATTAATGTCATGAACTAATCAGCAACTGCGATCTTCATATCAGCACTACGCAACTACGAACCTGCCTCTAGTCCCTTTTCAGAATTATATTAATGACCCTTCCGCCACTTCTGATGGATTAATAATAATAGAGATTCTCTAGTCAATTCTTGACTGGGTTTCCACCTTTCCCCAATAAGTGCGAAGATAGATTTAAGATCAACATATCCTACACAGACACGAGAGCTTCTCGTTCCCATAAAGTCAACGGGTTATGTGTGATAGCATGTTTCAGCCCTGACCCTAATGCTCTGGAAGCCGTTTTTAGGTACCGGGGTCACGGCTGACTCACTACCTGGAGCCAGCGGGTAAACCTGGCCGGGCCTGGCTTTGGTTTGGAGCGCCACTCTCCTACAGTCCGGCCTGGCCATCTCTGGAAATTCTTGGGCCAGTCCGCTTGGAACCACCGGTGGTGTGAGTGCCGTATAGTTGCGATAAATTTCGCCTTTGCTTAGTTACAATATCTTAGCCTGATGGGAATCGTTTATTGGAGCATGAATGATGGCTGATGATAGATCTTTGTTTCGAAAAAGATACACAGCGCTTCTCTTTCATAAGAGGAGCATCGGTCATCTCTATTACAAGGGTGGTTGGTTGCTAAGGCTTGGTGGACAAGGGGGGTCGAGGGTATGTAAGGCAACCATCTTTCACTCCACTCTTGTTTTTCCCACCACCACCACCGAGCAACAGTTTAGACCGTCAAAGGACGAAAGAAAAATTGGGACAGCGGACAGCAAGAGGAGGATCACTTGTGCATAGATAGTCGCACAGCCGGGCAAGGTTGGTCTTTCTTTTCGCTTAGATTTTTTTTGTCTTTCCTCTGGGTTGGTCTTCGGTAAGAGGTCTGCGAATTAGCTTAGGAGAGTTGAATTGATTGTGAATTGTGAGACTTGTTTTATCAGGCTTGTTTTCTCATCTATGGCTGTAGTTTCCTGCGCTTCGAAAAGTAGATACACTATCCCGCAGTTTTTATCGTTTCAGTACAGTTGTCCATTGGGCGCTGCACCCTGGAACGTCGTTGAGCAAACAGGATCTGGAAAGTATCCTTCCTTAAAATGAACTGAGGGGATCTGGGCATTATTCTTCCCTAGCTGGAAATAAATTAAAAGTGCTTTAGGCTTGGAAATATTCCATAGATTTTTTGGGCGGACAGCTGGGCTTAGGAACTCTCGCACGATAGGAGAATTTACAAGCCATTTAGATACAGTCGTGGTGGCAAAATTCTCGTGCCCCTCTTTGTACCTCAAGAAGGGTACCTATTTACAACAACAGGACAACAAGAAGCCTTCTGATAACTATTTTTCGGATATACCCCTAGGGGCATTGTAAACCCTTATCACCATTTATCATACCAAATAATCAAGGGAGGGGTTAACAAAGTGTTTCTAATTACTCGTGGTGCTCAGAAGGGTGGGAGAACTTTGCGAACGAGGCTGTATCCACCCTGCCTAGGGTGACTAAGGGCCCGTTTACCAATAGACGGCCGTCAAGCAACCGGAGACGGTGCGGACCGTCAAGGAAGGCTAAACGGTCAAAGAGCAGTAGGGAAAATTTATGGGTGTGTGTTTACCTAATACAGTATGTAGTAGTGTGAAAAGTGTGATCCACAAACGTGAGGTGTGCAACCAGGTACCTTTCAATTCTCACAGTACTCGACAACCAAGATATTGGACTGACCAACAATTCTCTCTTACAATCCCACAATGAGAATTTTGTTATTAAACTTGCCCTAAATTATGACAAAAGCAATTGCTAATTGTGCAAGAAAAAGAGAGCTTATTCATAACTGCTCTTGTTATTCCAGGCATGGAAGGTTGGTGGCATTTATGTGGTGCCAGTAGACGGTGGTTGCAATCCCACCTCTTGAGCCGCGTCCTGTTTTGACCGTCTAACACCCAGAATATTAAACGGTGGAAAACAGGGTAAACAGTTTTGCCACGTCTATCGGAATATGATGCTGGTTGAGACGCCACCGTCTAGTTTCCCCACCAAAATCTCGAAACGCGACGGATCGGTAAACGGGCCCTAAACATGAATGGGAAAGTTTCTCACGGTCCTGTATCCACGGGGGTCATATAATTACACCACAGCCAGTAGGTACCCAGCATTGCAACGCATGTACCTCGACTTAAGACAATATGAAAATTAATGATAATAACAATATGGATATAAAATTAATAATAAAATCGATAGAAGTTAAATAGGTAGGGCACCACTAACAAGTGTTTTTCCTCTCAGGCATGCTCCGGGCTAGACTACAGAAGAAATCAGAGCTGAATAGCCTAGACTATTAATGAAGTGAGAGTTTTGGGAGCTAATTGATTAGATCATGGATGCTCTGCTGGATCGTGATCTGATCGAGGGATCCCTATGGTCGAGGCTGATCGAGCAGACTATAGTCGAGAAAAATTCGATCACGATATGATAATATGTCCATCATCACTGCAGAGCGGCCTGGAAGGGACATGAAGGATGATGGAGTAACCCCATCGTGGGATGTGATGTTAGGGCATCTGGTTAGCAGATGAGTGGGACTGTCACCATGTTGAGAGTGACTGGTGTTTGTGTGGTGGGAGCCCACTGTGCGAGCGGCCACCACAAACTGTATCTAGTCCTAGCTGTGTTCTTTTTCTCTCCAGAGCATCATGATCATAGCATCAACAACACCTACCATAGAATAGTGAATCATCATTCTACACATCGATAGAGAACACAGTTCAGTCTTGCTATCACTCACGTTCCGTGTCTCTTCCCACGACGCTCGCCTCACGGAATCCTCACGGCGGTGCTTGTACGGCGGGAGTTGCCCCTGCGCACGATTAGATCTCCATAAAAGCAGTCGTGAAGATGTTAGTGGAAACATTGGATGTCGGCCCTAATACTGCGGGCGAACATGGCGAGACACCACTCTTCTGGGCCGCCCTCGAGGGGCACGAAGGAGTTGTCAAGGTGCTGTTGCAGCGGGAAGACGTCAATCCCAACACTGCGAACGAAGATGGTACAACGCCACTATCCATAGCAGCCTGGAACGGACATGAAGGAGTGGTGAAGATGTTGCTGGAACGATTGGATGTCGACCCCAATACTGCTGACGAGGATGGCCAAACACCGCTCTTCGGAGCCACCTGCCATGGGCACGAAGGAGTTGTCAAGGTGCTGCTGGAGCTGAAAGACGTCAATCCCAACACTGCGAGTAAAAGTGGTTCAACGCCACTCTCCAGAGCCGCCTGTGAGGGACATGCAGGAGTCGTAAAGATGCTGATGGAACGATTGGATGTCGATCCCAATGCCGCGGGCGAAGATGGCGGAACACCGCTATTGTGGGCCGCCCGCGATGGGCACGAAGGAGTTGTGAAGGTGCTGCTGGGGCGGAACGACACCGACCCCAACACTGCGAGTAAAGATGGTACAACGCCACTCTCCACAGCCGCTTGGGAGGGACATGAAGGAGTGGTGAAGATGTTATTGCAACGATTGGATGTCGACCCTAATACTGCGGATGAAGATTGCGAAACACCACTCTTCGGAGCGGCCCACGAGGGGCATGAAGGAGTCGTGAAGATGTTGCTGGAACGATCAGATGTCGATCCTAATACCGCGGACAAAGATGGCGAGACACCGCTCTTCCGGGCCGCCCTCGAGGGGCACGAAGGAGTTGTGAAGGTGCTGCTGGAGCGGAACGACACCGACCCCAACACTGCGAGTAAAGATGGTACAACGCCACTCTCCACAGCCGCCTGTGAGGGACATGCAGGAGTCGTGAGGATGTTACTGCAACGATTGGATGTCGACCCTAATATTGCAGACGAATATGGTCAAACACCGCTCTTCGGGGCCGCCCATGAGGGGCACGAAGGGGTCGTGAAGATGTTGCTGGAACGATTGGATGTCAACCCTAATACTGCTGACGAGGATGGCCAAACACCGCTTTTCTGGGCTGCCAGCGATGGATATGAAGGAGTGGTGCAGACACTGCTGGGCCGGGTGGATGTAAACACCGATATTGCAGATCTCGCCGGCGAAACAGCACTTTCCCAGGCTCTGAAGAACGGACATCATGCCATTATAAAATTACTATCAAAACGCAAAAATTCAATTCCTTTATCAGATAGCCATAAATCTACACTGCCCTCCTCACCTAAGCCGCCCGGTCCGGATCAACGCCCCTTCAAAAGGATCCGCAGGTTTTGATGCTCAATACCAACGCTACCTCCATACTCTCCAAAAAAAACCATCCGATCAGCCCACACAACCTCTGCCTACTTACACCGTCCACTGATTTCATAATCTCATTTCCATTTTCTTATATTATTCGCCCCGCCTTCCGATGCCTCCTGGCCCACCCTTGGCCCCGCCGTCTTACTAGAAAGGCCATATGACAATTTTCAATAAGCTTTAATCATGTCCATTGTGAGAGGTGAGTGACTGAGGGTCAATTCGGTTGGGCTGTTTCGTTGGTTAGCACCGCTCTCAAACTTGATTACTACAGCATTATAATTGCATCATACCCGTTTTCTCCTTGTATTCTTTCCTCTGTAGACTCTTTTTCCTCCCCGCTAGCTTCAAGGCACTTATCTCTTGTTCCCCGGATCCTTCTTGTAAAGTTAGATGCTTTCTCACTCTTTTCCCTTTTGCATCATACAATAAAAGCTCCCCTCACCTTCCCCCATTTTCCAATCGGAGGACAGAATCAATCCTAGTCGAATCAGAGAGTGTTTACAGTGTTCTCAACGGGGCAGTCCGTCCGTCCTGAGGGCGGACGGCGGTGGATGGCGTTAAGCCGTCCCGTCCCGTCTTTTTAGAAACTAGCCCGACGCCCCGACTAGAAGGACTGTTGCCCGGCCGTCCCCCGTGAGAAATGTTTCATGCTTGGTTAGGAAATGTTTCATCACTCATTGCGATCAGTTGAATATCCGAAAATTTTGGAACACTGTCCGAGGTCAGGGAGTATGCAGACTATCAGTTGATATAAACAACTAGATATGCTTCCAATGCATGTTTTACGACATAAAACTCATAGCTTGATAAGACTAACTAGTGAAAGAGAACAGAAGATGAAGGTAAAATGAAAAGGATAAAAGTAGACAATGATTTCAGACAACAGAGGAAGAACGAAGACCAAGTGAATAAGGTTCCAACGCCTTCAAAGTACTTTCTATCCTATTCATATCCGAGTTAATCCCTCCATAGACAATACCACAAGCCGCCCAGGACTTAAGACACTTGGATGCTGCAATAATATCATCGCCTAGGCGATTTTGGCGATCAGTAATAAGTAGCTTGGAACTATGAAGGTGAGAGTACTCTACTGTCAGTCCGGGTATTGAAATTAGAAAAATAGAAGAGGGCACAATACCTGCTAAAAGGTCTTTCTGGATCCGCTGACAGGGCAGGTATTGTGAACATATCCAGTGCCATCTGGGCGATATTCTTTTGACGTAAATCGTCAACATGGTCAATCCAGTACTGGAGTGGACCAGAATGGAGATTGTCTTTGGTTTCGCGGCAAAGGTATCGATCCAACTCATCCCGCTCATCCCCTATAAGTCTCTGCCGTTTTTTCCGTTTCCAGTCTGGTAATGTTCCGAAGTTGTTCATAGTATCAAGGCTACTCGGGTTCGTTGTTTGTGGCCTAATTGGATTCACAATAGGAAGTAGTGTTTCAGGTTGATTTGTTTTTTCAGGCTTATACTCTGCGTTCCAAAGTCTCTGTACCATGCTCTTTGCATTTTCTATCCAGTCAGTGCGGTCCTCCCATTCAGTTTCAAAATATCGGTATTTCATTTCAGGATTTAATGCCACTGCCACAAAATGTGCAGGGACAAGATCAGTCAATGTATAGTACCTAGGTGGGGTTAGCTGGCGGATGGGAGAAAATTGAGAGGACAGGAGGAAAGGTTATTCTGCTTATATCGCGATTGTTTTGAAAACGAAACACAAAAGGGCTGTAACTCTTGTGAATGACCGGCACTCATTCCGTGGTCACCCGACATCGTTTCACTGGAAGATGATGGAAGGATGTAGTAGTGTCTGCCCTAGAGCGGTTAGCTACGCGGTCCAAGATACTTAAAGTGGTGCCGAACACTCACATAGAATGAATAGAGGGCAGGAAGCCGAGGACGGAAGATTGAAATGGACAGCGATGGAAGAAAAAGGGAGATGGTATGAGGAATAGCGAAAATGGCGTGATTGTAGGAAGGAGACTCCGAGAAGAATCTCCGTCTCCTGATTTTTGTATTTGAAGACTCTGTCCGCCCCTTGTTGTAGAGATGTGGCGAATAAAAAAGGAAAAATCACTGGTTAGTCCTTGCGATACTACCAACTCATTCCTCTTTCTGGAACTGTGCCCTATCTGATTTCGGAAGATTTTATTAGGTTATGAGCCCGGTGAGCAGCCTCATTCATTGAAAAGCCTGAATAAAGCGCAGAAACAGCATCAAGATGTCAGCATCGACATCAGGTACCGGCTCAGGAGACGGCAGCTCCACTGGAACGAACACTAGGGGTAGCAACACCCTGGCAAGTACAGCCTCCCTCACACAGTCCATAGAGAAACGTGATGGCTCTAGGGCGACCGGCCAGAGCAACTATAATGCATAGCGGTTCAGGATTATTAGAATCCTGAATGAAAAAGACCTGCTAGCGGCAGTTGAGGAGAATACAGTAAGCACTGCAAAGGACGATCAGGCTTTCACGATCATCACTCTGAATATCAAAGACTCGTAAATACCCTATATCCAGGATGCAACAACTGCAAGGGATGCATGGGCGGCACTCAGGGAGGTTCACCAAAGGATGGGGATGAATGGAAGGATGGTCCTCATGCAACCCTTCTGGGCATTGAAGATGACAGAGGGCGAGTACATGGCTCAACACCTGAACCAATTTAGGGAATTGGCTAATTAGCTGCGAAGTCTATCAGTGGACGGGAAAGGAATGGATGATACTGAGCTAGTCACGATTCTTACCCTCAGCCTGCCGGAATCCTACAAACCACTGGTAATGGCACTGCAGTCCCGCAGTGAGCCAATCACATTCGATACCATGGCTGGACGACTATTGTAGGAATCCGGTCGTAGACAAATTAGCCAAGCAAGCCAGAACCGAACCACAGACACTAACGTAATGTACGGGGATGTGGCTCACCACAGGGATCCGGCTCACCCATAGCAACCAGTGGAAAATCAAATCTACATTTGATTATCACAACAAATAAATGAGATACCACCCTGAGAATCAAGTCACAGGTACTTTGAAATATAGAGAATCTGAAAATCTAGGTTTTATCTTTTGGTGATAAATTGTTATTCTGATATAGTGGTTTAAAGATTGCATATTTTAAATATCAAGTGTGGTTTTTCATAAGCATAAAAAAATGAAAACCCTGGAAGAATTACATAATAAAATAGATAGAAGGATAGTATAAGTCATAGATATTCAGAATAACCAGGTTTTAATTTTCTTGATAATGATTTTTGAAAGCCACAGTGATTAAA
>Ga0307509_10012626_pt1 | contig 10090 bp, 7 predicted proteins | sample 10_EM_MG_FD_202245 | JGI IMG/M metagenome (GOLD analysis project Ga0307509, IMG submission 202245) | Populus trichocarpa ectomycorrhiza microbial communities from riparian zone in the Pacific Northwest, United States - 10_EM | ecosystem: Host-associated > Plants > Roots > Unclassified | place... | reverse complement strand
GGGAAGCGATGGACTGGTCGCGGTCCGGGTATGTATGTGCACTCGGCGGAGCAACTGAGATGAGTTCGTCGTATTCAGCCCTGCACCTGCGCGACCCGCAGCCGATGCTCGCGCATGCCCGCAAGACCTGGGGCGGTGGGCAAGACCTTTGGGTGTTTGGTTACGCGTCGCTGATCTGGCGCCCCGAATTCCATGCCGACGAGCAGCGGCCCGCCACTGTGCATGGCTGGCACCGCGCACTCGAGATGCGCTCGCGTGTGAACCGCGGCACGCCTGAATGCCCGGGCCTGGTGTTCGCGCTCGTGCCCGGCGGCTCCTGCCGCGGCATGGCTTATCGCATCGACCGGCACCGCGCCGGCGCCGAGCTGGAGCGGCTGTGGGCGCGCGAGATGCCCACCGGCGTGTACGACCCGAAGTGGCTCGCCTGCCGCACGCCGCAAGGCACGGTGCAGGCGCTGGCCTTCACGCTGAGCCGGCGCAGCCCGGCTCACACTGGCCGCATCCCCGATGCGCAGCTGCTGGACGTATTGCGCCGCTCGATCGGCCGCTATGGCAGCACGCTGGCCTACCTGATGGAAACGGCGAACTCGCTGCGTGGTTGCGGTATTCGCGATCGCGATATCGAGCGCCTCGTCGGGCTGGTCCAGCAGCACCGCATCGAGTGCCCTACCAGCGTGTGTCCGGAGACGCCTCGCTGACGCGGCGCACGCTGTCGAGATCGGCGACCGTGTCCACATCGACCAGCACGCCAGGGTCGTCCACGTTCAACGCAAAGGCCGGGTAGCGTGCGATCACGCGGCGCGCGCCTTCGTCGCCGCTGAGCGCGACGAGTTCGGAGTACAGCTCGCCCGAGAACCCGACCGGGTGGCCGCGCCGGCCCTTGTACTGCGCATAGACGACGGCATGCGTTGCCAGCTCGCGGGCGACGCGCTGCAGCGTGGCCGGCTGCACCCGCGGCATGTCGCCGGGCAGGATCAGCCAGCCGGGTGCATCGGGGCGCGCGCTCACGCCGGCGGCGATCGAGTAGCCCATGCCGAGCGCGGTCTGCCCGGCGCTGCCGACCTCGGGCACCAGCACCACGTCGCGCGCAGCGATCGTGCGCCGCGCGACATCGGCCAGCGCCTCGGTGGTGACGACGACAACCGGCAGCTGGCTCGCGATCACCTGGCGCAAGGTGGTGCCGAGCACGCTCAGGCTGCCCAGGCTCTGCGCGAGCTTGTGGTCAGTCCCCAGGAAGCGCGAGCCCTTGCCCGCTGCCAGCACGATCACCGCAGGCCGCGAATTCATGCGTCTCCTTGGGTTGATGAATGGATGGATGAATGCATCACGAGATGAGTCTTTTGTGCACCGCCGCACGAGTCTCAAGAATGGAATCTGCAAGCGGTTTGAGATAGTGGTGGCTTTACCTAAGGCCTTCCCCGTACACCGATCTACGCAAGGACCGCGCCGAGCCCAGGTTCTTATACTCAGCCGCATGGATAAGCTCGCCCAACTTCGCAAATCGTACGAGCGCGCCGAGCTCGACGAATCGGCCTCGAAGGCTGACCCCACTGCGCAGTTCGAACTGTGGCTGTCGCAGGCGCTCGAGGGCCAGCTGCCCGAGCCGAACGCGATGACGCTGGCCACGGTCGGTGCCGACGGCAGGCCCTCGACGCGGGTCGTGCTGATCAAGGACGTGGACGCGCGCGGCATCGTCTGGTACACCAACTACCACAGCCGCAAGGGCCGCGACCTCGCCGGCCAACCATTTGCGGCCTTGCAGTTTCACTGGGTCGAGCTCGAGCGCGTGGTGCGCATCGAAGGCGCGGTCGAGAAGGTCAGCGCAACCGAATCGGACGCCTACTTCGCGTCGCGCCCGCTGGATTCGCGCATCGGTGCCTGGGCTTCGCCGCAGAGCGAGGTCATCGCATCGCGCGCTGTGCTCGTCGCGAACGTCGCGAAGTACGGCGCACAGTTCCTGCCCGCGATGCTCACGAGTGGGCCGCCGCGGCCACCGCACTGGGGCGGCTATCGGCTCGTGCCCGACCGATGGGAGTTCTGGCAGGGGCGCCAGTCGCGCCTGCACGACCGGCTGCGCTATCGGCGCGACGGCGACGCCTGGGTGCGCGAACGCCTCGCGCCCTGAGACCGGCTACGTGGTCGAAGACTTCGGCACGCTCGTCGCTGCCGCTGCGATCAACGCGTCGAGCCGCTGCAGAAACAGCCTGAAGTCGATCGGCTTGGTCCAGTAGTCGTCGAAGCCCGCAGCCATGGCGCGCGCGATGTCCTCGGTCAGGCCGTTGGCCGACAGGGCAACCAGGCGACTCGCCGCGAGCGAGGGCTCGGCACGCAGGCGGCGCAGCACCTCGAAGCCATCGATATCGGGCAGCTGCATGTCGATCAGCACCACATGCGGCCGATGCATCAACGCCATCGCCACGCCCGACAAGCCGTCGACCGCGCAATGCAGGCGCACGGCCGGCCGCAGCGCCACCAAGCCCTCGACCAGGATCACATTGACCGGGTTGTCCTCGATGTAGAGCACCTCGAACGAGGGCCCGGCATCTGCCAGCAAGGCACCGGCATCCGTGGCGGCGACCGCCGCCGGCGCAGCAACCGGGGCGTCGAGCCGCACGCCGCCGGCCGCCTTCAGGGTCACGCGGAAATCGCTGCCCTGCCCGAGCGCGCTGGCGAGCTCGATGTGGCCCTGCATCAGCTCGGCGAGCTGGCGCACGATGGCCAGGCCGAGGCCGACCCCTTCGACGCCGTCGCGCTCGATGCCGAGGCGGTGAAACGCCTCGAAGATGTGCGACTGCTCCTCGGCTGACAGGCCGCGCCCATCGTCGCGCACGCTGATCTGCCACGCCAGGCCCGCCCCCTCGCCGACGGCGCGTGCACTCAGCCAGACCGTGCCGCCGGCGCGGTTGAACTTGACGGCATTGCTCACCAGGTTGACGGCGATCTGCCGCAGTCGGCGCGGGTCGGCCAGCACCCAGCCGCCGCAGGGCTCAACCTTCAGCGTGACCGCGCTGCGCTGGGCGAGCGAGCTCAGCCACTGGCCGGCATCGCGCAGCACCTCGTCGATGGACACCGGCATCAGCGTGACGCCCAGGCTGCCGGCCTCGATCGCGGCGAGGTCGAGCACGTCGTCGACGAGGGCGAGCAGATGTTCGCCGGCCGAGCGGATGTGCGCCACACGCTCGAACTGCACGGCCGATGGCGCACGCAGGCCCTCGTGCTCGATGAGCTGCGCGAAACCGAGCACCGCATTCAGCGGCGTGCGCAGCTCATGGCTGGCGCGCGAAAGGAAGTCCGACTTGGCCTGGCTCGCGCGCAGCGCCAGCTCCTTCTCGTGCACGGCCTGCTCAGCACGCTGGCGCTGCATGACCAGCTCGGTCGTGTCGAGGTGAATGCCGATCAGCACGGTGTGGCCGTCGTGCTCCTCGCGACGCGAGCGCGAGGCGACCCAGCGCACCGAGCCATCGGGCCGAACGATGCGGAACTCGGTCTCGTAAGTCACGGCGCCGGCCTTGGCGGCGCGATGGCGCGACTCGGTCAGCGCCTGGCGGTCTTCGGGGTGCACATAGGTGTCGCGCCACTCGACCAGGTTGCGCGGCAGTTGATCGCGCGAGAGGCCGTAGATGCGGTACATCTGGGCGTTCCACTCGAGCTGGCCGCTTTCGCGGTCGACGCTCCAGACGCCAAGATCAGCGGCATCGGACACGACCTCCATGCGCCGCATCAGCGCCTGCACGCGTGCGTACTCGGCCTTCTGCGCGCTCTGGTCGAGCGACACGCCGAGCAGCCCGACGACGCGGCCCTGCGCGTCGCGTTCGGCCACGCGCCGCGTCAACATGGAACGATACGAGCCATCCGAGTGTCGGTAGCGCGCTTCGAGGTCGACCACGTCGGTGCTGTCGGCAGCCGCTTCGGCGGCACGCAGCAGGTCCGGCAGGTCGTCGGGATGGGCCCACGAACGCAGCTCGTCCAGGTCGATGCCGTCGGGGCGCGCCGCCACGCCGAGCAACTCGTAGCCCAACTCGTTGAAATGGATGCGGCGGGTCGCGAAGTCGACGCGCCAGACCGACACCTTGGCCAGATGCAGGGCGCGCGCGAGATGCGCATTGACGGCCTGCTGCGCGCGCATCAGGCCGGCGCCTTCGGTGCGCAGGTCTCGCTCGAAGACGCTTATGGCGGCGAGGTCCTGCACGAGCGCGAGCTTCTCGACCGCGCTGCCCCATGGCGCCGCGGCGGCAGTAGCCGCCGACTCGATCGGGCCGAACCACACCAGCCAGCCGTCGTCCAGCGCCACGGCCTGCCAGTGCAGCGAGAGTGCCGCCTGCTCGCCTTGCATCGTCGCGCCTTGCAGCGCGGCGCGCCATTCGGCGGCGAGCGCCGGCCACAGCCCAGCGGCGTTCAGACCCCGTGCATCGGCCCACGCCTGCGCGGCCGCGTTCACGCGCCAGGCGCCGGCGGGTTGCTCTCGCGCCAAGCGCATGGCCGGGCTGGGCGCCGTGAGCCAGATCTGGTCCATCCTCAGCCGTTTCATCAATCCGAGGACGCGCCGACCCGATCCCGCACGGACACGCGCGACGTTCCTCGTTGTCGCGATCAGTGTATCGACGCGGGCCGCGGCCGGGGCGCGATCAAACACCAATCGCGGTCAAACCGGCAGGATTCGACTCGCGAAGGTCTTCTTGAACTTCTCGACCTTGGGCGCCACGACCATCGCGCAATAGCCCTGGTTCGGGTGGTTGGCGAAGTAGTGCTGGTGGTAGTCCTCGGCGCGCGAGTAGTTCGCCTCGGGCAGCAGCTCGGTCACGGCGCGGCCGTGGTGGTGGGCGTCGACCTCGGCCAGCACCTCGCGCGCTATCGCTTCTTGCGCCGCGTCGTGGTAGTAGATGCCCGAGCGATATTGCGTGCCCACGTCGTTGCCCTGGCGGTTCAGCGTCGTCGGGTCGTGGATCACGAAGAAGATCTCGAGCACTTCGCGCAGCGTGATCTGCGCCGTGTCGAATGTGACGCGCACGACTTCGGCGTGGCCGGTGTCGCCGCCGCACACCTGCTCGTAGCTCGGGTTGTCGACTTGCCCGTTGCTGTAGCCGGACTCCACCGCCGTCACGCCGCGCACGCGCTCGTACACGGCTTCGAGGCACCAGAAGCAGCCACCGCCCAGCGTGATGGTGTCGGTCGTCAGGGTCATGATCGGTTCCAGAGGTGAGATGAAAAGGTTTGGTCGGGGCGCGCGATGGCGGCTTACAGGGCCTCAATTCGTCGACAGCGACAACTGCACTCGCGGCGTCCAGGTCGCAGTGTCCTCGGCTGCCGCGCGCAGCTTCGGCGCCGCAAGAAACAGCCGTTCGCTCGGCAGGCCTTTGGCGATCAGCGCGTCGCGCACCGCCAGGCCGCGCTGCAGCGCCAGGTCGCGCATCGCGTCGTCGCCCACCGGCGTGCGCGTCTTCAGCAGCGCCTCCATCTCGGCGGGCGGGATGTCCTTCGCGAGGCCGATCGCGTTGCGCGGCTTGTTCGGGATGTCGGTGTCCTTGTAGAGCTGCTTCAGCAGCCGCGCGTGCTCGTCGGCCGACAGCGCCGGCGGCGCGCTCGCCCCCGAGGCCGGCGCCGCCGGCACACCGGCGCGCAGGTTCTCGCGCCGCGCGTCGGCGAGCAGCCGCGCCTCGATGGCCGCATGCTGAAAGGCGTCGCGCTCGCCGACCGGGTCGGAGGCGCCGGTCACCGTCATCTTCAGCGCCGGGCGCTCGGTCAAGGCCTTCGCGACCTTGTCGATCGCGCTGCCGCCGCCGGCCGTGATCTGCGCGGTGCCGGGCTGGAACTCGACCACGCTGAGGTCGTCGCTGCCGCCGCCTGCCAGCAGCGAGAACGGCGACGTGAGCGCCTTGACCAGCAGGTTGAGGATCACCTTGACGATGATGCCGCCGACGCTGAATTTCGGATCGTTGATGCTGCCGCTGACCGGCAGGTTGACGTCGATCACGCCGTTGCGGTCTTTCAGCAGCGCGACCGCGAGCAGCACCGGCAGCTTGGTCGCGTCCTTCGACTCGATCTTGTCGCCGAAGGTGAGCTGGTTCAGGACCACCTGGTTGCGCGCCTCGAGCTTGCCGTCGGCATCGATCTTGTAGGCCACGTCCATGCTCAGCTTGCCGCGTTCGATCGCATAGCCGGCGTACTTGCCGGCATACGGCGAGAGCGGCGCGAGTTCGAGGTCGGTGGCCTTGGCCTTGATGTCGAGCGCGAGCGGCCGCACGGTCGGGTTCAACTGGCCGCCGATCTCGAGCAGCGCGGTGCCCGCGGCGCGGCCGCGCAGCTCGAGCGTGGCCGCATCGCGGCTGCCGGAACTGAAGGCACCGAGCTGGCCGTTCAATTCGGTCAGCGCTGCGCTGTAGTTGGGGCGCACGAAATGGTCGCTGAAGTCGATGCGGCCATTGATCAGCCGCGTCACGCCGACCTTGATGTCGACCGGCAGCGGGGTCGCGGCCGGGGCTGCGGCAGCACTGGCCGCGGACGCTGCCGCAGGGGCGCTCGCCGCCGGCGTTGGCGCACTGGCCGCGTCGTCCGGTGGCGCAGCGGTCACCTCTTGCAGGTTGAATCGCCCCTGCTCGGTGACCACGAGACGCGAGTAGAAATCGGTGAGCGCCGCCTCCTTGATCTCGAGCTGCGGCCGCGCCTTCGGCTTCATCACGACGCTCACGCCGTTCAGCGCGAGCGACTGCCAGCTCAGCAGCTCGTCGGTGTTGTTGGCGCCGGCCGGCGCCGACGCATCGGGCAAGGTCGCGACATGCACGGCACCAAGAAGCACGTTGCCCGCCGCGTTCACATCGAGCCCCGCCGGCAACTGACGCACGCTCACATCGCCCTTGTAGCCGGCCTCGGCGTTGATCAGGGTCAGCTGGACCTGATCCGCAACGTACGGTGCGAGCAACTGCACCGGGAAGCGCTCGATGCGCAACTTGCCGCTGGCGAGCAGCGGCGCGAGACCGATGCGGCCCTTGTAGTCGATCACGCCGACCAGCGGGCGCGCCTTCTCGCGCGCCGGCGCCGGTGCGCCGACGCGTGCGCTGAGCTGCAGGTTGGCCGGCGCGGTCGCGTGGTCGCCGTGCCAGTCCAGGCCTTGCAAGGCCACGCGCAACGCGCCGAGCTCGACACGCACCGGCTGCTTCGCCTTGCCCGTTTTCGCGTCGCTGAACTTCAGCTGGCCGCCGTCGAGCTGCAGGTCTTTCAGCTGTACGTGCCAGGCCGGCGCCGATGCAGCGGTGGCCGGTGCTGCGGGCTTCGCCGGCGCAGCCGAGGTCGAGGGCGGCGTGGCCGTGTCCGCGGCGCTCACCATCCAACGCTGCAGATTGAGCCGGCCGTCGGCCTCGCGCGCCACCGCGACGCTCGGCTGCGTCAGCTTGATGCTGTCGATCAGCGCGGTGCGCGCGAGCACATCGAGCTGCAGCTTCGCGACCGCGAGCTGCTTCAGCGTGAATGCGTCCTGCGCCGTCTTGCCGCTGCCGTCGCGCAGCGCCAGCGCGTCGAGCGTGGCGTTGTCGATCGCGAGCTTCAGGCGCGGCGCATCGGTGGCGCCCGACCAGTCGAGTTCGGCCTGCGCGGTGAGTTGCCCCTCGACGCTCGGTTGCAGCGACTGCGCGAGATATGGCGCAAACGCGGCGAGCGACAGGCCTTTGACGCCGAGCTTGAGCTTGGCCTCGCGATCGGTCAGCGGCCCCTCGGCGCTGAACTCGGCCGCCGCCGGCGCTGATGCCGCTGGAGCCGCCGCGGCCGATGCACCCGCGGCGGCCTGCGGGCGCAGCGCGCCGCTCAGCGTCAACGCGATCGGGCCCTTGACCGGCCATTGGATCTGCTTGGCACTGAGCTTCAAGCCGTCGATCTGCAAGGCGGCCGCGGGGCGCACCGCCGCGTCGTTCCAGAGCAGGCGCGTGTCGACCAGCTCGAGCGAGGCCAGGCTGGCCTGCCACGGCGCGGCCTCGGGCGGCGTGGCCGTCGCCGCGCTGGTCGCTGATGCAGCCGGAGCCGCGGCGATAGCGGCGTCGCCCTTCGGCGAGGCCAGGCCGAGCAGGTTGATGCGGCCTGCGGCGTCGCGTGTCGCATGCAGTTGCAGGCCGTCGAAGCGCACGCTGTCGAGCGCGACCTTGCGCGCGAGCGGCTGCACATCGCGCAGCGCCAGCTGCAGCCGCTGCCAATCGAGCAACGGTGCGCCGGCGGCATCGGTCAGTGCCAGATTGCGCGCATCGGCCGTGCCCTGCAGCGTGACGCTGGGCGTGCCGCTGGGCGGCACCGCAAAGCTCAAGGCCAGGTCCGCCGACACGCTGCCGCGCGTCACGCGCACCGGCAGCGAGGCCGGCAGGTAGCCGAGGTAGGGGGCGAGGTCGAGATCGGTCATCGACAGCTTGAGCACACCGGATTTGGTCTGCGCGAACGGCGTGGCCTGCGCGCCGCTGTCGAACGGTGCGCCGTTGAGCTTGAAGGCCAGACGCGGCTCGACCTTGATCTCGACCTCGGCAGGCAGGTCCGACAGGAACGGCAGCGTGAGACGCAAGGCGTCGACCTGGTGGACGCGCTTCACGGGCTTGTCGTCGAAGCTCATCTGCGCGTCGCGCACCTGCAGGTTGTAGAGCGCGAAGCGCGCCGGCTCGCCGGGCTTCGCGTCGGCGCGGGGGCTGAAGCGCGCGATCAGGTCGTCGACGTCGTAGTGGCCCTCGCTGGTGCGCGCGACGCGGAGCTGCGGCGCGTCGATCTCGAGCGCCTCGATCACCGGCGCGCGCCTGACGATCGACGAGAGCGACACATCGGCGAGCAGGTGCTTGATCTTCAGCAGCGGCGCATCGGCGGGCGTGCGGCCGGCGATCGCGAACTCGTCGACCGTCAGCGTCAGGCTCCAGGGCTTGAAGCCGACATCGCCGATCGTCACGCTGCGCCCCAGCGCCTCGCTCAGGCGCGGCGGCGCCTGCCACTTGATCAGCGCCGGCAGCGCGAGCCAGGCGACGGCCCACAGCAGCACCAGCACGCCCACGGCCCACGCGACCCTCTTCAGCCACACCACCATCACCGATCTCCTCGTGCGATTGCTGCGCCCGATGCTGTCACATCGACGGCGTCACGGTTCGCCATCCCAATAGTCCAGGTTGTCCTTCTCGCGGTGCATGCGATCGAAGACCTGGCGTTGCCCGTCCAGCATGCCGTTGGCCATCGCGAGGTACTTGCCCGAGTCGGGGTACTCGACCACCTCGGGGCTCTCTTTGGTGCTGATCGACAAGTACTTCAGCGGCGCGGACGAGGTGTTGACGATCTGGTGCGGGTACGCCGGGCCGGGCGGGATGAAGACCACGTCGCCGGCCTTGATCGCGAGCATTTCGCCGGCGACGCGCAGGCTGCCCTCGCCGTCGAGCACGACGAAGGCCTCTTCTTGCGCGTAGTGAAAGTGGTACGGGCAGCTGCGCATGCCGGGCGCGACCGTGTCGACGCTGATGCCCAGCTTGGTCGCCGCCGTGCCGGTGCCCAGGCGCGCGCAGACGGTGTCGTAAAGCGGCGCGCGCAGCTCGCGGTGGGTCTCGACCGCATCTACATTTCGAAGCAACTGGGCTCGAAGCCGTTCGGATTTCTCGGACATGCGGATCTCCTGATTGCAGGGCCTCCCATCATGCCTGCGGCCGCCGATCGGTACTGCACAATGCCGCGCATTCGCGCCCGGCGCACACACCCGAAAGCAGTCGACTTGAACAGCCTCTTGATCTTCTTCGGCATCGAAACCTGGAAGCCGGTGTTGACCGCGCTGCTGCTGCCGCCGGTGCCGCTGCTGGTGATGATGCTGATCGGTGCGCGGCTGATCCTGCCGCGCCGCGGGCTGGGCTGGTTCGTCATCGTGCTGAGTGTCGTGCTGCTCTGGTTCAGCAACTGCACCGGGACCGCGCAGCTGCTGTCGCAATTTGCGCTGCATCCGCCGCCACCGCTGAGTGCCGACCGGATCAAGGAACTCAAGGCCGAGGCCAAAGGCCCGGTGGCGATCATGGTGCTGGGCGGTGGGGTGGAGCCGTTCGCACCCGAATACGGCGTGAGCAACCTGGCCTATCGCTCGCTGGAGCGTCTGCGCTACGGC
>Ga0307509_10012625_pt1 | contig 10091 bp, 8 predicted proteins | sample 10_EM_MG_FD_202245 | JGI IMG/M metagenome (GOLD analysis project Ga0307509, IMG submission 202245) | Populus trichocarpa ectomycorrhiza microbial communities from riparian zone in the Pacific Northwest, United States - 10_EM | ecosystem: Host-associated > Plants > Roots > Unclassified | place... | reverse complement strand
GGTTCGAGGGCTACTACTCCGACGTGAAGCCGGTGAACGGGCTGGTCCCGATCTCGGTCGGCGGCTCCTCGCAGGACGCGTACCGGGTGGGCGGCCAACAGGGCGACATCTTCGGGCTGTGGGGCGAGCCGTTGAAGGAGACGGCGGAGCAGATCGCCGCCGTGAACGCGGTCGCGGATGCCGCCGGGCGCCCGCATCCCCGTATCTGGGTGTCGTTCCGCCCGATCATCGCGCCCACCGAGGAACTGGCCTGGGAGAAGGCCCACCGCACCCTCGGCGTCCTCAAGGACCAGGCGAAGAACACCGAGTTGCTCCGCCACTACCGCACGACCGGCCGCCCGGCGAACGTCGGCTCGCAGCGCCTCCTCGACATCGCCGAGCGCGGCGAGGTCCAGGACCGCTGCCTGTGGACCGCACCCGCCGTCGCCACCAACGCGGCCGGCGCGTCAACCGCCCTTGTGGGCACGCCCGAGACGGTCGCGCAGGCACTCCTCGACTACGTCGACATCGGCTGCGACCTGCTCTCGATCCGCGGCTACGACCCGCTCAACGACGCGATCGACTACGCACGCCACGTCCTGCCCCTGGTCCGCCAGGAACTCGCCCACCGGGCGATCGCCTCGCAGGCCGCCTGACCCGTCCGTCACCCCTCTGATTGCGAACCCCCTTATGGAGACCCCGTGTTGTTGCGTCACACCCTGCGCGCGTCCACCGCCGCCCTCGCCCTCCTGCTGCCCTTCGCCGCGGCCTGCGGAGGCAGCGCGACCGCCGACTCCGCTTCCTCCGACGTCTCCTCCGTGACCCTGCGGGTCGGTGACACCGGCTGGAAGGTCAACGAGGCCGTCCTCAAGTACGCCCACCTCGACGACACCCCGTACAAGGTGAAGTGGAATCTGTTCCCGGGCGGCGACAAGCAGCTCCAGGCCGTCCGCGCCGGAGCACTGGACCTCGCCTCCTCCAGCGAGATCCCGCCCATCTTCTCGGCCGCCGACGGCAAGCCCGACTTCAAGGTCGTCGCCGTCCAGCGCGGCACCACCCTCAACCAGGAAGTCGTCGTCCCCAAGGGCTCGACGGTGACCGACATCGCCGGCCTGAAGGGCAAGAAGGTCGGCTACGTCCAGAACACCACCGCCCACTACTTCCTCTACGAGCTGCTGAAACAGGCCGGCCTCAAGTGGTCGGACATCGACGCCAAGCCGCTGCTGCCCAACGACGGCCTCGCGGCCCTGAACGGCGGCTCCATCGACGCCTTCGCCTCCTACGGCACATCGATCATCACGGCCCACCAGCAGGGCGCCCGCACGGTCGGCTCCGGCGCGGACATCCTGTCCGGCAACTTCCTCTGGTCGGCGCGCGACAGCGTCCTGAAGAGCCCCGCCCAGAAGGCCGCCGCGGCCGATCTGATCGCCCGGATCACCAAGGCGTACGCCTACGTCCGCGACGGCCACGTGGACGGCTTCGCGAAGGTCACCGCCGACGCCACCCACCAGCCGGTGGCGCAGGCCAAGTCGGACCTGGTCGCCGCGCAGAAGCAGCGCCCGACCCAGGCCAGGACGGTCGGCGACGACACGATCGCCTCGCAGCAGAAGGTGGCCGACGCCTTCACCGAACTCGGCGCGCTGAAGGAGCACTTGGACGTGAAGTCCTTCTGGACCACCGCACTCAACTCCGATCTGAAGAAGGCCCTGTGACCGCCCGCATCGCCGAACTGGCCGCCGGCTACGACCAGTCGGGCGCCTTCCCCGCCGAGTCCCTCCGCATCGCCCACGAGGCCGGATTCCTCACCGCGACCATCGGCAAGCGGCACGGCGGCCAGGGCGCCCGCGTGGAGGAGAGCGCGCGCATCCTCCACCGGATCGGCCGGGGCGACCCGTCCGTCGCCCTGATCGCGGCGATGACCCTCAACACACACGCACGGCAGGCCGTACAGCCGCACTGGCCCGAGGAGTTGTACGCACGGCTCGTCAAGGAGTCCTTCGAACGGCCGGTGCTCGTCAACCACGCTCGCGTGGAACCCGAGTTGGGCTCCCCCGCACGCGGCGGACTCCCCTCCACCCTCGCCCGGCGTACCCCCGACGGCTGGTCGCTGAGCGGCACCAAGCGCTTCGTGACCGGGGCGGAGGGCCTGGACTGGTTCCTGGTGTGGGCTACCACCGACGAACCGGAGCCGCGCGTCGGCACCTTCATGGTCCCAGGCAGCTCCCCCGGCATCGAGATCACCGGCCGCTGGGACCAGTTGGGGCTGCGGGCGAGCGGCAGCCACGACGTGACGTTCCGGGATGTGGAGATCCCCTACGAGCAAGTCATCGGCATCGGCCCGTACGGCGCGGCGGCCGAGCAGGACAACCGGGCGGGCGCGGCCCTCCATCTCCCCCTCGCAGCCCTCTACTTGGGGGTGGCGCGGGCCGCGCAGTCCTTCTTCCACACGTTCGCCCACGAGCGCGTCCCCGCCAACCTCGGTCATCCGGTGGCCCGTACGGAGCGGTTCCGCAGGGCCGCCGGCGAGATCGAGGTGCTGCTGACCGCCGCCGAGGAGCTGGTGTTCGGCGGGGCGGCGCGCGTCGACGCGGGCGACACCACGTTCGCCCCGGAACAGGCCCTGGGGTCAAGGGTGTTGGCCGACCGGCACGGCGTACGGGCGGTGGAGCTGGCGGTACGGCTGCTCGGGAATCCCGGTCTCGCGCGCGGCAATCCGCTGGAGCGGCACTTCCGGGACATCCAGTGCGCGCCCGTGCACGCGCCCCAGGAGGACATCTCCCTGCTCGCGATCGGAACGAAGGCGCTGAATCCGTGAAGGCACGCACAGTGAGGGTACGGAACCCGTGACCACAGCTCCCCCGGCCACTCCCACCGCCGCCGCCCGGCTTCTCGGTCTGCTCGCCCGGGATCTGCCGCCCGACCGACTGGCCACGGATCCAAGAACGTTGGCCGCGCATGCCACGGACCGTTCGGGCACCCGGCCGGACGGTGTCCCGCTGGCCGTGGTGCACGCCCGGCGTACCGAGGACGTGACCGTCACGCTCCGGCACGCGAACGCGCTACGGGTGCCGGTGGTGCCGCGCGGTGCGGGCACCGGTCTTTCGGGCGGGGCGTCGGCCGGTGAGGGCGTGCTCGTACTGGACCTGTCCGGGATGAACCGCATCCTGGAACTGTCGGCCGACGACCAGCTCGCCGTGGTCGAACCGGGCGTGATCACCGCCGAGTTGGACCGGGCTGCGGGTGAGCACGGGCTGCGGTACGCACCCGATCCGGCGAGCGCGGCGATCTCGACCATCGGCGGGAACATCGCGACCAACGCGGGCGGGCTGCGGTGCGCGAAGTACGGAGTGACGCGGGACAGCGTGCTCGGTCTGGAGGCCGTACTCGCCGACGGGACAGTGGTCACGACCGGCCGCCGTACCGTCAAAGGGGTCACCGGTTACGACCTCACCGCGCTGCTGACCGGCTCGGAGGGCACGCTCGCCGTCATCACCTCGGCGACTCTGCGGCTGCGGCCGGTGCCGGTGGCGACCGCCACGATCGCCGCCTACTTCGACTCGTTCGAGGCGGCGGCCGAGGCGTCGTACGCGATCGGGCGGGCCGGGGTCGTACCGGCGCTCGCGGAGCTGCTCGACGGGCCGGTGCTGCACGCCGTCGACCCGGCGCTGGGCGCGCGGGGTGCGGCGCTGCTGCTGGTGCAGTGCGACGGCGCGGGGGCGACCGCCGAGGCGGAACAGGTCGCGCGGGTGCTCGCGACGACGGCCACGACCATGGAGACCACGGCGGACCCGGTGGAGGCGGAGGCGCTGCTCGCGGCCCGCCGGCTCGCCCTACCCGCGCTGGAGCGGCTGGGCCGGCCGCTGATCGAGGACATCGCGGTGCCGCGCTCCCGGCTCGCGGAGGCGGTCCGCGAGATCCGCGCGATCTCGGCCCGCCACGAGGTGCCCGTCTACACGCTCGCGCACGCGGCGGACGGCAACCTCCACCCGATCATCGTGGTCGATCCCGCACTGGACCGGCTGCCCGACGCGGCCTGGGAGGCGGCCGGCGAGATCTTCGCGCTGGCGTTGCGGCTCGGCGGGACGCTGACCGGCGAGCACGGTGTGGGCGTACTGAAGCGGCAGTGGGTGGCGGACGAACTCGGGCCCACCGCCCACGCGTTGCAGCGACGGCTCAAGGACGCCTTCGATCCGCACGGGATCCTCAATCCCGGCAAGACGCTGTGAACAGCAGTGGAGCGGATACCCCGAAAGGATGATGCCGGGTCAACCGGGGGTCGTGCGGAGGCACGTGCGATCGGCATGTGCCTCGACCGCCGTCCGGGATCATCAGTCGTCGTGACCGAAGACGGGTAGCTGTACGCACGGAACGTGACGGGACGCAGGCATTCCGTCATCCGTGCGACAGGAGAGAAGGCACCATGTCGGTCGAGACCGGTACCGCGCCCGAGGCGGGCGCCGAGGAGCGGGAACAGCAGAGCCTCGGAACCGCCGCGGCACGCACCCTGGCGACCACGACCAAGTCCGAACCCCAGATGCAGGGGATCAGCTCCCGGTGGCTGACCCGGATGCTGCCCTGGGTGAACGTGCCCGGCGGCACCTATCGCGTCAACCGCCGACTGTCGTACACCCGGGGCGACGGACGGGTGACGTTCGTACAGACCGGTGCGCAAGTGCGGGTGATCCCGGCCGAGTTGAGCGAACTCCCGCTGCTGCGCGGCTTCGAGGACAGTGACGCGCTGGGCGCGCTGGCCGAGCGGTTCGAGCAACGGGACTACGCGCCGGGGCAGTTGATCGTCCAGGCGGGCCAGCCCGCCGACTCGGTGTTCCTGGTGGCGCACGGCAAGGTGGAGCAGCTCGGTGAGGGGCCCTACGGTGACGAGGCGGTCGTCGGGCTGCTGGCCGACGGCGACACCTTCGGCGGCCAGGTGCTCGCCGAACCCGACGGCGCCTGGGAGTTCACGGCCCGCGCGGCGACGGCCACCACGGTACTGACGCTGCCGCACGCGGCGTACCAGGCCGTCGCGGACCGGCACGCGGAGCTGCGTGCGCATGTCGAGGCGCGCGCCACGGACGAGCCCGGTCCGCTCAACACCTTCGGCGAGGCGGCGATCGCGCTCAGCGCCGGGCATGTGGGCGAGCCGGACCTGCCGGGCACGTTCGTGGACTACGACCTCGCGCCGCGCGAGTACGAACTGAGCGTCGCCCAGACCGTGTTGAAGGTGCACTCCCGGGTCACCGACCTCTACAACCAGCCGATGAACCAGACCCAGCAGCAACTCCGGCTGACCGTCGAGGCGTTGCGTGAGCGGCAGGAGAACGAGCTCGTCAACAACCGGGACTTCGGGTTGCTGCACAACGCCGACTACGACCAGCGGATCTCCACCCACTCCGGGCCGCCGACCCCCGACGACCTGGACGAGCTGCTGAGCATGCGGCGCGACACCCGTTTCCTGTTCGCGCATCCACGGGCGATCGCCGCGTTCGGCCGCGAGTGCAACAAGCGGGGCGTCTACTTCAGCGGCATCGACGTCGGCGGCCACCATCTGCCGGCCTGGCGCGGGGTACCGCTGCTGCCGTGCGGCAAGATCCCGGTCAGCGCGTCCCGTACGTCGTCCATCATCGCGATGCGCACCGGCGAGGACGACCAGGGCGTGATCGGCCTCTACCAGACGGGCATCCCGGACGAGCTCGAACCGGGCCTCAACGTACGGTTCATGGGCATCAACGAGCAGGCGATCATCTCCTACCTGGTGAGCACCTACTTCTCGGCGGCGGTCCTGGTGCCGGACGCGATCGGCGTCCTGGAGAACGTCGAGGTCTCCCGCCGGGACGGCAACTGACCTTTATCGAAGGCTAGTTCAGGAACGCGTCGAGTCGTGCCGCGTCCGGTGCGGTCGCCGGGCCCGGCGCGGTGACGGCCAGGGCGGCACCCGCGTTGGCCCGGCGGGCGGCGGCCACCGGGTCGAACCCCCGGGCCAGGGCGGCCATGAAGACACCGGTGTGCGCATCGCCCGCGCCGTTGAGGTCGACGGCGTCCACGGCGAACCCGGGGACTTCCACGAGGCGTCCGTCCTGGCGCACAAGACAGCCGCCGGGACCGGTGCGGACCAGCACCGAGCCGCGTCCCAGCCGGGACTGGAGGGCACGGGCGGCCTCGGCCGGGTCGTCGACGCCGGTGAGCAGCGCGGCCTCGCGGGCGTTGCAGCTCAACCAGTCGGCGCGGGCGAGCAGCAAATCCAGGGCGTCGCCCGGGATTTCGGTCACCAACGGGCCCGGGTCGGCGACCAGTGTGACGGCCGGGTCCAGTCGGGGCAGAAGGTCGAGCAGAGCCGCCCGGTTGCTGTCGTACAGCAGGCTGTATCCGGTGATGTACACCAAGTCGCCGCGCCCGGGACGGAGTTCGGTCAGGTCGGCGACGGTCAGGGTCGCCTCGGCACCGGGGCTGGTGACGAAAGTACGCTCGCCGTCGGCGTCGACCAGGCAGACCACGAAGCCGGTGTCCGGTTCCGGGCGCGGGGCGAGCAGGGCGTCGATGCCCTCGGCGCGCAGCGCGGCACGGGCCCGGTCGCCGAAGGCTCCGGTGCCGTGGGCTCCGGCGTAGGTCACTGGCAGGCCCTGGCGGGCGGCGGCGGCCATGACGTTGAAGCCTCCGCCCGGGGTGCGTTCGGTGCGGGTGGCGAGGACGTCGCCGCCGCGTTCAGGGAGGGCGGGGACCGCCAGGACGAGATCGACGACGACGTTGCCGAGGTGCCAGAGCCGTGCGCTCATGTCCGCTCCCGCAGGCCGAGCAGTGCTGCCGCCGTGGCGTCCAGGTCGAGCGCCGGGTTGACGCGTACGAGCGTTTCCCGCGCGTCGGCCGGGAAGGCGTCCACGCCGTGGCAGGCGCCGCCGACGGCTCCCGCGATCGCGGCGATCGTGTCGCAGTCGCCGCCGACGGATGCCGCTAGCAGAGCGGCCCGCCAAGGGTCGTCGGGGCAGGCCGACAGGATAGCGAAGGCGGCCGGGACCGACTCCTGCGTGGCCAGGCTCGTCCCGACCAACTCGTAGACCCGTTCGCAGACTTGGGCCTGGGTGAGGCCCCGCACGAGGCCGGTCGCCCACACGATCCGCTCGGCGACATCGGCGGCGGCCACCCAATGGCCCCGCCCCGCCGCCAACCGGGCCGCCGACACGGCCACTTCGACCGCCTCGGGAACCGACGCCCCGTCAACTCCCGCGCTCACAGCGGCCGCCACGGCCGCGGCACCGGCGAGCGCGACCCCGGTGTTGTGGGTGAGGCTGCTCGCCTCCACCACCCGGTCGACCAGCGCGGTCGGGTCCACGACCGGCACCGCGATGCCCACGGGGGCGATGCGCATCGCCGCGCCGTTGGTGGTGCCGTAGCGTCCCACCTCGTCGACGGGGGTGCCCGCGAGGACCTGCTCCACGGCGCGCTTGGTGGACGGGCCGAGGAGGTCCAGGGAGCCGCGGGCCCGCATGTCGTCCTCCCAGGCGACCAGCCGCCGGGCGAGTTCCGCCGGGTCCACGCGACCCTTGCCGTCGAGCAGCAACTTGGCCAGCAGCAGGGCCTGTTCGGTGTCGTCGGTGACGGCTCCGGCCGGCATGCCCGCAGCCAGCGGATGGTCGGCGTCGGCCGGGTGGAAGCCGGTGAGGAAGGGGCCGTAGCGGGCGGTGATCTGTGGGCGGGACAGCATTTGGGTGGGCATGCCGAGGGCGTCGCCGAGCGCGAGCCCGTGGAGGGCTCCGGTGGCGCGGCTCTGGAGGGTCATGGGTACTTTCCGGTGCGGGTTCAGCGGTTCCATGGTCCGGCGGTTCAGCCGAAGGCGAGGGTGAGTTGGAAGTGGTCGGGGTCGAGGAGGCTCACGACATGTTCGACGAAGGAGCCGTCGGCGGCCCGGCTGGTGCGGCGCGTGTCGAGGAACCAGTCACCCGGTTCGCGGCGCAGCAGTTCCGCCTCCCGTCCGTCGATCCGCCGCCCGCCGACCCGCTGTTCGCCGTGGTCGGGGCGTAGTCCGGCCCGCAGCATCACATCGGTCAGGGAGTCCTGCCCGAGCCCGCGCGACGGCAGGTCCCGCACTCCGGGCACGGGTGGCAGGAAGCTGCGTTCGTACGACACGACGACCGCGTCCGCGACCAGTTCGCGTATCCGCTCGACGCAGACGAACTCGGTGGTGTTCAGGGTGAGTTGACGGGCGAGTTCCTCGTCCCGCCGAGCGTCGACCGCGATTGTCCTGACCCGGGTGTCGATGCCCTGGGTGGCGAGCGCGTGGGCCCAGCCGAGGCTGTCGTCCAGTGGGCGGCCGTCGAAGAGGACGTAGGAGCCCTTGCCGGTGCGGGTGGCGATCAGGCCGGCCTCGCTGAGTTCGGCGAGGGCCGCGCGGACGGTCGTACGGCTGACGCCGAAGCGTTGGGCCAGGGCGTGTTCGCCGGGCAGTTGTTCGCCGGCGGGGCGGTGGCCGCTGCGGATCTCCTTGGCGAGGACCTCGGTGATGCGCTGGTGTTTGAGCCGGACTCCGGTCATGACGCCTCCCCGACCACCTCGGCGGCGGTGACCACCCGGATCAGGGGGCGGTAGAGGTCCATGACGTGCAACGCCTTGGCGTGGGAGTCGTCGTCCACACCCGCGCAGGCGTCGGCGACGACCAGGACCTCTGCTCCGGCGTCGGCGGCGGCGAGTGCCGTGGACAGGACGCAGCAGTCGGTGCTGACGCCCGCGAGGAAGAGGCGGCCGGTGGGGGCGACGCGTTCGGCGAGTTCGGGGGTCCACTTGCCGAAGGTGGGTGCGTCCACGAAGTGCCTTGCCTGGGCGGCGAATTCGTCGGTCAGCCGCCAGAGCGGGGCGTCCGGCGGCTGGAGGGCGAAGGGCCACTGGTCGTAGTAGGCGCGCCAGCTGCCCTCAGGTTTGTCGGGGGCGATGAAGCGGGTGAAGGTGACGCCGTCCCCGAAGGCCGGCAGCAGTCGTCGTACGCCTGCCGCCGCCTCCGCGAAGCGGGGGGTGGCCCAGGGGGTGTCTGGTTCGGCGAAGACGCGCTGCATGTCGATGACGGCGAGGTGGCCGGGTGCGGTGGTCATACGGCGGCCACCGCCTCCGGGCTCGGGGCCTGCTGCTCCTGGTGCTGGATCCGGGCGCGGCCCAGCGCGAGGGTGCCGAGGAAGCCGATCGCGAGGGCGGCCAGGACGCCGAGGTTGGCGTAGGCCCAGGCGCCGGACTTGCCGCCGAGACCGAGCGGGTCGAGGAGGTATCCCTGCCAGGTCAGCCAGCTGGCGGCCGTGTTGGTGACCAGGCCCCAGCCGATCGCGGTCGCGCCGAGGGTGAGGAGGAGCGGCGTGATCTGGACGTCGCCGTAGCGGCCGGTCGGGCGGAAGAGGTCGCCCTCGTCGTAGTCGCGGCGGCGCAGGGCGAGGTCGGCGAGCATGATGCCGCACCAGGCGGCGATGGGGACGCCGAGGGTGGTGAGGAAGCCCATGAACTGGCCGAGGAAGTTGTCGGCGAAGAACACGATGTAGACGGAGCCCGCGATCATCAGGACGCCGTCGACGAGCGCGGCGAGGTAGCGCGGCACCGGCAGGCCCGCGGAGAGGAGGGCCAGGCCGGAGGAGTAGATGTCGAGGACCGCGCCGCCGACCAGGCCGAGCACCGCGACCACGACGAACGGGACCAGGAACCAGGTGGGCAGGATCGTCGTCAGCGCGCCGATCGGGTCGGCGGCGACGGCCTTGTTGAGCGTGCTGGAGGATCCGGCGAGCAGCAGGCCGAAGACCAGCAGGAGCAGCGGGGCGACGGAGGCGCCGAACGTGGTCCAGCCGATCACGCCTCTGCTGGACGAACTCCGGGGCAGATAGCGGGAGTAGTCGGCGGCGGCGTTGACCCAGCCGAGGCCGAAGCCGGTCATCATGAACACCACCGCGCCGATGAACTCCTGGGCGGAGCCCGCCGGTACGGCGCTGACCGTGCTCCAGTGGATGTGGTCGGCGACGAGGGCGATGTAGACGACGGTGAGTACGGCGGTCACCACGGTGATGACCGTCTGGAGCCGCATGATCAGGTCGAAGCCCATGACTCCGCCGACGACGATGAGCGCGCCGACGATGATCAGCGCGACCACCTTG
>Ga0307509_10012624_pt1 | contig 10091 bp, 9 predicted proteins | sample 10_EM_MG_FD_202245 | JGI IMG/M metagenome (GOLD analysis project Ga0307509, IMG submission 202245) | Populus trichocarpa ectomycorrhiza microbial communities from riparian zone in the Pacific Northwest, United States - 10_EM | ecosystem: Host-associated > Plants > Roots > Unclassified | place... | reverse complement strand
TTCCTGGGGATACAACTGTGGTTCCCAAGGGTTGGGAGATTCCCACAAATGAGAAGAAGTTGAAAATAGGAGTGCCTGTGAAGTCTGGCTTCAGTGAGTTTGTAGCAGTAACAAAAGATCCTGGTTCGAACACCGCAACATTCACCGGATTCTGCATAGATGTCTTTGATGCTGTAGTCAAAGCATTGCCTTATGCTTTGCCTTATGAGTACATCCCCTTTGCCAAGCCTGATGGCGAACCTGCTGGAACTTACAACGATCTGGCCTATCAAGTGTACTTGAAGGTAAGACTTGCTCTCTCCTTTTCTGTTCTTGTAACTATATCACATTGAATATCATTCACATTGATGTATTTTGTTTATTGCCAACAGAATTATGATGCCGTGGTTGGAGACATAACTATTGTCTACAACAGGTCTTTGTACATCGACTATACCTTGCCTTTCACAGAAAGTGGTGTCTCCATGATTGTTCCGATTGCAGACAACAACAGCAAAAATGCATGGGTCTTCATGAAACCTTTGACATGGGACCTTTGGGTGAGCAGTTTTCTGTTCTTTGTTTTCATTGGATTTGTGGTCTGGGTTCTTGAGCACAGAATAAATGAAGATTTTCGAGGGTCAGCTTCAGATCAAGCTGGCACTAGTTTCTGGTTTTCCTTCTCAACTATGGTTTTTGCACAACGTAATCTCCCTTCCCTTGTGAATTTTACCTCTACTGTTGTACTAGGACTCCATATATATAAACACCAAATTGACTTTATGTTTATATTTACAGGGGAGAGAGTGGTTAGCAACTTGTCTAGGGCGGTGATAATCATCTGGTGTTTCGTTGTGTTGATCCTCACGCAGAGTTACACCGCCAGTTTAACAAGCCTACTTACCGTCGAGCAGCTGAAGCCTACAGTTACTGATGTGCGTGAGCTCATTAAGAAAGGGGAGTATGTGGGCTACCAGAAGGGTTCTTTTATTCTAGGCATCTTGTTAGACTTGGGGTTCGACAAGTCCAAGCTCATGGTGTATAGTTCTCCAGAAGAATGCCACCATCTTTTCTCCAAAGGAAGTGGAAATGGTGGTATTGCTGCTGCTTTCGACGAACTTGCATATATAAAGCTCATTCTGTCAAGATATTGCTCCAAATATACCATGATTGATCCTAAATTTAAAACCGGCGGTTTTGGCTTTGTAAGCTCACTTTCCTATCTTGTTATTTCCATTTACTCTGTGGCTAATAAGTGCATAGTTTCTCATGTATCCTTTCTTTTTGTAACTTCAGGTCTTCCCTAAAGGTTCTCCTCTAGTGCCTGATATATCGAGGGCAATTTTAAATGTGACCGAGGGAGATGAAATGAAGCAAATAGAGGGTGCATGGTTTGGCAAAAAAAGCACTTGTCCAGAATCCAGCTCCTCAATTTCATCTAATAGCCTTAGTCTGAAGAGTTTCTGGGGGTTATTTTTAATTGCAGGACTAGCTGCATTGTTAGCTCTCATTATCTTCGTAGTCATGTTTGTTTACCGAGAAAGAAACGTCTTGAGGTCCTCTGATTCCACAGCTTCAATATGGAGTAGAATTGAAAACTTCTTTAGAATTTTCATTCAAAGGGACTCGACATCCAGTACTTTCAGACAAAGTGATCTGAATGATAGAAATGGCATCAGTCTGCCTACTATGTGTGCGCCAAGCCCATCAGCCTATTCAGTCGACACGGAATATCCAGCCAATCGATCTTCTGCAAGCTATGATTCTAGTCCAAATAGGGAACCACCTCACGAGGTAGCAATAGATATCGATCAGCTTACCAACCGAAATCAGGAGAGACCGGCAGCTTTGGAAATAGACCATGAAAATAATTGACTTGTAGGTTATCATTTGACACTTCTGACACCAGTAGTCATTAGCATTGTAAAGAAATGGAATTACTGTATTAAAAATACATGTAAGTGTGATTATTTTACTAAGATTTAGGTAGGATTAAACTGGGTTTCAGAAATTGAGTTACTTTATATTTCTTGCCTTCTGTTTATCTCTTTGAGTTGTGTTACTGAGGAGCATCTGCCATTACCTTCTGTACCTTCATATTTGTGATATACTTCTTGCCTTTTCTTACAAGTCCTAACTTAACAAGAACCCAGAGATTTGCCTAGTGTTGAAGATTGCTTCAGGAATCCATGAGTCCTGTTTTTTCTTTCAGCCTAGGATTAGGAATGTTCTCATAGTCATCAAAGAAGGAGGACATTGTGGCATAATCTACTGCAGAAGCTGAAATGATAGTAACAACAGCAGTAGTGAATCAAGCATTATAGCTCAAGAAGATTCTATGTGATTTTTACATGGACTAGAAGGAAATTACATAGATCTCAGTGGGTAATCAAGCAGCCATAACAACTTCTCACAATCCAGTGTTTCATGGAAAAACCAAATATTTTAATATGAAACTCTATTTTTTTTACAAGAGATGTAGAAAAATGATGAGGTTATGTTAATTCACTGTAAAACTGAAGATCCGTTAACAGATATGTTCACCAAGGCACTTCCAACAAGCAAATTCGAATTCCTAAGACAGAAAATTGGAATTTTTAATTCCTGAAGCAAGGAGTGTTGAAGACTCCTTCTGGAGTCCTATTTTTTTCTATTTTGTTATCATCAAATAAATGTTGAGCTAGTATGTAGGAACAAATTAGTTGGTTAAGATTTTATTTGCTGATTTGCGGTTGTTTGTTTTTACTATAAATGTAATGAAGTTTTAATGAATAAAATAGTAACTGAAGTCTGGACAACAATAGCAGACTATTATAATAAAATTCTCTCGTGTTTTCTTTTCTTTTCTTCCTTTTAAAATCATCACCTAGTCTTTGAGGAAAAATGTTAAAATAATCTTGGAGAAGGGAAAAAGTAATGACATGGATCTATACAACTTCTACTGAGATATACTAATGGCTGCAAAGAACATGTTACATTGGTTACAAAACTTTCCTAGCATTTTTTGTACACAAATTTACAGCAGAAATCATGGTAGATATTGTTCCAAGCACTCTTTTATTTTTTGAAAAGTCACGGGCTTTGAAACAAATGAGTCCATGCCATTTGCATAGCATTCCTCTGCACTCTCTGATAATGCATTTGCTGTCATCTGCACATTCACCAGCAGAATCTGTTAGCGTACGCGGACAGAAGAAAATAGGACATCTTTCGGTGGTTCTGGCGTAAATCGGCTAGTATAGAAACCAAGACACATTGCTGTGTTTTGATTGATAATAATATTTAACAAGTGGCTAATAATATTCAGGATAGTAAGATTACAAGTGAATCAGGAGAGGAAATGGGGTATCAAGATTTTAAGGGTTATTGATAGTGAAGTGCTTACTGCAATTATAGGAATCCGCTTGTGATCATGAATTGAACTCTGACCATCTAGTACTGAAGCTGAAGATGGTGCACATGGCTCTATTCCAGCCTTAATAGCAGCATCCCAATTGCCAGTTTCTTCGAAAGAACGAATCAATTGTGTAGCTTGAAGACCATTCATAACAGGCATGCAGACATCCTGCAAAATTTGTATTCATGGTTACTGAAACTTAAGAATCAAAGTATTCAGCTTAATCGAAATTGCATTCACACCTAAACTCATCAGAAGAAGCATGAACAAAGAAAAGGAGGTGGTGGAAATTATTTGAACCTAGAAATTACCATCAAAATGAGATCATAAGAACAGGACTGAACTGCACGCACTGCTTCAACTCCGTTATTTACGACATCCATGGTGTGGCCTAACTGCTTCATCATTGATTTCGTCACCATTACGTTGATCTTGTTATCTTCTACTAGAAGGATCTTAGGCTTTGGTTTTGATTCTGGTTCTTGTGGAATGCTGCTAGAAGTGCACTGAGAACTTGTGGCAGATTTCTCTTGTGCCTGACACGACCCTGGTGGGTCACCTGACACTTCTTTGTGATTATTGCAGTTTTTAGTACCATTAGGGATTTTACTCTTTGTTTCATCTGGACATCGTTTTCTTCTACAAACTACATTCTCGTTGTCACGGTCTGGACTATGACTAAATGAGCTTTCAGGTTCAGATAATGTCTCGGCAACTTCAACCATAGAACAGGCATCCTCAACAGAAGTTGTCTCTTTCAATCTAACGTTACCAGAAGGGAATGAGCAAGAATCCTCAGAGAATCCATTGAGTATAGGGGAATTACTGAAACCAATACTATGTGGCAACAGTTTTTGAGTCCTGGTGGATCCATTAGAAGAGAATAGAGAGCCCAAAGTACGTGGTTGGAACTGAAAGAAGCCAGCAGTTTCATCCTCTAGTGGAGCATCATGATCAGCCATCTCTGAAAGATCATCAGGATCATCGGAAGAATCACAGGTTGATGATACCTTATACGGGAGCACAAACGTAAACGTAGATCCACATTTCACTTTGCTAGACACAGTGAGACGGCCTCCCATCAGCTCAACCTAATCCAAATGCATAGAAATGTAAGAAGGCTGTCTCAAAATCTGTATTCACACGATGTTCTGTTTCCCATCAATTTAAGCTATCAAAGCATGTTTGTATCAAAGTTTCAGAATACAAATTTCAGTTTATTACAGACAAAGTACAAATCACAAATGGCTTGGGTGGTCAGAAAACTCACCAGCTGTTTGCATATCGCAAGGCCTAGCCCTGTCCCGCCATATTTTCGAGCATGATCCGCACTAACTTGCATGTATTTTTTGAATAGAGTAGGTAAAGCATTATCTGACATCAAAAAGAAATGTAATGAGTGCTTCTACAATAGAAATTAACTTGGAATGTAATAGACAGCTAGAGTATTGATAAACAGAAAAAAGAAGGAAAGAAAATACTCAATTCTTCGACTAGGCAGATGATTTTAGAATAGAGTTAAGCATATTGATAATGTACCTGGGATTCCAATGCCGGTGTCATAAACATCACAGCAAAGCCACACTGTTGTTCCAGGTACTTCAGGTTCCTCCCCTTTATCTCCGTCCATTGTGTTTCCATTCTTAACCGGTGTTTGAGGTTCATTGCTAGGCAAATGATTAGGATATGGACCTTCACTGTATTTTGTACTGTGGAAACTTTTTCGATCGCTGCTACTTTGAGACGAGGATGTAGGCTTGCCTTCCTTTGGCTCATTTGTGGTTGACTGATCTGCAGATGACTTCTGATGTTTTCTTTCAGCTTTTCCATAACATGGATCCGATACGACATAAAGTTTTATCCCTACTTTCCCTTCATGAGTAAACTTGATTGCATTGCTTATCAAGTTGGTGAGGATTTGCCGGATCCTAAGAACATCTCCAATGACCTAAAACTAAAGCATGATTAGTATTTTAATTTAAAATCGTAACAGATGTTACCTTCAGACAGAGCTAAATGGCACAAAAATATTGATATTGCAGATTCAATTTATATAAAAACAATATTCATGAGCAATGCTGCATCTAAAGTTATTCTTAAAAGTTATTCTATCGACTTTGTGTTATGAAACTTTTACCTCAATGGGAACATCATCGGCTACACGTCCTTCCAAGGTCAGAATCTTTTGCAATGATGCCGCAGCAGTCTGCAGCACATGTTTTACTACCTCTCGTGGTCGGAATTTCGTAGCCTCCAACTTCATAACACCTGATTCAACCTTGGAAAGGTCGAGTATGTCATTTATAAGTTGAAGAACCAAATCTCCTGAAGATATCATGACATTCAATAGTTGTCTTTGCTCGCGATCAAGGTTTGTGGTGGAGAGAATCTCAGCCATGCTAACAACTCCAGAGAGAGGTGATCTTATTTCATGAGACATGGTTGCTAGCATTTGTTTTGCACGCATTGTTTCCTCTGCAAAAGTACAGAGGTACAAAGTCAGATTGAACTTCTTAAGTCACCACCACAGAAATTGTCGACGAAAAAACAAACCTGTTATATGGATTGTTTTGTTAAGTTCTGTTTCCTTAGCTTTCTGTACTGCTATCTCTTCTCGAAGCCTTGCCATTTTCTCTCTTTTCCTTACCTGTTTTGCAACCAGGAACATAAATGTCTATTCTTTTGCAAGATCAAGAAGATTCTAAATAACCACGAAAAAGAATGATTTACCTGATCAGTTACATCCATTCCCATATAGTTTATACCGATTGTCTCCCCGGACTTGCTAAAAACAGGTTCCACATAGATCAAAAATGTCTTTGAACCAAATAATTCTGTCTCAAATGTGATTTCCCTCTTTGCAGGCAATCCTTTATCCAAAACTTCTTTCTTGAAATCTTGAGATTCCTTAACTCCTGCGCCTGAAAAAATTTCGACATCTGTTTTTCCTATAATTTCCTGAAAATGGAATGGACAATATAGAATTATAGATAGGTAATTCAGTGACTCGAGCTAGCTAGCAATCCTTTGAAGAGGAACAATGAAAATGAAAAAGAAATCCTGCCTCGATCACAATTTCTTACCTCCTCTTGCAAACGCGGAAAATGATTATAGATAAAGCGATATCTTAAATCTTTATCCTGAAAGAAATAATCAACAAATCAGACCTTTTAGCTAGAAATTGGGCGCAGGCAGGCAGAAAGAATAGGATTATGTCTGCTTTACTCATAATACCTGATGGCCTATAACAACAGGAGCATTTTGAAGTACAAAATGTAAGAAATTATCAGCCCTTTTCAGAATCTGTGTCAACTCTTCAACTGGGGAGGATTGCTTTTCCAAGTTCTGTATGCTTTCTTGTAACTTCTCTGTCAGTAACTCCTCTCTGTGTACACTGGCCTCCAACAATTTCTCTAAATGCACTACTCGCTGTTTCCAGTATGCGACAGTGTCGAATTCGGCATCTATGTCTACTCTCTTGCTTTGAACAATGATATCACTTTTTCTCCGAGGAATATCTTGATATATATCAAATATTTCATCCAAAATAGAAATCTGTCGTTTATCACCACTGTATCTTTCTTCCTCAAACCGAAAATCCTCCAATATCTCCAATTTCTTGAGCTCAACTTCCTCTCTTTGTTTGTTTAAGATGTCAAGCTCTTCTCTGAGAAGGCGGACTGCATTTGCCTGTTTATACTCCCAGTGTTGTACAAGATGTGCCAACTGAGAAGAGCCCCTATCAGTGTAATTCGTCAGCTCGACAAGATGATGGAAATCAACTATAGTTGGCCCCTCAACTATGGTAACCTCCTCTAACATGTCTTGATCCCCTACCGGCTTCTCTACATATGGCTTTGAACTATCAATATCTTCAGGCCACATTGAAGAGAGGGCTTCAATGTCCATGTCCTCCATTTGATCATTCTCCATTTCGCAGACCATTAAACTAATTACATCAAATTTATGCGTCCATCATTCAAAGGCTACTGAACCACTGTACTCGCGCCACTCTACTCACCAGAAACAATGAAAAACTTCAACCTTCTTAAACCCGTTACTTGCATAAGAAAATCTTCAAACGGCAGTGGTAGAAAATCCAAAACCATGAAATCTGATGCACTTTATTTTGACAGGAAAATTGTGAATTCCTATTGGAACCAACAGAGCAAAAATGAATTACTGGAGAAAACTCACATCTTACACTTCAGAAATGGAGAATCACATATACATTTACAAACATATCATGCATCAAAATCTTGAACATAAGGGAGCAGAAGCAGCAGCAAGAGCAACAAATAACAGCAAAATTGGATTGCTATACAATAAAAGCAGAGTTGATTGGCTATAGTAGTTTTATCTATTAAACAAAATTCTCTGATAAATATTGAACCAATTGATTCAAGACTTGAAACAGCACTTAGGCTATTTCACTTTGACATTCACAACAAACTTGAAATTAAAGAAAACAAATTATTAAAATTAAAGTAAAAATAATCAAAAAATGCAAATAGTATGGCCCAATTCAGAATTTTTTCAACAACTTCTGATAATCGCTTAATTTGCTGAATTATGCAAGGAATAAGAGAGAAGAATACCACTTTCCAGGAAACCAAACAAAGTATAGAACTGAAAAGCTGACACACAAAAGCCAGAACAGCCTATACAAGACCAAATGGCAACAAAAATTTCTACAGAGAAAGGGGGATTCTTTGAGTTAAATCAGTTAACCAAAGCAAAAGAATTTGGTCTACATTTTCTCATTTATAAGAACATAAAGGGCTTCTTGTGCTGCATCATTTTCCACCTCAAACAACATTGAAGGACAGGAAGCGCAAACTCATGCCATTGTCAAAAACTTTTCACGTACAAAGCAAAGGATCCATCAAACAAAACAATTCAAGAAACACTTCCACTCAAACCCAAAACATTGAATTCAAGAAACACAAAGAAACAACTAACCTTGGTGAATGGTGATTGAATCAAAGCTCATGCAACCAAGAAGCAAAGAAGATCAAGAAAGTAACATGGGCAGACAAGAAAATGAAACTTTAAGGGGGGAAAACTTTTTCACTGTAGATCTAATGATGAGGAATCTGGATCCTGGTTTTAACTACTGAGTCAATTCTTTTCAATGGATAATTAGCCACTAACAGAGAGAGGGGGAGAGAGAGAGCAAGGAGGGCATGTGAAAGGCAAAAAACAAAAACAAAACGTGAGAGAACAGAAGGTATAATACTAATACTATAGCTAGGCAGCTAGCTACTAACACCAAGAAGCCATGTGCATTTGGAGGTCAAAAGTATTAGAATTTCACTCTTTTTAATTTATATAATATTCTATAAATCTTTTTCTCTCTTTCTGTGTTTTTAAAGTGACATTCATAGTCTCTTCTCTGTAACCAAAAAAAAAGATTGGAAATCACCACTTTGGTCTCTTATACTTGTGTTTTCTCTGTCTTCATGCTTTTACTACAGAGAAAGAGAGGTTTTTTTTTTAGTATTTTTTAAATGGGAAGGGAGTTCTCCTGATTTGCCCGCCTTTTATTATTTTTAGGGAAGTGTTTGATTAATGGTTATACACAGAATAGATGGAGATAAAAAACGATAGAGAGATATAATTGTATTTTGTAGTGATGTATAAGATAAAATAATTATTTTTTTATTTTGTTTAGTTACGGTGAATAAAATAAAATAAAATATAAAAAAATTATTTTATCCTTAATATATATTGTTTTCAAACTTATAGATTTTAAAAAATAATTAGATATTTTTTTTAATTTAGTTTATATTAAGTATTGAAATTAATAATATTATAATAACCATAGTTATAAAATCAAGACTGACTTGATTGGTTGACCCGGGACCTGAACTGGTTCGGGTTTAAGAAAAAGATGAATGATTGACTCGACTTAACCCAATCAAAAACCCAAGCCAAGCCAGGATAAAACCCGGACAAAAAAATCATTGACTTTTTTGGAAAAAAAAATTGGTTAAAACAAGGTCGCTTTGATTATTTTTATTTTTATTTGGGTCAATCGGATTGACCCTCCCTACCAGTGACTTGAACCTTGCATAGGGTTGACTCTCGAGTCGAGTTTTAAAATTATAATAATAATCATTTTTATCCATGTGTTGACTCGGGTCAACCTGTGCTAACCCTCTCAACTCGTGATCTAGGTCGTGCCCTAGTTAACCTCCAAGTCAGGTTTAAGAATATGATAATAACAACTTTTATTATTATATTGACCTGGGTCAACCCAAATTGATCTTCTTGATCCGTGATCCGGGTCTTGCCTCTGGTTGACCTTTGAATCAAGTTTTGAAACTTTGATAATAACCACTTTTATTTTATGATGACCCGACTCAATCCGAATTGACCCTCCCGACACATGACTCGAGTCTTACCTTGAGTCGACCCCTAAATCAATTTTAAAACTATGATAATAACTATTTTTATTATTATGTTGACAAGGGTCAATGGTCAACCACACTCATGACTCGGGCTTTGCCCCGAGTCGACTCCCAAATCGGGTTTCAAATTATGATAATAACCATTTTTATTCTTATGTTGACCTGGGTCAACCCAACCCATGACTCAAGCATCGACCAGTGACCCAAGCTTTGCCCTGAATCGATCCCCAAGTTGTGTTTAAAAACTGTGATAATAATCATTTTTATCTTTACATGTCTTAATTGGACAATTTTAAAATTAA
>Ga0307509_10012623_pt1 | contig 10091 bp, 8 predicted proteins | sample 10_EM_MG_FD_202245 | JGI IMG/M metagenome (GOLD analysis project Ga0307509, IMG submission 202245) | Populus trichocarpa ectomycorrhiza microbial communities from riparian zone in the Pacific Northwest, United States - 10_EM | ecosystem: Host-associated > Plants > Roots > Unclassified | place... | reverse complement strand
TGACTTGGCATCTTTAACCTATAGTGCCAAGACAAATCCCAAGCATTACGGTTGCCGTTACCCCCAAAATTGTCACGGATTTTATGTGAAAACTCAGTCTACCTCTAGTCTTCCGGAACCATACCCGTATCGATTGCACCTGGTTACGTTAGCGGCTCGGAGAATACGAGAAGTGGGCCAGGAACCCTAACCCGCCATAACGTTATGAGGCGCAGGTGGACCTGATCGACGGAACGTGAGGTAACGTCTGTCAGGGTAAGATGAAACGCACGGTGACACGAACTAACCGTTAGGGAAACAGCTTGCCCTATGCCTCTCTCTAGCAAGAAGTAACTGAAAATACCGATACAGCTATTGGTACTCGTACACAACCGCCCAACTAGTGAAAAAACCCTGTTTGTTCATTTTCAGATACTTTATGCCAGATGAAATTATGCTGGGGTGTGATACGAGGCTCAGCCCCCTTGTGAAGGAGGGTGAGGTTAAGTCATTGTGCCGGCCGGGAGTCTGCACCTTGGGCTCGGCTTGCGTGACACCTGCCGAGGAAGTGTTGGTGATGTGATGGTGATGTGATGGATTACGGGTAGGTCTCTCGGGAGCAGATGGCGATGTCTTGGAGGCCCGGGAAGGGGATCTATTGTGAGAGAACTCTGTAGCCGGAGTACTTTGCCAAGAAAATATTGTCTATCTTCAACTACCAAAGCATCTTCAACCACAAGTCTATTGAGAATTATGGCTCTATTAGGTGATAGAGTGGGTGATCGTCTACATACTAATAGAGAGAAAACAGAGATATCTCAAGTTTTCATAGAGATATTGGGGGTTAAAATTTTGGTATGATAGTTGTATTGACAATGTCCAGGGTAGGTTAGTTACTATTAAATACCTTGGCAAGGACTGTTAATTAATATTTTCCCTGACGTTATCCTACGAAATGGCCAGTCTTGGCAAATTTACCTACTGTTAAGTTGTTGGAATAAATGTCCTCCTGTTCCGGTAATAGAGTTCCCTCACAATAGCAGTGCCGGCATGGGACTTTGCGGCACCCACGCCTCTGACGTATATCTGGTCTGCTGCTAGTCACAAAGGAGGATCCTGATTTCTAATGCGCCTCGGGTTTCCCCAAGGAATATCACAGAGCTGCCCTAACTATACCATCCCCAGCGCGATTGGCACTCCCCCGGAATCTTCAAATATCCCACCGCTAGCAGAGAAACAATAGCCTCGTAACCTTGCTATATTTGATATATTTGCTAGAGCACAGCCCAGTCAGAGCAGCCACAGAAGCGCATGTTTCGAGCCCTAATCTGACATCGGGGGTAGCTCCGATCGACTAACTCCTCTTTCGGATAGTCTAGTTGCGCTACAGTACTGCTAAGGCAGGGATACCCTCCTAGCCGCATTTCTCACAACTCAAGCGCGATCAAAGAATAAGATACAACATCTCCAACCAAACCTCTCAGTTCGCGTCATATCGTGCGGGCTCCATAAAGAAAACCATATTTTCTCAACTGATTTTTGGCCCCACAATACGAACCCGAAATCGAAGGCATTTCCCACCAAACCGGATCAGCTAATCCCCAAAATAAATAAGTAAAGGCAGCCCAAATTGCACTGAGGAAAGATCTCAAGAAATTAACCCTTCCACTTTTTTTCCCTAGGCCTCTAGCTTCCCTCTGTCGTCCGATGGGCAGATAGCAGATAGCACTTGCTTACCTTTACCCAGTGCGGCTCTACTAGTATAGAGGACCACACCCACAGGTGATCGGTTATGGTAGAAAATGTACTGTCGTAGGCATATCGAGAACATCTCTAGCCTACCAACTCCTCTAAACAAACATTATAGCAAAGACCATCATTCGGAGATATTAGAGAGCTAGTCTCCAAAGTATCGGAAATCCATCCTTTCGGACTCCCAGGGGTTACGATATCAACCGTTCTACTTCAGGTAATGACATCTATTATTGGCATCTAGATACCACTATCCACAACACTTGAACTCTAGTCGAATTTGATCCCGGAAGTTATTTCAGGTCTATCATTGATGAATACGATGCTCACCTATACGATGCTCACCCACATCCAAACGCCCATTTGGTATCGTGGATACTCCAATAGTAGCAACAGGGTCCTAAATTTGTGAATACGATGTGTTGAGCAAGGGGGACTTCTACGATGATCTTTTCGTTTTCCCTAACAATGGAAAGTGGGCTGGGTAACCAACGCAGCTTTCTGGGTGATTGAAGGCGGAGGAAATGATACTTATGCTACAATTAGAATACGGGAATCTCTTGTAGGGTGGGGTGTGATAGGCGCCGCCGATTTAGGACTCATTCCTTAGCCTAGCAACATCACCTACGAAATTCTCACCGGGCAATGTATCCACCAACAACCTCCATAACCAGAACCCATCCTCAAAAAAAGTATATAAGCCGCTTCCCCATCGCTCTCCATCCTCTCCCTTCTCACCACCACAGAAATTCGAACGTCCAGCAATCCAAACCCACCAAGATCAATTGAAACCGCTCCTCAAAACCACTCTTCATATCTTAACTTAAACTCTACCCCCCAAACCAAACAAAAATGCAACTCTCAACAGCCCTCCTCTTCCTCACTGCCCTCAGCTCCACTGCCTCCGCCTGGGACCTTGTCCTGACACTGGCGGACCGCCGTACAACGACCATGCACGGCACTTTCAACGAAGATTGCAAGAAACTCGAGTTTGACATGAGCTCTCCCGTCACCACCGCTCACTTCTCCGAATCTGCCTGGGCCGATACGTTCGAGCTCTATGCCAATACCGATTGCTCTGGGAGAGTGTACAGGAATGGCCAAGGGACGTACACAGTTACTCCCAGGTTTATAGTTCAGGCTTATAAGGTTTATTAGTCCTTTGATGTGGTGAAGGAGGAATTTGGAAGGCGGAAGTTGTAGGAGGATTGGGGGGATCTCTCTGTTTTCTTGTTTTCCTTCGGGTTCTGGTCTTTTTTTTTGCGAATTTATGGAATGTGGGAAGTGTGTTAAGGGGGTGCAGGATGGTCCTGTCATTTTGTTATCCACTTCGGCTGTGCCTTGTCGGACTCTCTTTTAGTCAATGAATCTTCATATAAAATCTCGGATAACACAGGTCCATCTTTGTAAAAATGGGACAACTCTCAATTCGTCATGAGCCTTGAGAGAATGAAAACAAGAGAGCTATCATAAGGTTGCCGACAGTCACAACGCCTCACTCGGTGTGCTACCAGAGTAGGCCCATCATTGGGAATTTTTCTTGTACCACGCCAGGTGGGGTGCTCGGGTAGGGGGGGTAGGGGGGGTTGCATATCAAGAAAACGTTCAAGCACTCTGGGCACACTGACTTAATGGACTTGACCGAGACACAGAACCTGCTAGTATTCCCACCAGGTACGGTGTATATTTAGAAAATCAATAATTCTTGATACTTTTTAATCTGAGAATAGAGCAGTCATTAGTCAAAGTATTACAGTAACTTTATCACCGTGCTCAAATACACTAATAACTCCGATTGCCGTACCTTCCTTCTCTTTCCATCCATCCATCTAGCTCCGCCGTTGGTTATCTCCAGCTGTTGTCCCACCACCACCACCACCACCAGGTCCACTCCCCAACTTCCCTCGCAGGTCCCCTTGTGCTTTGGTCTAAGCAAAAAAACCTGGTACGGCTTCATGGATCCTCGCCTGACAGACGTGCTCTGTCGGGAGTGGCGCGAGCAGATCAAGACCTATATCGCCACTCCCCCTAGGACCCCCAGGGCTAGGGTCATCCGACACCCGACAACCACCCCCGACAGTAGATCACAGGTTCTCACCCGAAATCCCATAGGCCTTCTTTAATCCCCGCCCCAAACCCTATAGATGCCCAAATATTATAGGGTTCTCAATCTCCTCGGGAGAAATAAACCCAAAATAAAACTAGACCTTGAGAAACTACTCAAGCATTAATTAGCGAATGCAGCTTCTTCAAGAATTCTACCTCCCCCGCGCTAACCGACTTACACACCTGCTAATCCTTATCTCCAAGCGCAAACTCGTTTAACTGCTGATAGTCTGCAGACCGGGAACCTTGGTGGTCATTTCTCGTCATCGGATATAGCATGCTTAGCCCTGTGCTTGGGAGGACTGCTGGACTTGCTAACAAAGAAGCACTATATGCCTCCTCGAGCATCCGCTGCCCTCTTCATATCGCTCACCCCGTTGGTTGAGAAAGCAGTGTCTGACTTCATGATTATGTGCCATCTTCAACTATGATGGAAGCGGTTGGCCAGGAGGGGAGGAAGCACCGCTTAAACCTGAGATGATAGTGGGGTTGTCACGATCCCCATTGAGGTTGTCCTACGCCATGCACAACTGGCCGTGCTAGGAGTGATTTTCGTCTTGCAGTCAGCGAGAGGGTACTTGGCGATTCATAAAATATTCAGATTAATTGGCTACAGGATGCCCCAGCTTACACCCAAAGGATCAAATCTTGGGGCCAAATCATCCGAATGCTTTATGAATCGCCAAGCAGTATCCTCGGCTGTACCGGAGGATCTTCTAGTCAAGTAAAGGACGATAGATCCCGACATTCATAGCACGGAAGCTGATGTCGAGGGATGTGTTTGTGATAAGTACATGTCAGATTCAATGGTATTGGGAAATTCAGTGGGTGGCTCTGGCGCCAAGTTTGCTGAATATTTCCCAATTTGAATCTGGCAAGTAGAACAACTGCTTCACACCCCCCTCCCGAAATTCCTCCATTCCAATCATTTCCCATGGCCGAAACCCCCCACCTCATTCCAGGCACAAAACCTCCTACCATTGCCTCGCCTTGAGCATCACAGCAACATCCTACGCAACAACCTTGTGCACACCAAAGTTCGCTATTCCTTCCACCCCCATTTCACGGATAGTATCTGAAAAACTCATGATGTTGATTGCGTTGCTACATACAAGCTTGGCTTAACACGAAACTTCGCCAAATACTCGCAGGCGGCCGGGAAATCAATAATACGATCGAACGCGAGTACGGCTTCATACAAGTAAATCTTTTTCCTAGCGTCGGAGGACGCGCGGAATAGGGCCTTTGAGCCGAAGTCGGCCCTTTGAACCGCCTTTGTGGCATGGCGCCTTGGATTATCATCGAAAGGTTTTATAGATTGCCTTTTATCCCCGGGGTGTTAATTGGTTGGCGGATGAACCTTAATAGAGAGTATGGGGGGCGGGGCTGGTATCTCTCTTGGAAGATTAGAGCGCCTTTAGTACACCGGCGCGAGACGTAGTCGAAGCATTGGTCCATTATTTGGTTGTGTGGTCTCCACCCTTAATTAACTTCACCTACAACTCCGAAGAGAAAAAATACACATTCCGATCAACACTCTGATAATTCCTCTCCCCCGATATCATTAATCCCAGTTCAGGTAGTACTGCCCCAGGAAAAGTTGTAGAAGAGGGCTAGGGAGGTGTCAAGCCTTGCTATTAGGTAGCCAATCCACTTCGCCTCGCCCTTACTGGCCTATTACGGGAATGGTGGGTATCCGACGGGGCTGCAGGTGGAGGGTTTGGTGAGTTCTACACCGAAGCCGGCTAGTAGTAGAAGTCACTGCTGTAGAAGAGTTAATGAGTATATAGATGAGAAGCTGGCGGACGGGGGTACAAAAACTGGAGACAAGCTTCGTTTTGGTGTTGGATAGGGTGCTGAGTACTGTACTGTTGTAGTGGAGGTAGTAGTTAGTGTGGAAGAGCCTAGTTGGCACCATGATACATAAATTAGCAAGGCGTCCCAGTAGGGCTTAATCGCCTAAGAGTAGTAACCACTATGCATCACTCAAGTTGGCCTACTAACGCATGTTGCCACATCAGTAGCTTTACAGGCCAAAAATCGCAAATACCAACCATCAAGACCACACACCAAACCACTCGCCTTGCTATAAAAATACACCCCATAACGCTAGCGAACGGTTAACTCAGGCTAACCCGCAAAGTAACTCCTGCCTTACAGTATGCGAAACCCAGTGATATCTCATACCAAGCCCAGATCAACAGCTACTGTGCGAACGCCAAAGGCACCGCCGCTGGGAGAGCTCTGGCAGGAGACTAAATAACCATTTCTTCCCGATCAGTGAGTAGGTGGCAATGCTGAATATCGAAAAATATCGAGGAAGGAAGAACCCCCCCCCTCAAAAACGGCCTACTCGAGTACATCCTTCAAGTCTTAACCCTTCCGCCATCATCCTTGAGTGAATGAAAACCACGAAGTAACCGGAGTTCACTAGTACTCCAAAACAATATATTCTACAGCAAAGGTGAATATGCCACGAGAATGCCTTCGCGCAAGCTAATTGGCAGTGTTAATCATCGGGCCCGGATCCTGAGTGCGGGGAGGCTAGCGAGGTTGTGGGGCAGTCCGAACTAACTTACGTACTCGCGGTTTATTATGAAAGAGATGGTAGGAACCAGCGCAAGAGGTGGAAGAGGGGGTATTTGTATCTGTTAATAGGTTGGGTAAACGAAGAGGAATGAAGGGGTATTTAATTCTCCAGGGAAGGCAAGGCGTTTTAGTTGTGCCAGGTTTTTTCTGCAACCTTTGTATAACAATGTTGTGCTGAGAGTTAAGGCAGTTCCAAAATGATCCAATATATTGTCCGTTAACAAAATTAACGGCGCACTCGACCGATCGCAACACAACCCTCCTCATCACCCCGCACTTTCAACACCACTTAAAAGAAAATCCTCTAAATCAACCAAAACAAATCGATTTTTCCTAATTCTTTGTTTACATAAAATATGCCTCCTATTCTTCGCAGTCATGCCAAAAAACCTATCCCAACCCATCATCTGTCAGAGTTCACCAGGGGGCGAATTCTCGGGTTACACGAGCCTCAAATGGGATATCGCCAAATTTCCCACTACCTTGACATCCCTCTTACCACTGTAAGGAGTACAATTGCCAGAGCAGGTCAGGAGGGCAAGGAGAGGAAGGGCAGAGGAAGACATCCTAAAACTACCAAGTTGCAGGATGAAGCCATGATGGAGGAAGCTCTGAATGATCGCAATACTACCTATATTGAGATTGCTAAGAAAGTTGCTCCCAATGTTTCATCAATGACAGTGAGGAGAAGACTTGCACAAAAGCATCTTAAAAAGTGGATAGCACAAGAGAGGGTTCATTTAGATGAGGATCTAGCTCAGGAGAGACTGGAATGGGCACTAGCTCATAGGCACTGGACAAGAGAGATGTGGAGAAGGAAGGCAATGTGGGGAGATGAGGTAGCAGTTGAGAGAGGAGGAGGGAAAGGAAAAAAATGGGTGTTTAGATATCCAAATGAGAAGTGGAATAAGGATTGTGTTGAACCTGCTGCTAGGAGGGGTGAGAGGGGGATTAGCCAGATGATGACTGGTTGTTTTTATGGTCAAACTCATGGTCTATTTTTGCCTGTTTTTCCTGATCCCTCTTCTGCTAGGGGTGGAGTTACTGGAAAGTCAATCATTGATGTCTATGATCATTATGACTTTCTAGGGATATGGGAGAACATCAGGGAAAATGTTGGAGAGGAAGAGGTATTTTTTATCATTGACAATGCTAAGACTCACTTACCCTTTAGGAGATGGCTCAGAAGGCAGGGAATTTCACTCTTGGAAATTCCTGCCTATTCACCAGATCTCAATCCTATTGAAAATGTTTGGTCTCTGGTGAAAGATAAGCTTCACAAGAACTATCCTGAGCTCTATCTTATGAAGGGTTCTGTCAATGAGGTTAAAAAGGCAATTGAGGAGGCCATTACTTATTGTTGGGAACTTCTGGATCCAAAGGTTTTTGATACTTTGGCAGGGTCAATGGTGGATAGAATAGAGGCAATTATTAAGGCTGATGGATGGTATACTAAATATTAATTTATACTATGTATTTACATTTTTCAATTTTTCTTTTGGTTTTCATGAGGGTTGGTTGGTGGGGGAGGATGGTTGTCATCGCCGAAGATTTTCCGGCCGTTGATGTGCGCCGTTAATTTTGTTAACGGACAATATGTGCACCGCACATCACATTGAAGTAATACTTCCGACAGTTCGTGCGGTAAGTCTACACAGCGTACCACATAGGACACGGTACAGCATGATGGCCCACCGTAAACCTACAAGATTCCGTGAACTGGACAAGTATAAAAAAAGCAGATTAAATTTCAATTGGGATGTAAGGGAGAGGGGTTAAGTTATGGATTGGTGCAAAAGAGGAAAGGAAAACGTATAATAGCTTGACCCCCTAAATCAAAAATTAATCCCCCAGGATCGTGGGGTAGGAATATAGATCCGATTTGAATCCCCTGTGGTAGTGCCCTCCAACATACAGTGCCCTCTATCTGCCGCTAAAGCCCCATATTTTCAGTCCTTTGCCTAACTATCCTCTAATCATTACAGGCCGTCTACATAAAATCCACTTATGAAAAGGAAATGCAACCCATGGGTACTTTCCTCAACGTGGGATCCTACAAAAAAGGACACCATCCGGCACGAAATTCCAGAGCGCAAGATACTGTTCCCCGATATTGCGCCTTACATTAATAATTTACTGTAACATGGAGTATGATCCAAATACTAGTGTCTCGGAAATGGCAAGGCTTTCCCTGCCCACTTAAGGGGGAAGGGGGGTATATGGGTTTGTGGCACCAGGCTTGTGGTAGTTAAATGGGTGGAATACCCTTCCTAACTCTCTTGCAAGTGGGTGCTGGGACGGGTGACCACTTTGAAAAGTTCAGGTAGAATAGCGGTGCTCGTAGGATGAGAGTTAATTTTAGAGTTAAAAGATACCTTAGTGAACTAATCTTCCTCCGCAGGCAAGGCTATAAAGTGTAGATAGCCTCCCAACTTCACCTAATTTTCAAGGTCACGCCTAGAAAAAGTATCATGTAATTTAAGCATGATCTTGGCCAAACCGTGTCCGATCACAATCATATTTTAATCAACTAGCCTTTGCGCCTCTTTTTACGAGTGCTAGAGGTATCTACACTTCGCACTAGTCCCCGATATCTAAGAAACCTTTAGGCCCATACTTCGGGGGTGTGAGGAAGGAAAGGAAAATAAGGGAAATATAGAAAGGATTTAAAATATGATGGAAACCTGAAGCCACATCAGCTTATCTCGGCACAGGAGAAATAGCGCCCCATCAATGGAAAACTCCTGATTACACTGACTCGACTAAATAAAAAATCCATAAAGAGGTCTGGAGCCGGCATTTGAAGGATATACGCATTCCTATCACATGCGATCCTTGTTAGCTAAGAGAAAATATTTAAGTTGAGTTTCTGTGGCAGGCTTACCATTGAACGGAAGGAAGCACCGCAATTATCATAAAGTATTATACACTGCAGGTTTAGGCTGAGCTAGAATAGAAGAAGGGGTGAAATGGCGGGGATGTGCAGGATTATGGTATTTTTGTGGCCCTTGCGGGGATGGTGCATAGGTCGTCCATATTCCAACACGGTAAGGTAGGAAATGCCTCCTCAGCATTAGGTGGTACTGGGGATGGTAGGTTCTGAGGGCTGAAGTAGCGCTATCACTCCCGCATGGCCACGCTGAGTAGCCCACCACAATGGTGTTCTGCCACGGTGATCCGGCTTGTTAGGGTTGACGTCGTCACGCCCGAGTAGTAATTTCACCACTTCCTCATGCCCACTCCAAACAGCACATAGGAGCGGTGTTTGGCCGTCATCATCTGGCCTGTTGGGGTTGACGTCGTCCCGTCCGAGTAGCATTTTCACCACTCCCTCGTGTCCATTCCAAGCAGCATAGGCGAGTGGTGCTTGGCCATCGTCACCTGGCTTATCAGGGCTCACGTCGTCCCGCCCGAGCAGGATTTTCACCACGCCCTCAAGCCCGCTCCAAGCAGCATAGGAGAGTAATGTTTTACCGTTATTATCTGGTTTGTTGGGGTTGACGTCGTCCCGTCCGAGTAGTATTTTCGCCACTCCCTCGTGCCCATTCTGCGCAGCACAACAGAGTGGTGTTCGGCCATCGTCATCTGGTTTGTCGGGGTTGACGTCGTCCCGTCCGAGTAGCATTTTCACCACTCCCTCGTGTCCATTCCAAGCAGCATAGGCG
>Ga0307509_10012622_pt1 | contig 10092 bp, 16 predicted proteins | sample 10_EM_MG_FD_202245 | JGI IMG/M metagenome (GOLD analysis project Ga0307509, IMG submission 202245) | Populus trichocarpa ectomycorrhiza microbial communities from riparian zone in the Pacific Northwest, United States - 10_EM | ecosystem: Host-associated > Plants > Roots > Unclassified | place... | reverse complement strand
AATGCGCACAGACCATGTTTGGTTGTGCTTGGCACCTTAAGGGTGTGGGTATGCATCAGCTGCCATAAGGGCGCGTGATGGTAATACTACCAGGGGCTGCGCTGATGGGCGCGTACACACCGGATCTCTCCGAGCTGCCGTATAGGCGCTATCATACCGGTTGCTGCTGTATAGGCGCTACCGGGCGCTACTGGGTGTCTGCAGTAAATGTGACACCTGTCTGAGTCGAACCGTAGGCCTCAGACATCTCTGAGTTCAACAATAGCGGTTCCGGATCGGGTTGACCGAACAATGAAAATCCCTGATGAAGTCAGCCAAACTTTGGAAATTTCATAACTTGAATCTCGGGAGGCTCTCCGTGTGTAGGTTCCAAATATGATATGTGAGTAATGAAGGAGTGAACGGGGTCTCGCACTGCTCGCGACACGCGTGCCGCCGTGCCTTGTCTCATTTCCTGCACAGAGTTTCATAAGCGGGTATTCAGTCATTCCATTTCTCGGTATATCGTCACGAACGCTGACCAATTTGTTCAAGTCGAGAGCTCCTCGAGGCAAAGTTGACCAGTGATTCTCCTGCCATGAGGCCATGCGCTGGCAGAAATCACCCTGGCCAGGGCTCTACCAGAGTCTCCCAAATCCCTGGAGACGCCAAAAGGAAGTTGGCCCACGTGACACGTGCTGCCAGATACGGGCACCGGCAAACCCGTGGCCTCTCTCCACGTATCTGAGCTTAACAATCTATGGTCGCGAGTCCACGGCCAAGATCTCCAACCATGCCAGGGAAAGGGTGTCGGAAAAACAATCACGTTGACTCAAGGAACAAACCTGGGCCATCTCACTGTCCTTTCGCCAGCACCAACCCCACGATGCAACCCCGACAACCCAGTTTAGCGGCCACCCGACAACCCTACAAGGCGGAACCGTACTGCACAAAGGCTTCTACAATTTGCTGAAGCTCACCCCCTCCTCCCCACCCTTCCATTTCTTCTGGCTCGCACACCCCGGAGCCCGAGAGTCATTGCCGGTCCCCGCCACGAGGAGACACCCTATTATCTCCTTTGGGGTCTCCACCGGGTGTGGGTACCTTCACCACGCGTACCACGAGGTCTTGGCGGGAGGGGAAACATGGAGGTCCGTTTCAAGCACTCTTCGGTGGAATATTGTCCTCACTGCTTACCTAGACCTACGATGGGCGAGCCCATTCAAGAATGTGATCTGGGAGAAAAACAGGTTGTAAATAAACGTTCAACCATGCGCATAAAAAACACCAGTCCTGGCACATCCCCTCCCCCACGGACATCCCAACAGCCCCACGATCCGCTGGGGTGGCTTGCGCTCCCACTTGGAGCACGACCGAGAGAATGACCTACCCGGGGGAAGGAGGGTGTTGAAAACTATCATCCCTCTACTCAGGGCCAATTAACCCTTCCCTCCCTGCCCTCAAGAAAGTAGTTTCCGCGAGTATATATTTCGAGAATTTATTCCCCCCACTCTGACATCAACTCCCCACGAACCGTCCAGACTTGCAATAGGACGTGAAATGGCAGAACCGCCATTGTCATGGCATCAGAAGAACGCTTACGTACGAGGTAGCGCCAAAACAAAACTGGATTATTTTCACCCCGGAAGCCTCTCGTTCTCCGCGGGCCGCTGCCAAACCCAGGGGACACCTGACGGTAACCTGACTTGTTGGCATAGGCTCTTGTGAATATGGTTCCCTCTCGGTTTGGCACACAACCTGACATTGATCATTTTTTGGCCGCTCAATTCGAAATAGACTGAAGATTAATGGCCAAATAGTGCTAATGGACCGTCGTCTCGGTTTCACGTGGCTCCCCCACCCACATCGTCTCCGGTCGTTCTCCCCAGAACTTCTCTTGGTCCCTCCGCGCCACCTGATATCACTTCATACTCGTTTCTCACCCGCCCGACGCGGGACCTGGTGGCAGGGTCAATATCACTGCCTTCGTCGATCTCAAGACGGTCAGTCACGGTCACACTTAGTCCTTTGGAAACGTTGTGTCCTGTATCTGTATCCCCCCCACTGACGCCGATCAGATGTACTTTCGGAGTCATGCCGCTCGTGGGGGCAAAGACCAGCGGGGTTCTCTCCTCCACGAGAGCGGCCCTGTTTCCGATCCAGAGGGACACCTTTGCGCAGGGTGCGGTATCTTGTAGTCTGCCTTGCTGGTCAGCCCTCCCGGCGGGCAAATAGATCATTTGACTCTTCCACAGTTTTCAGGATCAGGATCATTTGTGCTCCGTCAGTCCCATTGCTTTTTGTCATGATGAATGTTACTCGATTTCGTTGATCCCTCGTACGGAATTCCATTAGGTTCTTCGACCAATTGGTGGTGGTGACCTCCTCGATCCGCTGATTGAACGAGACGGCATCGGGGAAGATTTTACAAGGTTCTACGTGGCTGAAGCAAGTGGTTCCTGGATGGTGTTCACCACCTTGGTTCACCGCCGCATTGATTCATCCGCAGAGCTACCAACCAGAGGTGAGGATCTCACCGACCCCACTAAATACGGCGATTGGATCTTTACTGGATTTGGAACTCCCTTTCTGATCCCTCAGGCCATATCAAGCTGAGTTATTTCGATTCGGTATGAGTTTCCACCAGGAGGTGAGGCGCGGGACGCTAGCCCCTTTGGTCTCTTATTGAATGGATCTCCACTGGGGTAAGTATGATACCCGCGCAGATTGACGTGACCAGGTTATCTACGGCGATCGACGGATGTCTGACCGTAGGCCATAAACAATGTCTCCAACTTTTGCGTAAACCCAGAGGATCGTCGTCTCTCCAAGGTATTTGCTGTTCCCTTTAGACCCCGAACCCGGCGCACTAACCCACTCTCAGGCCCATCTCTGCGTTGGACACATGTGCCGGACGGCGAGTTTCCGAGTAGGTGAGCATGGATTCTAGAACTCTGGTCACCCACCCCGACACCTCATGTCTATGGTCGACTACACCCACACCCTCGTCGACGGGAGGACTAAGGGGTGTAGAACTGATGCGAAACCCCAGTACCAGTACCTCGCCCAGACTGGTCACACTGCCTCCCCTTCGGGAACGTGGCAGAGGGTCCCAGGGTCATGACTAGGATCTCAACATATTATTGGTTTTCGTGAGTCCATCGCTTCAGTGTATACGTGACCGTTGGATCGCCCCTACTTGAGTTTGTTTGTTCTCGGCCGTCGACTCAACGCCAATCTTCATCGTCGACATCCGAAAAAGTTGGGTTGAACCCGACTCAAATGATTTGACGGTGTATCTGCAAGCCCTCCTTCACACACTCAACGACATTCCACCAGAACATTGAGCCACCTCCTACGATAGGCTCCCGCGGCGTGGGACAGATCCGGAGAGCCTTTTGCACTGCTTGGCTCCTGACCACCCTTCGTCCGGTTGCCCCCGATCCATGGATCTTGTTGTATTGAAGGTTGTCCCGCAGCCACTACGCTTGATGTGATTTTTATGGCTTCTGTGTGTACCCCTTACGTCTTTAGAAATGAGTCGAACGGGGAATCCCAAATCTAATCCACTCCTTCTGAGTCGCTGCGCGGTAGACGGACCGGAGCACACTTGAGGCTGGTATTGTCAAGGGTTGTGATGTATATGCAATACCTACACAGATAGTAGAAGTACAAAATAAATAAAGGGGATAACCTGTGCCGTTGGACTCATCGAGCGCTTACTTCTGCCTCAAGGATGGCAACAACTTCGTTGATCGTCCTTCGTTGGGCAGGGTCACCCTTCCAACATACTTTGATCATCTTCCACACGCCATCAGAAAGTTCAGGGTGGTCGGGTCGAGTCGGCCTGCGTCCATTCAACATCGAATAGGCACCCGAGATAATGCTCCCGTTGGAGAACGGAGATCGCCCAGCGAAAACCTATCCACGAACCGGACTCCGTTCAGATATTTATCGGGGGAGACTACGAACACTGTCCTCACCTCCCAAGCCAGGATGGCAAACGCACGCACGTCGCCGGCCATTGTAGCTCCAGTATCAGTGAACCTCCATCGTCGGCCGTCAATCGGATCCGGTCGATCCACGTCCGCGGAGGGCACGGCTGTGGCTGGGATAAAGGTCGTCCCTAAACCCGCGATGCGAACGTGTCCATCACCACCCACAAGGACATTAGTCTAGAAAAACGTGAGTGGAAGATCAAAATCGGTGGAGCGAGCGCACAATCTTGAGGTTCCCGTGGACCATACCAAGGCCATGCATGCACCCCAGTCCACGAGCGATTTCCAATAGCTGGCATCGAGGCGATGAGTGAATGGGAGGTGACAGGCGTGACAATGAAAGCGCGTACCAGTTCCAGTCTTCCTACGTCCCGGTGGTCCCTTAGATACCCTCCGAGATTCAAGTAGTCCATGAATGTGAAGACGAGGGCAAAGGGGTGTTCCCGAGTCGAATAAACGCCTATGAGCGGTACAAACCTCTTGTCACTGTCGTTAAGGCGGCTGCATGCCAACGCTTCCTGGTACAACCTCTGCAGGTGGGATTTAGTGAGTGAAACACAGTGTGGCCTGGTAGCGAGCGCTGGTGACTCACCAAGTAAATGGATCTGCAGCTCGATGTGGAATGGCGCCTGTGGGATTTGATTGCAACGACAGTGCCATCATTCCTCTTCCCGACCCACACGTCCGCGAAGCCACCGGCGTCAAAGGGACGCAACCCGACGACTTTCAAGTCGTCCTGTCCCAACAGCTCGCAACCGATCGGTAGGAATGGTTTGAGGCGACGGACGGCATCAACAAGATGCTCGGGGACGTTCCAGGATTCGTCACGGACGAGAGGTCAATCTCCAGTGCGGGCGACTCCAGCTGTTCAGGTGCCTCGATATAGCATAAGTGCGCCTCACTCCCTTCATGCTGTGTCCATTTAGGAGGGGAGGTTTCGTGGTGGTGGGAGAGCCGACGGAGGCATCTGGGGAGGCGAAAGAAGGGGTTCATGGAGTCGAAGAGCAGGTGTTGTTGAGGGCAGCGACTAACACTGCGGGCTTGGACACGAGCGTTGGGCGGTGGAGGGTGTCGGGTCTCTCCGTAATTATGCTGGCCCTCGTCCCAGGGGGTTTCAAGCGGTTTCGGGATCCAAGCCGGCCGAGACATTGACCCGGAATTCCCTAAAAGCGCGACCCATTATGGCGAACGATCGAACCGGAAATCTTGCGTCAGAATCGTGGGCGTCCCCGCGTTGCACATACAGCTTCGTTCCACTATAGTCGGAGCCGCGGAAGCAATTTCTGGGCAGGTATGTGACCCTGTCACCACCCTCCCGGTCGCAGCAATCACTTGAACCTTCTTCAAGACAAACCCAGCTGAGGCAATTTTTACGCGCCACCACCATGCACGGGGGTATACGTATGACCTGAAATGATTGCGGCTCGAATTCAGTACCGTATACGGAATGACCGTTGACAGCGTTGATGTAGGATAGATGGTACCCCAGTATATCGTGTCCATCACCACCGAGATACAAATTTCGTAGCCTGATGAGCGGTCGGAATTGCTGGAAGAATAGTACACCTGTCACGCTCGCGACATGGGCAACTCGAGTCGTTTGACCCCATCTGGAAAGAGTCCCCATGTAAGTATGACCGACGCTATGTGAACCGATGCAAACCTATGCGGATTACCCGTTGTCACTGAACCTTAGCAGGTTGCGAATAAGTCGATTGGTTAAGAACCACCGTCTGATCTCATCCAAGAGGAGGGTGATACGTGACTTCAGTAGAAGTCGCACGTCAACGAAAGAAAGGGGGTGTGCTTACATAGTGGGCGTCGCGCCTACAATCAAATCAATACCCTTTTGCTTGGAGTATCGGTAGATGAGGACGGACGGACCTGGGTTTGGGCTCCGTGCGAGGCCCACCGATTCCTGCCCTCCCTCTTCAACTCCGGTCACCTAATCTTAGGCTCCTGATCGACTGCGACCTCTTTGTTGAAAGGTTTCCCTTCCGAGGAGATCTTGCCGAGCGGGAACTTGACCTCGGCACGTTCTGGCCTCAAGCGCTTGGATGTCTCGGTGGCGGTCGCAGGCTGTGCGGTGGGGAGGGTAGCGCCAGAGGTGGGGGAGGGGTGGTCGTGACGGTGCGTACGGGTCACTGGCTCTGGAACCACAGAAGGGACATTGGGTTCGGACAACGCTTCCGCTGCTTGGTGGGGGCCTTGGTGTACCCGCGAGCTTCGCATCCGTCAGATTCGCATTTCCGGATGTAGGTTTGATGGCAGTGTGGTGAAGGACTCACCGAACGAACGGGCGGTGCAGACCTCCAATGTGCGTCGACGAATATTACAACACGTTTGGCGCTGGACGGCGGCGGGCAGGCGGCGGGATCGGAGCGGAGTGAAAGTTGTGTGACGGCTTGTGATGGTTTCTTTGTCCTGTGCGAGGGCGATCCGACACCAGTCCTCCCTCCACCCTCCTCGTCTTCCTTTCCCCATCCTCGATACACCGCTGATCAAAACAAGTGTGGGCTGTGGGGGTGTTCGAACCAGCTCCATGGGTCCCACTCGCCTACGCAACCACCTCAGGCTCCTGGATCACCTACGCCCCGCGCCCTGAAATCCCTCCAGGTTTTCGTCCATCACCCTTATCCTTGGCTAAACCTCGCGTGTACACATATACAGCACAAATATAACTAAATTTACCAAACACCCACGGAGAGCACTATAGTGACCACAAAGAATCAGTTGGACATCGGATGAGTTGAGGGGAAGCCTCGAGGGTATGGGGTGTACACACTACCGCGACGGTCCTGGTCTGAACAATTTGAGCCGTGAACTGATCCGGATCTGACAGGGCGGACTGTGCGCAAACTCCTGGGCCAATTTATCACCCTCTTGGGACTGGCTATAGAGCTCGAAGCGCCAGGGAACTTCGCCAACAGGATACGAACGTGCATAGCGAAACCCAAAGGAGTTCCGACTGTTCGTTTTCCCAGCGCTCGCGCACTCTATGGCCTAACCGGAGCCATCATAGACTTGGGGAGGTTCCTCGTTTTTTTGTTTTCCCAGTTTATTGCGCGAAGGCATGTCGTAATCTCCATCAACGCAGAATAGAGACCTACACCGTCCGGGGTTTTGGTGAGAAATTTTTGAAATCAATGTCGTTCCGTGGACATGTCCCATCCTTTCGAGCAGATTAACTTTGCCCGGCATCTTTTTTTAAGGGGGCTCCTTTCTAACGCATACCGACACCCAATCACCCCCATTGCTCCGAGAACGCCCATAGAGCTAACGTTTCCGGAGATCAGGGAAGTGGAAATGGTAATTATATCTTACAACAGAAATACACGGAGTAGAAAGTATATGGTTCGCGGCTAGCGTCAGTCTAATTCTGCGTTAAGAACAGCGATTACCTCAGTGATCGTTTTGCGTCGAGACGGAAAACACTCCCAGCATCCCTTGATCATCCCCCACACATTGTCGGAGAGCTCGGGGTGATCAGCACGGGGCGGCCGCCGTCCGCTCAACATTGAGTAAACCCCTGCGACCCCACCCTCGTCAGAGAATGGAACTCGCCCAGCGAAAACCTAAGAACGGGTCCCACTCCATTGAGTGATTCACTCATGAGGCGGTCAAGTGTTGGGCTCACCTCCCAAGCTAGGACGCCAAACGCATATACATCGCTGGCCCTTGTAGCTCCGGTGTCGGTGAACCCGAAGCGTCGAGGATCAACCAGCTCCGGAGCAGCACCGTGAAAGAATGTGTCGATGTTCACCTCAGGCCCAGCGGATAGAAGAAAAGCGCTCCCAAGACCTGCGACGCGGCCGTGTCCACGAGCGTCAACGAGTATATTCGTCTGGGTGGATGTGAGTGCGTGACCATGGGGTGAGTGGAGGAAGGGATATACGATCTTAAGGTTCCCGTGGACGACATTTAGTTGGTGCACGTATTCCACACCACGCGCTGCTTCCAACAGCTGGCCTCGATATGTTAGTATGATAAGCAGTGAATGTGATGATGAAAACGTACAAGTTTACACCTCCCGACATCCACGTTGCTCCTGAGATATTCTCTGAGGTTAAGGTGTCCCATAAACTCGAAAACAAGAGCCAGTGGGTGCTCGGGGGTGGAATATACTCCAATAAATGGCACGATATTCCCACCATTGAGGCGACTGCACGCAAACACTTCGTTGCGGAACCTCTGCAGAGACTTCAGGTCAATGGGATACACCGTGCACGAGCAGTTGGCGCTTACCGCGTAGGTCACCGAGTAATTCGAAGATGAATCGTATCTGTAAACCTTGATCGCAACCTTGCGGTTGCCTATCTTGCCGGCCCGGATGTCCGCGACGCCACCGGCATCGACAGGTTGCCCCCAGAAAACCTCAGGGGATCCTTGCTCCAACCAACCGCAACCGGCCGGTAACAGTGGCCGAAGGTGAGCCACCAAGTCGATGAGATGGTCACCTAATGCACCAGGGTCTGTGGGAAACGACTGATCGATCACTGTTGGAAGCTGCTCCGATTGGTCGGGTACACCAGCGGTGTGGGGGGGCGCATCGAGTCCTTCGAGTAAGGTATTTGGGTGGAAAATGTGACGAGGGGATATGAGAAGGTGAGAAACCGGACCCCTAGGACGAAGGGGGAAGCGTTTGGATGAACAGAAGGGCGCTACGGATTTGGCCATGTCTGGGGGTGGTGTGCGGGGGTACCTGCCGTGTCCCCTTACGACTCGGACTTGGTCTTATATGGGATTACACGATGCTGGAGAATGTAATATTACAAGACCGACTATCATAATCGTTGTCACAATGTCATTTCCAGCCCGTAGTGGCCGTCACGTGCCGTTGTGTAATTTCTGTCGTTAACTCAAAGTCGGGGTCGGACCCATACGAGCGCTTCACCCAGTCTCATCAAACCGTCACCGCCAGCTGCGTACCTCATCCTGAATGGTCCCATTATGTTTGGCTGTCCGCTGCTCCATACTCGGATCCAGGGGAGGACCATGCAACCCCAAAAATCTGATCCGACCTGAAACTCCGATGACACCGCGCATTGAGCCGTGATCGCAAAGGCACGTCCGTCTCTTGGTCTACGATCGACCAACCCATGTGCACCCCACCACGTATCGTGACAAAAGGTGACGTCGGCTCGTCGACAGCATAGCATAAACGCGTGGAACGCTGTGAGAAATCTTGGCGATCATGCTCCGCCTCCTCCGATCCCCGGGATTCCTGCAGAATTAAACGAACAGGAGTCAAGATGGTTCAGAACCTTTCTCGGCCATCGGCCACATCGTTCCTGATAACCACCACAGCACTCAACTGGCCCTACGCGACTTCTTCCAATCCTCGGATCGAATGACCTTTGTGCAGTCTTCCATATCTATTCCGACGAAGCGAATGCGAAGACCCTGACAAGGCCTCCCGTCGTCCTACGTTTGGTAGCTTGGGACTCCAAGACACTTTCCGTGATCATGGAAAATTTTGACAGCGCAACATCCAGTTTTGACGGAAACCCCAAATCTCTCGGCGATAGCACTCATTGATCGAGGGTCGTGTGGAAAATGTTCCGGACGGAGCTGGAGCCCGGAGGCGAGGCGATGCATCCGACTATAGGTTCAAAATCCATGGGGTAATCTGAACAAAAAAAGATTCCACCCTGCTTTTCTCAAAGCGGTCTGACGTTTGTGCTGTAATGCACTGCCGTTACTTCGTCCTTTATCGGTCGTCATCGATAACCGGGCAGGGCGTCGGACAATAATACTCGACGCTCCCAATCTGGTTACTTTGTGAAATTGGCTGGAGGACTCATCTCGTGGACTTCGAGAGCGCAGAAAACTATTGCACTATCGTCCACTGAAGCTGAGTACATGGCGCTCTCTGATTGTAGCCACCAGGTGGTCTGGATGCATACCCTTCTGGGGGAGCTCGACTACCATCTCAAGCCAATCCCAATCTGTGGTGACAACCAAGGTTCGATTTTTATCGCCTCAAATCCCGTCACTGAAAAACGCTTGAAGCATATCGACATCCGCTATCACTACATACATGAAGTTATAAGTCAAAAGCTCGCGGAAGTCTACTTCATTGAAGGTGACGACAATCCCGCAGATCTTCTCACGA
>Ga0307509_10012621_pt1 | contig 10092 bp, 6 predicted proteins | sample 10_EM_MG_FD_202245 | JGI IMG/M metagenome (GOLD analysis project Ga0307509, IMG submission 202245) | Populus trichocarpa ectomycorrhiza microbial communities from riparian zone in the Pacific Northwest, United States - 10_EM | ecosystem: Host-associated > Plants > Roots > Unclassified | place... | reverse complement strand
ATTACAAGAATCTGTAGATTCACAAGATGTGATGAGGTGCATTGCTCATTTAATAGATGATCCTCCCAGCACTGGATGATGGAAGACATCCTTGGCTCACAACAATCATTTAATAGAGATTGACACTTTTTAATATTTTGGATTGTTGAGATTGTTTATCAATAAATTCTAGTAGTGTGATTCGTTAAGCTCGACTATGTACTTAATATACAAAAAAGATCTTATCTTTGATGGTCCCAGCTAGAAAGTTTCAATAAGTTTTTTCTAACCTATAGACTACTCACTACTTGGAACACCATCATTCACCATTATTATAAAGTGTTTTGTCAAACTTACTTTTGATATAATAAATTATAATCCTGGTTTTAGTTTTTGGTATTATTGTGCTATAATAATAATAATGATGAGGATGATATATTTATTTAGTTTATATCACCAATAAAATCACTATCTTTTATATAAAAAAAAAAAGGATGGAAAATTTCTTTCTTTTCAAACATTAAAATTCCATTCCTAAACTCAAAAGTTTATTACTTTCATTTATGATAAGATAAACATTGATATTTAAAATTGGGGGGAAATTACTGAGCATGTATATGAAATTTAAGAAAAGGGAAGTTTTTTTCCCTTTGCCTATCATGTTGTCTGAAAAAGAGAAAACATCAATCTGCAGATGGACGATGCATTATATATCATTATATATCGCTTCACTGAATTCTTCAAAAATGGTACTCTAGACTCTAAGTTCAATCTCCATGACCCAGCCATTTTTCTTCTTCCCATTTCACAACGTGTTCAATTGTTCACTGCTCTGCCGCAATCTAGCATAGTGATTTTATTTCTAACAGATTCTATAAAATGCCGCAATTGAAATTCTATATGGGTAGAAGTGAAAAGCCGTAAAGCCACAAATTTGAGCACTTAAATCAAAGACAAGGGCTTATCAATAAGAAACCACAGTTAAATACATAAAACAGCATTAAGCCCACCGTTAAATCAAATCCCTAACACGAGCAAGCAAGTGCATACAAACACACGTGCTATATGCGCATACATCTAAAACGATTAATGATGAACATGTTCATGAGACCTAGATTTTCAATTCATTGCCGATATCATGATCAAAAATAGACCAGCAAATACTAAACACAAAAACTACAAGAATAAGAATAAACCCTAGATAATACTATTACTAAATTATTATCATCGAGTAATCACCATCAAAATCCATAAGTTAATACAGCCAGATCTCAATATAGTAAACACCAAACTTTAACGAAAAAAAATACTCTAAAAACATACCAAATTTGAAGCTAAAAACCCCTAATTAGATCAAGCTGCTTCAGTCTCAACAGAACTTAAAACCTCCTCGCTCGCCGCCGATGTTGGCGTCACATCAGCACTCACCGTCTTCGCTGCACTATTATCACCATTTGCGCTTGATTCAGACCGAGCCTTGACGGTCTCTAACATCCGCTTACTGATCTCCTTAGAGTAAAGCTGGACAACCTCGAGTCCGTCATCCTCCGACGATGACGAGGAGGTGGCAACAGAAAAGGCCTCCTCCTCAATGCGGCGGGAGACTTCGGAGGCCTCGTCATGGGGAACGGTACCGTAGCGCTTGGAGAGAACGGAAGTCGTTGACAAGGTCTCGATTAGGCGGGTGATTACTGAGTCGCGTGTACGCTGAGTCAGTGGCCAGATGCTAAAGGAAATGGCATTTCTTGCCTGCTTCTTTGTATCCGTCGCGGATGAATCGTCCTCTGGAGGCGGTGCAGTGGTGGAGACGGTGGTTGTAGTTTCAGAGTCGGACATTTTTTTTTTTTTTGGGGGGGGGGGGGGGGGGGGTTTTTAATGGGGTGGAGAGGGGGCGAGGGATAAAATGAAGTCGTGTTTGGTTGTGGGAAATGTGGAGAGGAATTGGTGTGGTGAGGTGTTAACTTCTACGGGAGGTGGTAAGGTGAGGAGAGGTGTTGACAGTTCTCCTTAGATCTGACTAGAATGAATTTTTTTTCTTCTAAAATAATATTAAGAGTTTTTAAAAAAATATAAAATATAAAAAATCTAGATTATTAACTTAATTAAGGTAAATAGAGCTAGAAAAAAAATATTTAACCATAAAAAATAAGATGCTAACATCGTACTCGGAACGAGATAAAAAACAGTTTATTAAAAATTCACCATTGTTTCATCATAAATACCAGTTTTCAATAAAAAAAAACTCATAAAGATAATTTTAATATCACTATAAAAGACTTAATGATGACACTAAAAGAGATCGCAAGCACTCCAAAGCAACAACATGAAAAATAAACTAAATTTATGAAGTTAGCATTTCATCTTAATATTTAATTAATTAATTTAATCTAATTTAAAAAACTAAATTTAACAAAAAAAAATACTTGGAATAACTAGATCATTATTATTATGATTATTATTATTATTATTATATAATAGAGTTCAATCTTCGATCAAAGAAATGTTCAGAGATGAAACTAAAATATGATAAGCTTAAACAAAAGAAAAATAAAAAACAAGTAAACTCGAGCAAGTCTTCTAAACCCGGGTTAATATCTCAAATTCATAACTCATGAAACCCGACCTGAACTCGATCAAGAAGTTTAATTCCCAATAAATTTAATGTTGAAGTCTGAAATCTGAAAAAGAAAACATTAATAAAAACCTTTTGTCTAAATAATAAAACAATAAAAATAATGAGGATAATAATTTGTATGAAAAAAATAAAAATGATAAAATTGAAAAGAAATTCAACTTTAAAAATCATTCTAAATAAAAAAGAATAGCAATTAAAATAATGATGATCAAATTTAACCAATAAAAACATTGAAGATGGATTAAATTCAAAAAAAATTACTTATATAAATTATTTAAAATAAAATAAATAATAATTAAAAAATATAAATCAATTGAAGAATTAATTTAAAAAATAAAAAGGCATACCCAGGGGAAAAAAAAATCAAAAAAAACAAGAGGTTATCAACCAAACTATAACCTCTCCGACAACTCGCATCACCACTTCAAAAAGGAGATTCTGCAGCGAATTGAACGCCATGGCAGAAGGCTACGTTTAGCAACCTGACGGCGACTCATACGCCGTCCAAAAAGCGCGGGAGCCACTACATTCTGGTTCATTTGCTTATTATCTTTTACGAAAGTTGGGGCAGGGCTTCATTTAACGTGTTAATTTTTTTTTAGTTTAACGTGTTAATTTAATATTGGAAGTTATGGATAAGAATTATAAATATCAGGTACGTTTGTTTTGCCCCCGTTCTTTTATAAATGATATTTTACATCCTACCGTTTATATATTCATAATTTCATATATACCACTTTACATTCTTTCACTGGCACACAAAAAATTGTTAATAAAAAAATATTAATTTATTTATAATATTATTATTATATTTCATTTACTTAATAACTAAAGAGTCGTGCAATATTAATATTATAATTTTGTCATCAAACATATAATTATCACTTGTGTCATCGAACATGTAATTTCAAAACCTGTTTTTCAATTAATCACTAAACTTGGTGATGGCTAGACAAAGAAACCAAGGATGGAGTTCTAGATTGAGTAAATTAAAAAAAAAAAATCAAATTAATTTGTTGAAGGCTACCAAGATGGGATTCTCTTCTTCAATGTTCTCTCCTTTCCCAAGTTGATTTTACTGCAGATCTGCATACCTTTTCAGCCACAAAGAGTTCCTTCACTCCTAAAAATAACCAAGAGCAAAAAACAAATCGACACCTTCAAAAAAGTCACTTCTTGATCTCCCAAGATTATTCCTCAGATTTAGGTAAAGCTTAATGCAAAACCAAGGTGCAAGGTGGTCTTAGCCATGGTTAACCTGACTTAATTTCATGTTTTCATGCCAATTCTTAACGATATAATTGTGTTGAATACTGTAGGACCGAGGACTTGGCTTCCACTCCTCTCTTATGTTTCCACCAAGCCAATAAAATTTGCCTCTTGTGCTAGAATCTTTGGCCTCTCTCTGCTTCTTGACTTTACCGATCCTTCTTTCATTCTAAAAAGGGACCTTTATATGAAACTATTGTTGTTTTTATGCTCCACTCGCACCTTAGCCCTGCCTCTAGTTTTTCATCTTGTGCTGCCCTTCTTTTTTTATTCTTTGGCCTTGAATTTCCTCTCCCCCGCCCCCTTCTTTGTTAGAACCCAACATCTCCGATATGTTCTGCATTTTGTTCTTCCACTCTTCATTCAAGGTGGTTAGAACCAGGGAAGGATCTTCCACCTTTAAGGTCATAGCACCAGCACCTGAATGCTTACTCTTATTGTTCTTCTCAGCTATACCTCCTTTCTTATTTGGAGTCGTTTATTTATCATAGAACAAGCTCCCCTTAAATAGCACTGCAATTTCCGCTACTTTAGCCAAAAAAGCAAATTTCCCTCGTCTTAATCGGAATGTGCCCCCACTCTCTTTCAGTCATAGAGATGAGCGCTCTATGACCTTAACCTTGTAGGGTTTAAGAACCTGCCTTTTCTTCAGATAGAATACATGCCACTATAAAATCGGGCATGACAATTGACAAACTCCCACCATTTTATTGCTTTAATATCATTAAATCAGCCTACTTGTTTTGATTCGTGCACCTAAGCCTGTTGATTAATCCTAATCTACCTTCTATTGAATCGATATGGGGCTTCGGTGAATCTCTGTTTGCTTTGATCTTGAGTGAGTGAAAGAAAGAACGGGTCTGAGGAAAATGAGGTGAAGAGAAGGGAAGGATTTCTTATTTAATCGATAGGGTTCTAGGGTTTTGATTGAAACAAAAAGGAGATGAAGAGAGGAAAGGAAAGGAAAGCAGAGAAAAGAAGAAGGAAGGAGAGATTTTTACATATTATGTACGGGATAATTTAGGTATTTTGTATAATTTAAAAAATTTTATTGTTTGAAAATATAAAATATAATTTTTTAAAAAATAAAAACAAAATGAAATAAAATCAAACTATATGAGTTTTAGTACAAGGCATGTTTATTTCTCAGAATTTACTTTTTAAAAAATTATTTTTCAAATTTTTCAGTATTTATTTGCCATTAAAAAAATTAGTTAATGGAAAACATTTTCCAGTCAAAGAAAAATTTAGCTTGGTTTCCAGAAAAGTGTTTTCCTGAAAAATTTGGGCAGAAAGCACTTTTCTAGAAGTTGTGAAAAATTTAGAAAAGTCATATTATTTGCTGATTATATCAAATTTGATCCTCAAACTTTTAATTGTTATATATATTTTGTTTTGAATATTTATTTTTCAATTTCATCTCTTAAAATTTAATTTTTATATTAACTTTGGTCCTCATTTTTATAATTGTTATTTGCTTTTCCCTTATCATTTTCTTATTGAATTTTTTTATTTATCAAATTTAGTCCTCATTCTTTTGATTGTTACTTATTTTATTTGAAATAATTTATGAAATGTTAATTATTATTATTTTAATTTCTTCATCTTTCATTTTTATTTTATTTTTTAGATTTTATTTCTATTATTTTGATTATTATTTATTTTATTTGAGATAATTTATGAAATTATATTTTTTTTTCAATTTCATCCTCATTCAACTTTTTAATTTATAAGATTTGTTCCTCATTATTTTAATAAACTTGAGAAAATAAAACATTAATAAGTTATTTTTCAGCTCATTTTCCATGACATAACCAAACACTGGAAAATATTTTCCAACTTATTTTTCATTACACTACCCAACATCAGAAAATAATTCACTTTTCTGGAATTCACTTTCTAAAAAAAAACTACTTTCTAGCAAACAAATAGGGCCGTAATTAACCCTAAATATGTGATATTGTTTTGAGAAAAAAACACAGAAAATATTAAAAATAAAAATAAAATAATTGTAAAAAAGTTAAAGATTAAAGAGAATGAAAAGTAAATAATAAAAAATCAGTTGATTAATCACGTTCGAAAATATGAATATTTAAATAACTATTTACTTCAAAAATGTATTTGTACCTGATAGGCTGATATTGTAAAATAATTTGTTATATATTATTATTATTATTTAACTCATTCAAATAAGAGAAAATAATGTAACTTCTAATTGCATTTAAATAGCTAGTTATCCATAACAGCATCGGCATTTATACAGAACAGATTACACACAGATAAACTTTCAGAAGGAATGCCAACAGCATCAACGTAATACGGCCTTGTGAAGGTGGGGGAAAGGCCATTCACTTGACGTTCAAGCCCAATGCCAGGCGAGAAGAGAACCTTCAAACCCCCTCTAAGGATGGTACAGGAGGGTAGTCAAATCACCGCGTGGACAGCACAATGCTTCCAATGGCTTGACTTTAGACAAACTAATTCCAGGACTATGGCTCATGTCCTCCGCCGGTGCAACCTTATCCCACTCAAAGCACTGGACGAGAGCACCTAAGGCAATTGAAACCATCTGCAAACCCATGCTAGCACCTGGGCAAACTCTCCTCCCGGTTCCAAACGGAATATATTTGAAACCTTCTTGCTCTCCTAAACCAGCCTCAAATCTTTCAGGCTTGAATTCATTGGACTCTTCCCAGAGTTTGGGATCTCTATGCATGGCCCAAGCATTCACCACCAGCGTTGTGCCTTGCGGTATATCAAATCCCCCAACAGTGCAAGCTCCAGATGAAAAATGAGGCAGCAAAAGGGGAGCTGGAGGATATAATCTAAGCGTCTCCTTTATGACGCACCTAAGGTAGGGAAGCTTGACAATATCTGACTCGTTCAGCAAACGCCCATGCCCAACATGCTCATCAATCTCAGCTTTCAGCTTTTGCATTGCTTTTGGATGATTCAAGAGGAGTGCCATTGCCCACTCCAAAGTAACTGCTGATGTTTCCGTGCCAGCAACAAACATCATCTGATACACATTGCTTTATCAATGTTAGAGTTAAGAACTTTGGCCAATACTCCTAGTGTTTTGACAATAATTAATTTTCTGCACATGAAATATTCCCATCCCTTTAGAGAGCTAAACACCTTTTTGGATATCAAAACACACCCATGTCATGGTTTTTATTCTTTTCCTTTTTCTATTCAAATTTATGTTGCAGTTTATTGAAGAAAAATCATGGTGCGTGGAATTCAAAAGTTCAAACTGATGATGCTAGATGGTGATGAGGGTAAGGGGTTCATGGCCACTCATATCGTGTGGTCTTAAAAATCACGCATGATGCTGTTATATCACCTCTGGTACCAAGTGCCAGCCAAACAAGAGTTGCCTCAATCGTAAAGTACTGAATTCAAGAAAATTTTACACATGCACTAATGCATCAGTGATCAGTGAAAACAGCTTCACGGTTTGATTCAAGAAATTTTTCAGATTAGTGCACGATTATGACCAAATTTTTCGTAGTTTAACTTGGCGGAACTAAAACAGGGTAAAGATGGGTATCAAGTATGAACTATGACGTTTAGATAAAAGAGCGGGCATCTGCTCAACATTTTCAACTGCCACCACCACCAAAACAACGGAACGACTTCTACTTAACTCCTTACGTAAATTTCTTTCGCGAAAGCCTTGCTTCTAAATTAATTCCAGGGATATTGGGCTCAGATTACGAAAACACTTAATTGTAAGAAATGGCACCTGAGGCACTAAATGCTTTGTCTGAAAAACACCACCACAGCTCACTCACCACTGAACTAAACGTAAGAATCGGTAACAATATGATTGGTCACCAATACGCTCCCCAATGGTAAAATAGAGAAAAAATAATGCAAGCGGCTTACCGATAGAACACTTTTGATAACTGTATCCGTCAAAAATTCAGGTTCCAAATCTTGCAGAGACAGGAAAGTTTCAATCACTGAGCTCTTCCCTTCTCTTTTCCATTGTTCAGCAGTTTTGGAGGAAGAACTTGTTCTCCTCATCCGAATTTCATCTATCAGATGCTGCAAATACTTATCTCTAGTACTCTGCAGCTTTTTCGTACTTTTCTCTAGCCCTTTGTAACCAATCAACCTTAAAATCGGGATAAAATCACAGATATTCATCCCCAGGCCAGGAGAAAATCTCTCCTTAAATTCTTGGAAATAATTGTTTCTCCACCTTTGTACCAGCAACTTCCTCATCGATGCAAGGCTTTCCAGCAGCCAGTCTCATCATGACATTACATGTTAGAAGAGAAAACAAAAACTTTAAGTCCACCTTCGCTGTAACACCATTTTTGGCTTTCAACAGTCTGCGAAGCAGGGAGCAAACTTCTTCCACACGAATAATTGAAGACTTTTGGAGGCTCTTTGATGCGAATATTTCAATCACAGAAATACGGCGTAGGCTTCGCCAAAGATGACCATAAGGTGCCCACACAAACCCAGTATAATTGTAGGTCAAGTGATCCCCAGCCATGGACTGGGGTCTGTTTGCAAATATTATGTCATTCTTGGTGAAACATTCTTCAACAGCAGATGGTGAAGACACCACAAGGGTAGACCTACAACCAAATTTGAGGAACAGGATCGGACCATATTGTGACGAGAGAGTCTGTAGTGATTGGGGATGCTTAAAGAGGTGTAGGTGGCCGATAATTGGAAGAGCAAAAGGGCTAGGGGGCAGGTTTTGCTTGTGACGGAAGAGAATTTTAACAACAAGGAAAAGAAAGAACAGGAGAGCTAGGTGATGGTACAAGCTTTCCATTTCAAACATAAGAAGGCAGGGAAGATGTACAGGAGGCTCCCAAAGAAGATAACAAGGTAAGGGGCGTTAAATTTTTTTCTCTACCAGAAGGAAACACTGTTTTTCCACTAAAAAGAACACCAATCACCGTTTGTACTATTCCAGAGGAGTGAAAACTACGTGCATAATGACGTTTTCTGCTTGTCCATTAGCAGGCAACATTATAATTATTATTATAAAAAACACTAAAACAGATATGCGTTTTAGTGCGACACGTTAGACAGTGAATTGTCTTTCATTTTTTTCTTCTTGTACAAAACAATTGCCTAGTTTAAAGTGTAAATTCTATTTTTTTAATTTTAGAATTGGTTGGATTTGAGATATACCTTAGCTGATCTAAATATTTATATTAATAAAAAAAATCTATATAAAATCTAATATTTATTTGTACATAAGGATAATTTAATCGATTTATTTTATCTTCCATAGTTAAATTATTTTTTTGTTAAATCAAGCCTTTTGACAAGGGATTTTTTTTTAATGTTCTTTGCACAGTTAAATTATATAACTAATCTCGGAAATTGCAAAATATTGAACTAGTAAATAACGGTTTTTTTGTCTTTTATATTTTGTACAGTGAAATGATGGGTTGAACAGTGATTTCAAAAAATTCCAAGGCTGGTTAGAAAGGTATTTTTGCTTGTAATATGATTTTTTTTGTATTACTTAGAAGTCCTTAACGGCTGTTTAGTAATTTAATGTGTTAGAAAGGTATTTTTGCTTATAATATGAATTTTTTTGTATTACTTAGAAGTTCTTAACGGCTGTTTAGTAATTTAATGTGATTTTTTTTGTATTACTTAGAAGTCCTTAACGGCTGTTTAGTAATTTAATGTGTTAGAATATTAGTAAATAAATAAAATATGCTTACGGTGTATAACAAGCATCAGCACGTCATCATCCCTCGCACTATTTTGAATGCACGTAGGGAGTCGCATGATGGCAAAAATCAACCAACCACCGTGCCATTCGGTACTCGTAGTGGTGGTGAAGCCAATGGAAGGCGTGTATGGCATGATTCGCAATGGCTCGATGGCGATGAAATTTTTTCTCCTCACCTTCTATTCTCTCTCTTAACTTTGGTTTCCATGCTGAAGCTTAAAAGATTCAGTTGTATGCTCTGATTTTTAATTTTTTTAATTTAATTATTTTTTTTTTATTTGATGTTATTTAAAGTTTATTGATTTTTTTTCAATTTCATCGCTCAATATTTAATTTTATTTAGTTTTTGCATCTGATTTGATTCTTATTCTTTTAATTATTATTTTTTTATCCTTTGCTAGATTATTTTTTTTCAATTATGTCATTCAGTATTTTATTTCATTTAATTTTATATCTAATTTCGATCCTTATTTTCTTAATTGTTTTTTTA
>Ga0307509_10012620_pt1 | contig 10093 bp, 5 predicted proteins | sample 10_EM_MG_FD_202245 | JGI IMG/M metagenome (GOLD analysis project Ga0307509, IMG submission 202245) | Populus trichocarpa ectomycorrhiza microbial communities from riparian zone in the Pacific Northwest, United States - 10_EM | ecosystem: Host-associated > Plants > Roots > Unclassified | place... | reverse complement strand
GCCACAAATTTGCGTTGAGCTGTAAATTTGCGTTGAGCTGTCAGGCACTCTTTAGAGTGGCCCCGGTTGTGAGCCAGCGAACATGCGGGGGTTGCGGCCGCACGCCGCAACCTTGGCACGAGTACTTAGGTAGAGGCTAGTATTCTGGATGATAACCTACAACATGAAATGAGGACGAAATAAAAACCCGCGCGTAACAAACGATCAAATAATTCCAACCTCCTTGGCTCCGGCCTCATCACTTCCCGGGTTCTGGTGAAAGGGCATAAAGCAGTTGTGCATCGTATCATGTCATAGCAGGAAGGAATAGATGAGAGAGAAGCAGTGGCTCACTACCGCTTTCCAGAGTCATCATACTCTTCAAGGTATCATACCGTGCATGCCCATGCCATAATAATCGCTAGTTTCCCACGCTAACCTCATAATAGCACAAAACTCTCCCACAATAGAGGTATTTCGGAGAAAATGAGTTGGGATCTCGGACTAAGTTGCAACAATGTTTATTGTGACCATAAACACGAAGAGATAAGGTGGCTTCTGGAGTTATAGGGAAAAATTAGCTTATAACTGAGCTTAATAAGCGGTGCCAGTGTCTGAGAGAAAATGATCACATTGTATTCATGACAAAATCATATCCCATCACACACAACAAATATCTCCAACTCTTGCTTCGATGTTTTCTTTTAACGAAGAGGACCGAGCGAGACAGGTACAGGAAATGTGTCAGTTTCTTTTGTGCAGAAACTGGGTCAATTGAGTGGATGTTTCGGAAAGATAATGTGCCGGTACCGTACAGTATAGTACAGGTAGATGATGGTTTGTTGTGCGGTGCCGACAAATTCGGGATCTCTACACTTAGCCTAGCTGGAACTGAGAGTCTGGCATCTCTTAACTGAGGCCGCAACCTCAACTCTTGACATATTGCTGCAACACGCTAGAATTAAGCTAACGTATAGCTCCGAAACCCCTGCAATGGCTGGCGGATGGATATCTTCGCATCCCCCACTGCTAGTCTGTGGCATGAGCGGAGGGAATTACATTTTCCGTGTCGAACTGGTGGCAGACCACGATTTCTGGTGGAATTGAAAATGGTGAGTTGTTGAGGGTTATGTAAAGTAGAGTTAGTCAAATCGGGTCTGAAGGGAATTCCGTAGTGTTTTTGCAATGTACTATACCTGGAGAGCGTACGAACATTTCTTTCCCCTAAATATGGAGGAGAGTAGTAGAACCGACAAGGAGATAGAACACATTTCCTTCATCTCTTGGGAAGAGGTGTTACGGCGGGGGCCTCCCCCCCAGAACGAAACCCGATCCGTTAAACCTTTCCCTCTCGATGGCTTGCATCTTTAGAATCGTATTACCCCCAGCCTCCTCTTGCTGGCCTTTCTTGAGCTTCCACAATGGGGCTGGCGAGATATTTCTTTCCCGGGGCTCAACAACATTGCCGAAACGAGGCTGTCATAATTCATATATTAGCTAGTCATTTCAGCGGCAGTTATTAAAATTGTGGGAGAGCTATTTCGGGAGGAGTATTGTCAGACCAAGTCGGGGAATCCGAGGGGAGGCCATTATGCTTTAGATCCAAGTCAATCACCAGACACAATCATTGCCTATTTTACTTTCTTGATTTATTGTTTGTACATAACTACTATGAGATCCGAGTTATTGTATTAATGTCTGGACTCCGTAGAGTTCTCCAAGTTCTCTAGATGGGCTTCAGCGGATTGGGACTCGGAGATGGCAGAGCACAATATAGATCCCTCTCTCTCGTGAGCTGCATTCAGACAAGCAAACGATCTCATGAGCGAACCCTATGAATAGGTATCAAAAAACGACAACCACAGAACCCACAGTTTAAGGCGAGCCTATGGGTGGCTCCAACGTTTCATTAATTTATATTTCCCCCGCGCTGGTTCTCGGTTAGTTCCTACAGTATCTTCCCCGCTTCTTATGCGGATCCTAGGACTCAAGTCCCATTCTTATTGATTTTGAAGCTTGCTTTTTCTACAATCCATTTCTACGAGTAGGCTTCTTAGCCTCGCTCATGGGCAAAACTCAAGTGCAAACCCAGACCGCCCCTTTGAACATGTACCGTGCACGTACATCTCGTCTTTGTTATGATACTCGAGTTCCTGCCCCAGGCAAGAAGTATCTGGAAGCAGGCATCCGCAAAATATATGACTGAAAGCCCGTGCGTATTACAAGTCCACAACTCGTATTCCCAGATACTTCTCGCCTGGGACAAATGCTAGTACAACACGATATGTAAGATAGCCTATCGAAATGGAACGTGGGCTGGGGTCATGGATCCTTTATCGCGCCGGGTATGGCGAATACGCACATGCTCCCCCGCCTTGCTCTGGTGGAAACACCTCCGATCTCTCTGCTAGATACAAAAGTGGGGCATCGGAAATGATATCGGCCAGCCCGCTTCCAGTCCCTTCCCTAAAAGCCTATTCAGTGAACCGCAGAGTAACGTACGGTTGTAGGGGTCACTGAACACGGTATCCCGATACCTGGGTTAACCCTTGCACTGGCCACGGAGCACACCGGAGCTCAGCGACTGTACCACCTGCAGAGGGAGTACTACCAAGGTAACCTTGCTATCTCTTTCTCATACCTATTTCTAGGTTGGGTGTTGGTACGAGTGGCTATGTGCCCCTCCTTACTTCGAGCTTGAAGGGTTACTAAATCGGGTCGGGATTTCATCACAAAATAGACTACATCTATGGACTGAAGAGCCAAAAGACTCTGTCGAGTGATGCTTAGTGAACCTTATCGCTGAGTGAGACTAGACTAAACAGTGGCTTGCGCGAAGAAGCGCAAAATACCCCACCAGCACTTCGGTTGCCGACTCTCCAGGGAGGCGGGGCTTTAAGAATCTGCACGACAACAGCCTCAGTGCAAGCCTAAATCGAGACGCTTAGTAGCTTTTGAGGGCGCTTTTCATTATAACATTAGAGTTGTGCCTCTAAATAAATGAGGTGCCTGGGGGCTTTGTGATGCAGCCGGGTTTGGAATGTTCGATACGAACTTGCCCACTAAATTGGATAACGATCTGCGCTTAACTCCCCGTATCTTATTGGCAGCTTCTCCTCTGGGTTCGGTGAAATTATTAAGGGTTTTGCATGGAATTCCGAATGACCAGAGAGTATTCCAACCTACCTTGACACAAACGTCTCGATACGATGGGGGGAAATTTTAACATTACTCGTGGAAGGCAAGGAGTCTCTAAAAGCAGGGATCGTGAATCTGTATGGCCCGGATACGCATGGATTGTTTCCCATATCTTTAGCGGATCCCTGTTTTTTCGGGTACTTCTTGCCTGCTATTATAAGTATAGTACGAGCGCAACTTGGGTCGTGGACCAATTTTCTAGGCAGCTACCGGTAGTGCTTGGAGGATATACCCACTCATGAGCGCAGCGCATGAGACCGCGTGGCGAAGTTGGGCTGGGCAAGCCCGTATTATTGGCTGCAATAGTACGGGAGGCCCTGCGTCCCGTTTCATGGAGTTTCGGAGGGCTACACAGACCAAGTTGTGTCGGCGGCTGGGGTTGCTCAACTAAATTTCAACGTTCGTGTCAGCCTCGGCTACTACTCGAGTACTCGAGTGCGGTACGGGCACCCCAAGACCTGGGTTGCTAACCGCAGACATTGGCCAGCGCCTAATATTGAAAGGATATCGAAGTAAGGTTAACAGCAACATGAGACGATAGTTATCTTCACGTGTACTACCCCACAGGGAATCCAGTACCCCTTTCTCGTATTTTGATGGGGCTCAAAAATAAAGATGCGGTTTAATTTTAAGCATATATAACAGGATGAATCACTTAGAGCTCTTACGTTATTTATTCCGGAGCAGACAGCTTTCGTTCCACACCCTAGCGGTCTTCACAGCCTTACGTTCTCTTTGGCCCACAAAACTGTTTCACTCCTTTCGCCCTCGCAATTCTCACGACATATCACCATTTTTGAGAATATCTTCAGGAAGTTATTCTTTGGTACTATTTAACTTCTTTATTTATTTTTGAACGAATATTCAACCAGATATGCGGGCCTCAGCATACACAGCAATTCTTGGGGGCCTCTTTGGGCTGTCCTCAGCAGCAGTTATGGGTCGCTCCGCCATTGAATTGAAGCCTATCAGTCCTGATGCTTTAGTTCCTGGTTTGGCACCAAGATCCGAGGGAGAAGGACCAACTGTCCTGAGACCAATCAACCTAGATATCTTCGATGCGATGAATGGGTTGAAACCCAGAGCTGATGTCGACTTTTCCAGGTTGGATCCTGCCGAACAGGCCCAGCTCATTTTCGGTGCCCCGGGGGAAAATGGCAATATCCTGTTGGCAAACATGACGCTTTATGCTCCGGGTGGACAACAGATTGTCATGATGGAGACCTTTGAGGGTCTCACTTCATCCGTGGATTGCAAAGGAGATGACGGCGAAATGGCTCTGACATTCAAGTCCCAAGACGCTTTTGACTACGCCCATGAGAAGTGGGCATTTATCAACGAGAAGCCGGAATACTCGTTCTTGCTCATCGCTAACCATGATGGGTGTGGCCCGGATGATGAAAGACAAGCTTACAAGTATTAATTCCTGTTCATTTTTACGGGTGACAATGTTAACAATTTCTTAGTATTACCGGGATTGATAATGTTGAAGGAACATTGACCACTCTTCTGAAGGCTTCTCCGGCTAAATGGAGTGATATTTCCGGCACTTATGATCTTGATTTCGGTACTGCGTCTATTGACCCCGATGCTGCCCGGCGCCTGAGAGCTCGTGGATTCATTGACAACATTACCAAGGGTGCTGGGAATATTGTCAAAGATATTAAGGATGGCGTTAAGGATACTGTAGATGACATTAAGGATGGATTGGGTGATCTTGCAGATATTTTCAAAAAGATTGGAGATGCCAACCTCGATAAGACAGTTGTTTTCGACATCGGTGTTGGAACCAAAGGAAAGAGGACCAATATCATCACTGATAAATTGCGGACTATTCCCCGCCTCGTCGTTGACTGTGTTGATTGCTTCATCACCGGAAAATTCAAGGTCGCTGGCAGACTATCAGTCGATAACTTCGTCGTTAAGCAATTAACCCTTGGAGCATCCCCCCAGGACTTCCGTGCTAGAATGGTCTTGGAAGCAAAGGTTGCCGATAAGATTGCGGACCTCCCCTCAAGTCTTAACCTGACAAAGGAGCTCGCTAGCTTCCCAATCCCAGGCGCCGGAATTGAAATTCCTGGAATCTTCGAGCTTGGCGCTATCATTGCTTATGAAATCGGTGTCGAGTGCTCTATCAACGGTGCTGCAAACTTTACTTTCGGCCTTGGTGCCTCTCTCCCAAACACTGCTATCGTGGCTATCGACTTGGCAGATATCACTAAGACTAAGGCAACCGGTTTCGATGGTGGCACATTCGACCCTGTCTTTGATATCAACTCTGGCTCTGCTACCTTGAATGTTGCCGCTGTCTCCCGCCCTAAGCTTACCTTCGGAATTGAAGTCGTTGGTGTCGGAAAAATTGAGGCTGCGCTCAAGATGGGTCTTCCTGTGGTCAACGCTCAGCTCATCGCTGCCTTTGGTAAGAACAGAGTTTAGAATAAAGATTCCGCAATTCGGGTACGCCGCTAACTAGCTCCACAGACGAGGACGGTCTTTGTGAAAAGAAGCCAACGGCCTCCAAGACTGGCTTCAAGGTCAATTCTGGGGTCGCGGTTGAGCTTGGATTCAGTGTTGATGGCAAGCTTGGCTCTAAGTCCGCCGGTCTTTTCGAGAGGAACATCTTTGTACGCTCTTTCCCCCCTCTTCCCTGACATTGAGTAACCGCTAACCAGCTGGAATATAGAGATTCAAGAAAATGATCCTCGACAAGTGCTTCCCTCTCAGCATTCCAGGCCTCAAGAAAGGCCCCTAGACACGGAACCAAGCACGGGAACTATACACTCCCGGGATCCAATTGTTCTGAGCCGACAGAATTCCACTACGCCTGCCCCTACTGGTAGAAAGGCTACGAAGTTTTGAGATTTAGTTTCTAATCTATCATGGATGAATGATGTTTGGAGTTTTGTACATAGTTTTCTTAAATAGTAAGAGCCGATCCTCTTTGAGGTGGTGGTGATAGACTTGCCTGTGCATGCTTGAACGAGTGTTGTGTTTGCAGTGTCTGGAGTCGGGTAAGCCTTCCAATCGGTCGGGTAGAAGAATAGTCTTCCTTAGGCTAGGTTGGATTGAGCCCTGATTACCTCGACAAATCCTTCAAGCCTAGCGATGCAAAACAGGATTGTTGCTGCCAGCAAGCTCAGAGGCTTATGGCGGTATTAGAATATCGCCCGTGGTGAATCCTTCAATATAGAGGCTATAGAATCTCAAGTAACTTAATTGAATAGTATAATACAAGTAGTAGGTTTCCCAAAATCCTCTTCTCCAGGAAGAAAACTTCGCGAGAGTTGAGTACCGTAGTTCGGCCTCCCTGAATGACGAGAGAGAAAAAAGGCCAGACCTTACTCGTACCAGTGGAGGCAACTAGCACGACATAGCACATTGTTCGGCTATTTGAGGCTCTACAGGTAGTCCAATACGGTACATAAATCTGAATAAACCTCCTCACTCTAAGTCCAGAGGTCTGGTGGCTTCACCCACAAGTCATGACCCTTCCCCATACCAAGCAACTAGCTACTGTACATGCATAAGTTTTTCTTCCTTACTCTAGTCCTCCATATATCCTATGAGCTCCGAGCCCGTTGCAAATTTTTTGGCTTCATCGCTCTCACCAGAGGATGCCATTCGCAGTCAAGAGGCTGGTACCTAACTACGGTAGAGCAGATAAAGTTAGACAAGCGGCAGGAGGACTTGGCATTCGCTTCACGATGTATTAATATCAAGTACTGGTACCGGTAAGTTAGCGCTTAGAGGTACGGCACACTTGGTTGTACAGTACTTACTGCAAGTAAATATAATACTCCATAGTACAAGTAATAGGGCAGATGCTTCGTACAGGGACAGGAATAGTTAACTAGCATAATAATCCCTCCCTTATACGAGAACACCTTGTCGAAGGTTTGGGCGAGTTCCTTGGGATTCTTGGAGCAACTCACCACTTTTAAGCGAGGCCAGACAGACACTCAAGGATATTTTCTGACCGGACAAAGAATTAAAAATCTAACACCCAGTTACATTGGTCTTCCCCCCCTTTTTTGTTAAGTTTATTTTTGTATCCCCCCCCACCACCCCACCCAAGGCCAAAGGTGAGCCGATCCTTTCCAAAGATTTCCCCCCTTCAGTAGTGCATTTCCCAGATGATCTTATAGCATCTAAAAGGTTTATATTGTCCGTGCACAGTACTATGTAGTACTAGAGAATCTCTATCATTTAGAATTCGTGATTGTGCCTTTCCCCCGAAATCAATAGAAACAAAGCGCCTTTTTTTTATTTAAAATAAAAAAAGAAAAACTTTTTTGATCTTTGTTCTGCTATCATACTTTGCACAGGAGGTTAATTGTTTCTTGACATGTTAGCCACTGCGCCAGCTAGGTATTTTCACATCATATCACTAGAGGAGCTAATAATTATCCTAGTCTTTCATTTTACCTACCTACATGTCCCACCTACCGGGTAGAGCAACTCTTGTCCACTGCCAATAACGGCACTCGACTGCCTAACACTCAAGGGAAAAGGTTATCAATTTACATAGTAAGTAGGACGTTGTGGTACGCGGAGGTATTGCCCCGGGGTCATGGTTCTGCCGTGGGAGGAATCCATGAGAGGAGCATCACCATCCGATGGCAGAGGCATAGAGGATAAACCAAGTCCGTAGGGTTTTAGTAAGGAGGCGGTAGCAGGCTGTGCAGTGTAAGACCTGCTTAAATGTGAAGGGGCTGTATAGGGCCCTAATTCTGTGAAAATGCTGCCCGCTTTGCATGAGCCTCCTTTTATTTCCATCAAATGTTCCTCCTTTTTTTTAACAGCTTCTTTAATATGGCCAATATTTGCCACTCGACTTGGCGTGAACTAGGATGGCAAAACACATGATTACATGGGATCCAATTTTATTGTGGGAAATGCCATTTTCTGGTGTTATACTTTACATTGCTGTAACATACTGCACTATATTAACTATTTACGATATGGCAGTGTGCTATATTATTCCAACACCAGCCGCCAGAAATTCCGAATCAACAGATGATCGAGTCAATATGGCTCCTGCCCCACACATTGCACCCCTCCCTTCATTGATAATATGCGAGTATTGATTAGATAGAGGTCATCTTCGTATGAACTACTCCCCACGACAAGCTATCCTCCAGTCCCTAGGATGCCTTGGCGAGCTAGGTTAAGGGCGGGGGGCTACCGCATCAACCCAGCCTTGAGAAATATACCGGCCGGGTGACCAGTCATACATCAAGTATCTAGCGCGCTGCATCATTCAGAACCCCGCACTGAAGCACGCAAATTGAGCTAATATATGCCTCCTGTCGCCAGCAGTACCGTAGAGGCACTCTCCGCTGGAGGATATATTCAGCACGTATCGTGGGTAGCACAGAGTTTGTTTCAGTCGTAATTTGATCATCATATCTAATTTCCCAATCCAACCCCACCCTTGCTCTCCTGACAGGTTCGTGATTAGCTAGGCTAGGTCCGGTTGGGCGCTCTTCTTTCAACCGGGGTTAACCCATTGGAAGGTCTGCAAACCCAATATGTACTGCAAGATGCATTTCCAGAGATGAATAAGGTCAGGACCCGCCCCACCCCAGCTGCCAAACCACTCACCATCTATAACACTCCGAGTTTACCGTCAACCCTCCAAATAAATTGAACCATATCAGAGATGCATGTTGTAAATATCGCAATACTCAAGGTCTATACCGAAGGCTTAGGGAACGACAGAAAACCATGGACAGTTACTTTCTATCCAAGTGACCGGAGTGCCGGCTATTTATGCTTCGCAACAGGAATACTTGTCCACAGAAGCAAAGAAATCCAAGGTAACAAAAGGAAGATAAAAGAAATGTAATGCGCATAGAATTACATCAATGATTAACCAATTGAGTAGTGAGTGGGATGAAAGATCTGAAGCGAATGAGTTAAGCTTCTACTCTGACGGCATTGAAGTGAAACTAGTATGAAGTAGGAAGTGTTGTCGTACTCAAGAACGTAGAGAGTGCATATCCGAAAGTATAATTTCAACAATGCAATTTATGCACTATCCGAGTGACCAACGGTGACCCTACTTCTGCCAATCACTCTTGTCGGTTGACCCCGACGACCACCTGCAATCCAACTCTTCAGAACGGACCGGATACTGTATACTCGTCTCCAGCTATTATGGATAAAACTCATCTTGTAGGATAATAATGTGAAATTAGCGACTTAGGCACGCCTGTTGCCAAACAATCGTCATATACATGTAACCTCGCCGCCCACTACGGGCTCCGCTGGGATATGGGAGAAATGATCTGACTAGCAAGCTCAAGTGCGATAGTATCTGACTGAAATTTGTGCAAGATCAAAGGGGAGATAATTTTGTTTCGAAATGGTCCGACCGGCATAAGGGCTTATTGAGGAGGTATTAAGAATTAACCGGTAGGGGCCAATGTTTCTATACACCTCACTGAAAGCGCCCATATATCTCCCCTCGAGGTTGATTTCATCTTAGATTTTTCATTCGCTACTACTCTTGCATTGTGTCCATCTTTCTAGCATTCCCCCGTCCTTAGCAGCCTAAGGGATCGATTTGGTAATCGCCTTGCCTGAGAAGTGGTGATAAGACATTATTACATATTAGATGCGAACGAAGTTGATTTTGGATGTGTGCATGCCAAATCAAGACTCTTGGCGAAGGTAGAAGGGTATAAAGTTCTACTGATAGCTTATGAATTTTGACAGCATATTTTTACATTCGAAGGAGCCATTGGGAGGCCAGGCCGTTGGTGCCTACTCCATATCCTAGCCGGAATTATGGTTCGTGCGGATCAAGACCTGCACGAGGCTGAAAAAAAAGTGTTACGTGGCTAAGCTACTTTGAATGTTAGGGCTTCGCTATATAGGTCCAAAAATATGGAAAAAAAGTTCCCATTTTAAG
>Ga0307509_10012619_pt1 | contig 10094 bp, 9 predicted proteins | sample 10_EM_MG_FD_202245 | JGI IMG/M metagenome (GOLD analysis project Ga0307509, IMG submission 202245) | Populus trichocarpa ectomycorrhiza microbial communities from riparian zone in the Pacific Northwest, United States - 10_EM | ecosystem: Host-associated > Plants > Roots > Unclassified | place... | reverse complement strand
GTCCTGCGCATCCCGCATGTGCTGCACTTGGATGAAGTGGCTATCGCACCACGCGTCAGAAAACCCGCTCGCCTTCCACCCGTTGTACGTCGCGAGCAGCGTCAGGTGGTCGCCCTCCGGCTGGTGGGATTTGGCCTTCTTAGCATCCGCTTGCGCTTGCTTGTCCCTCGGCCGGTAGAAGACGCTTGGGACTGAGAGCATCGCAACGATGGTCAAGATCTCGTTTGAACACTTGAGCTCGACGGACGCGACGAGCATCCTCGCCAATTGTGGCCCTACCGGAAAATCGGCCATCTTGCGGCCAAGGGGTGTCAGTAGTCCCAAGTCGTCCAGTGCGGAGAGCGCGTAAAGAGCCTCCAGAGCAGTGAGCATGGTTTGTGCTAGTGGTACGTCCATGAAGTCGAAGCTCAGAAGATCATTGAAGCCCATGGCCTTGAGCATCAGGATGGTGTGTGTCAGGTTGCTACGCTGAATCTCCGGAATTAAGTTAGGTAACATCTCGTCGCGATACGCCTCTTCGGTGTACAATCGGTAGCACTTTCCAGGACCCGTTCGTCCCACGCGACCGGAACGCTGACGTGCTTGCGCCTGAGAGATTTGCACCACCACCAACGAGTCCATACCCAGCTGTGGAATGTACACGCTCTGCTTTGAATATCCCGGGTCAATCACATAGTAAATGCCGGGGATCGTCAAACTCGTTTCTGCGACATTAGTCGCAACCACGACTTTGCGGGCACCTGGTGTGGTGGGTTCGAAGACGCGTGACTGAACTTCGGAAGGGAGTGCAGAATAGAAAGGAAGAAAGATTAGTTCAGGCAGTTCGGGACCCAACGCTTTCATGCGCTCGAATAAAATCTCGCATGCAGTATCGATCTCTTCTTGACCAGTTAGGAAAAGAAGGATATCGCCTGGTGGCTCGGATAGGTGGATTTGCATGACTGTGATGAGGGATGCATCGAGGTAATCCGTCTCGGGCTCTTTGGTGTACAGCACCTCAACTGGGTAGGAACGGCAAGGGATGGTGAAAATGGGGCAACCGAAAAAGTACTTGGAGAACTGTTCTGCGTCGAGTGTGGCCGATGTCACAATGACCTTAAGGTCGGACCGTCGCTCGATAGCCCCTGCGAACATCATCAGCCTCAGTTGGATTGGAATACCGCAATAACATACTCTTTAGCAGACCAAACAAAACATCTGTTGCGATCGTCCGCTCGTGCACCTCATCCAGTATGATCACAGAATATTGGCTGACATCTGGGCTAAAAAGGCATTCTCGCAAGAGCATGCCATCCGTCATGTACTTGATCCTCGTCTCTGGGCCCGTCAAGTTTTCGAAACGGATTGTGTAGCCAACCTCCTGGCCGAGAGGGCAGCCGACTTCCTCTGCAACGCGTTTTGCAGCGGACATGGTGGCGACGCGACGTGGCTGTGTGCAACCTATTCTACCATTGTCTGCATAGCCATCTTCGGCAAGATATTGCGTCATCTGAGTTGTCTTCCCAGTCCCCGTATCGCCGACAACGACGAGAACTTGGTGCTATTCCAGACGGTACGTAAGCTAGTTGAAGAGTATCGGAGGTGGGCATACATCTCGGATTGCTTGAAGCAGTGGTCCGCGCAACTTGTATATTGGCAAGGACTTTCGTTGGTCCTGAATGCTAGGAGTCGTGACCTCCCCGATTGTAGTCGCCATGTCTCTCTGGCGGTTATCTGGATGACAGCTGCGCACTTGGATCCTGGACAGCTATTGTGTATGACAATATAGTGACCTCGGTCTTGGAGATAAAGACTGCGCCGTGACGTATCGCCTATTCGAGGAACCAGATACTGTGGCAATGAACGATGGCATGCGTGAGAGGTGGGACTATCCCTCGCCTTCATTTCGGCGGTCACGAATAGTCATGGATTGCCACGGGTTTAGTGCCGGTTTTGTTGATTCAACTTGGTAGACATAGTTGTAGTCCAAGTATAAAGTACGATAACTTAATGTTTAAAATGTTGCGTTTGGTGGGGCGGCAAAGGGGTAATCGTATTTTTAGAAACCGTACGTCTAATGCACAGCCACTAGGGTGCGAAGACGCACGCGAGCTGTAGGTACAACTCGATTGGTTCCCGGGTTCATGACAAGTACGCATACCGAATTGTGGCTTAGGGTGGCTTATGTCTACAGGCCTGAGGCCTCCTGGTCTTCTGGCAATACTGTATATTCCGTCGTTGTCGGCAAGGCCTAGTCGCATTAGAGACCACAGCGCATTTCATCAGCAGTGTTCATGAAAATGACTTTAATATATCCACGATTACGGTGAAACTTGGAGAATGGCAGATACAAGTCGGGATAACAGATAATGCCAATAAACTTAGTGCAGATCCAGCACAACAATAATGAACTGGCAAAAATCCTGTCACTTACACTCTGTGTTGATGACGTATATGTGCTCATATGCATGGCAAGGAGGTCAGGAGACGGTGTGAGATAATAGATATATAACTAATATCCGCCGCGCCGTGCCAAACAGCTCGCAATCGCCCGCTCGTCTTAACCAAAAGTCTGGCTCGAACGCGCGCTGCGTTTGACCTTTGACAAGCGCCACTCGTCTGGTTTCTCGTACTGCAGAGAAGGATCGGGTCAGGAGCGAATATCAAAGGAAGAAAATAAAATTCGACATACCTTGTTGAACAGCGGCTCGATCTTCTCCTGGCGCTTGCGCTTGCTGATCTTGTTCGCGTCGGCGACCTTGAAAAACTGCGGGGCGACCTCAACGAGCCACTTGGGCTCGACGGCGAGCACGTTGTGACAATACTCGCGCGTGGTGAGGATGAGTTCGTGATAGATGCACCACTCCGGCGGGCGGTTGAACAGTGCGCTCGACGGGTGGATGTACACAGGCGTGCCCTCGACGAGCGTCTTGTAACCCTCCTGAGGGTCCTTCTTCGCCGCATGCCTGAAAAAGCCCGAGCAGATCGCTCGCCGCACACGGTTGGAGTCTCGGCCCGCACTGATAATATCGTGCTTGTACCGGTCCATGATCCCCAGCAATTGCTTGCGCACGTCCTGCGCACGGCGCATGCTCCGTGCCTGTATGAAGTTCTCGTAGCACCACGGGTTCGAAAAGTTGCTCGCCTTCCACCCGTTGTAAACCGCCAGTAGCGTCAGGTGATCGCCCTCTGGCTGGTGGAACTTGGCTTTCTTCGAGTCTGCCTGCGCTTGCTTCTCTTTTGGCCGGTAAAAGACGCTCTGCACTGAAAGCATCGCAACGATGCTCAGTATTTCCTCTGAGCATCCAAGCTCGACGGATGCGATAAGCATCTTCGCCAGCGGCGGCTCCATCGGAAAGTCGGCCATCTTGCGACCAAGGCGTGTCAGCAGTCCCTCGTCGTCCAGTGCGGAGAGCGCGTAAAGAGCCTCTAGAGCAGTAAGCATAGTTGGCGCTGGTGGTGGGTCCATGAAGTCGAAGCTCAGAAGATCATTAATGCCCATGGCCTTGAGCATCAGGATGGTGTGTGCCAGGTTCGTACGCTGGATATCCGGAATCGAGTTGGGCAACATCTCGTTGCGGTACGCCGATTCCGTGTATAACCGGTAGCATTTTCCAGGACCCGTTCGTCCTGCGCGACCGGAACGTTGACGTGCTTGTGACTGAGAGATCGGCATCACCACCAGCGAGTCCATGCCCAGCCGTGGATCGTATGCATTCTGCTTCGCAAAGCCCGGGTCAATCACATAGTAAATGCCGGGGATTGTTAGACTCGTTTCTGCAACGTTAGTCGCGATCACAACTTTACGAGCGCCTGGCGGGGTTGGTTCAAAGACGCGTGACTGAACTTCGGAAGGGAGTGCGGAATAGATTGGAAGAATGATTAGTTCAGGCACTTTGGGACCCAACGCTTTCATGCGCTCGAATAAAATCTCGCATGCAGTATCGATCTCTTCTTGACCAGTTAGGAAAAGAAGGACATCGCCTGGTGGCTCGGATAGGTGGATTTGCATGACTGTGATGAGGGATGCATCGAGGTAATCCGTCTCGGGCTCTTTGGTGTACAGCACCTCGACTGGGTAAGTACGACCGGGGATGGTGAAGATGGGGCAGCCGAAGAAGTACTTGGAGAACTTTTCTGCATCGAGTGTGGCCGATGTCACAATGAGCTTTAGATCTGGCCGTCGCTTGATAGCCTCTGCAAACCTTGTGAGCCTTACTCGTCAAATTCGAAAACTACGATGACGTACTTTTCAGCAGACCAAACAAAACGTCCGTTGCGATTGTCCGCTCGTGCGCCTCGTCCAGCATGATTACAGAATATTGACTGAGATCTGGGTCGATAAGAGATTCTCGTTGGAGCATACCATCCGTCATATACTTGATCCTCGTCTCAGGGCTCGTACAATCCTCGAAACGGATTGTGTAGCCAACGTCCTGGCCGAGACGACAGCCCACCTCTTCTGCGACACGTTTTGCAACGGACATGGCAGCGACACGACGAGGTTGTGTGCAACCTATTTTACTACTGTCTGCAAAGCCATCTTCGGCAAGATATTGCGTCATCTGAGTTGTCTTCCCAGATCCTGTGTCGCCGACAACGATGAGAACTTGATGCTATTCCAGACGGTCAGTACGTTAGTTGAAGAGTATAGGAGGTGGGCATACATCTCGGATTGCTTGAAGCAGCGGTTCGCGCAACTTGTATATTGGCAAGGACTTTCGTTGGTCCTGGATGCTAAGATTTGTGATTTCGCCAAATGTCGTCGCCTTGTTAAATGTTGATGTTCTCCAACCACTGTCCGACTCTGAAGACATTTGCCCACGAAGATGGCTTCTCAGATCCTGGGCAAATACTTTGTCTGAATCCTTCGACATAGGATCCTGCCAAGGCGCGCCAAAGTCGCGCGCTTCCGAATCCGCTTTATCGTTTGCTTCCTGTTGCCTCAACTCGCGTCGCTCCTTGGAAAATGCCGCTCCGGCCAAAGCAGCGCGGTTGAGTGAACCATCGGGCGCCTTCACGATCTTGACAGGACTAAGGTCAAGTGTTCGTTTGGTCTGACCGCGGAGGAACGCCGGCTCTTCCTCCCGAACCTCAACATCCAACTCCTCCTCGACCTCTGCTCTGGCCATTGGGTTGGTGAAGTCATCGTCGAGGTCGGGATACTCCGATGCGTCAATTGCACCAGACGAGATGAGTTGCTTGATCTCCCAACGCTCTGGTGATGTTAGCCGCTTCGCAGACCGTACTGGACCACTATCCTTTACGCCGAGAGGGAGTGCGTTGGTTCCACTCGAAGCGCGAGACGCTCGTTGTCGCTCCTCTTCGATGAGCTCAGCCTCCGACTTGATTCGAAGGTGAGGGGTGAGGTCACGCCCTGTGGTCTGGTCGGCGTCTTTCATTGACAGACCAATGCGGTTTCCAGCCACGCTCAATACTTTGACCTTGACTGGTTGGCCTCTGCTGAGGAGGTCTGCGGCCGAGTTGGCTCGGGCACCGACCTGAATGTTGGAGATATGTACCAGGCCTAGAAAAGAAGTGAGGGATGAAAACGTGATGCGATCAACGAGACACACCTTCTACCCTTCCTGAAACGCCCTCTAATTGAACGAACGCTCCAAACTCCTTCATTCCTTGCACCCGTCCATCATAGATCTTGTACAACACAGGCCGCTCATCTAATTGCCCTCTACCCCGGCCATTGGATCCTCTGTCATAGCCCCGACCTCGTGGTGGGCTGACACTGCGTCGTCGAGGAGGAGACGAGGACATCCGCCGACGTTTGGGGGGTGGTGAAGCGTCTTGGCGAGGATTTGGCCGAGAACGCTTCGACGAGGACTCAAACTGAGCCATCATATCATCAACCTCTTTCATTAACACGTCCTTCGGCACGGTAGGTTGCCACTCCTGATCGGCCAAAGCGAGGCCAGGGAACATGCGCTTCTGCTTGTCCTTCTCGTCCAATGTGTCATTGCCCTTGGACTTGGCCTTCCCATTTGCCTTGGCCGAACTCTTCTTTTTATGTTTCGGATGAAGTGTCAAGACGAGGCGATCGATGTTCTCAACAAAGGACTCTGGAAAGTCCGCGCCCATTTCCTTGAGATTCGCCTTGAAATCTGCGAGTGTTTTGGATTTGCCATGTAAATCAATGACAAACTCGGCAAGAGTTTTGTCATTGTGCCCGGTGTGGTTGTCTATTTCCTGGGTAATTTTGGCGACGAGGGAGAGGAATTCGAGATTATAGAGGTCATCCTGGGCCATGGCAGTAGGTAACGAGAGCCAACTGGTTTTGCTGACTAATCCCGTTCTGTCCTTCAATGGGCGAGTCATGATCATGTGAGCTGTGCCACTTGCCACGCCCATTTACCGCATGTGCGCGAGTCAAATGAATCTAAGTTCACCATTTTATCCTTTACATTGCGCCTACCCACACAGTGAATGCCTCCAAGAAAGGGAATTGTCAAGTCAGGTAATGCCGGGAATTCCTCCAAGTCTTCAAAGGAAACGGTAGCTGCCTCCAAGGCTGATGGAAGCCCTCCGCCCTTGTTCCCTCCTGGATCGAAATATCCTCTGGATTTGTTGAAAGAAAGGTGCGTCTGTCCCTAACCATGTATGAATAAATTTGAAAAGGATACCGTAACATATGCTCAGGTGCACCAAAAATGGTTGGGGGAAACCTGTTGTCCACACTGTTCGGTCGCTTTTCTTAATTGTCTTGTTAGAATCGTATTAACATTTATTTCAGCCGAAGAGAGATGGGGGCTGGGTTTTTGTTGTCACCTTAGTGAGGACCATTCGAACTAAGAACGGTCAGGAACGTGAATCGGTGCGAATGGAACCCCATCCTCCATATGTCTGTAAATCTGCCTCGGAAGCCCAACACTGGGGTGCCACGTATGCTCTTTATCGCGTTCGTTGACTTTTAACGTATCTTTTTTTCGCTGGATCCGTCAAACCGATTGCGTCTTTCTACCAGTTTTGCAATGGCCTCCAACTCAACCGTGTTCTCCCTCCTGGGCCTCGTGACTACTGGGCCGAGCTGGCAGCGGAGCATAAGGAGGCGCTTTCGCATCAGAGCTGGATGTATGACGCCGATCCCTTTGCTGCACGAAAGTCTGTGGCCGAGCGCCAGGAGAAAGCGGCCAAAAAGCAAGAGGCCCAGCAGTCTGCCAATGCTCCTACTCCTAACTCACGACCGAATATATTCGATGGCTCTCCTGAGGTGAAACTCTCTAGCGAGCTCCGTGGGCTTGTCGAGAACGCCATAAAAATGGTCATCACCTTCAGCCACTTTTTCTGTATCTGTCGCTTACACTTGTATTAGGCGATTGCAGACAGCCCAGAGGATGAAGTCACTCCGAGTCCTACAGTGATCATTACCGAAGACAATGTACCCGTCGTCCTTCGGCAGCTTGAGGACCTAGGTTTTAAGAAGTCTCAAGCCCGTGATGCCATTGCGTTTCTCTCTGAGCCTTCTCCTCTCGCCTCGAACCTGCTGCGCGCAGCTTCTCCGCTTGAAGCATGCATTGAATATCTCGTGCTTCACATCCCAGAGGTTGACTTGCCGCAGCGTTTTCTCCCCGAGAACAACAGTTCGAACCCGTTCGTGACAAGTATACATGAAGGTCAAGAAGATATCAAGAAACGTTGGATTGAGGAACGCGCCATCAAGGAGGCAGGGTGGCCAGCACACATTGTGCACGAGTGCACAGCCGAGTCACGCCTACTCGAAGAATGGGCCTTGCTCATAGCTGCGCTGAATCGTCGTCTCATTGGGGAGCCTTGGCTGGACGTTGCAATGCAACCTGATGACGGTGATGAGGAAGAGCGAATGACGGAAGATGAGATAGAATCGATGGGCGCGTCTTATGCGGATGATCACACATTCACCCTCGTCATGCCGCTTCTCATTGCGCCAGTTCTGCTTCATTTTGTCGTTCCTCCTGGTTACTCTTATAACCAGTCATCACGCCCTCCGCCGATGTATGTTGCATCATCGTCGGTTCCCGCCTACGTTCGGCTGCACCTCTTGGCAAAGTTACTTGAAGCATTCGAACAGGGTACCATCAAGGAATCGGGAGAGGGTATATGTGTGTCAGCAATGCAGGTCCTTGAAGAGCATTGGGCGGTTATAGAGGACCTGGGACCCCCGAACATAGATGACGTCCTAAAGCACCTCGATCCGCCCCAGGAGGTACAAGATATCAAAGCAGCTCCGATTGTCAATGTTCCATCGAAAAGCATGTCATTGAAAGCCCGCAATGGGTCTAGTTCGGTGGGGCGGGATTCACGATCAGATGCTGAGGTGATCCAGGAATTTGATACTATGCGTCAAGATGAACGATTTGAAAAGATGTACGCGACCCGACGTCGTCTTCCTGCTTTTGCCTCGAAGGACGATTTGCTGGCTATGCTTGAGCAGTCTCGAGTGGTCGTTGTGGTTGGTGAAACAGGTTCCGGAAAAACGACGCAGCGTGAGTGTGTTCCCATAAAAGCAGATTCGGCGCATTTATGCCTGACATCCCTTTAGTACCGCAGTTCATACTCGACTCTTTCATTCAGTCTGGCAGGGGTTCCAGCGCAAACATCCTTATCACTCAACCTCGTCGTATCTCTGCCATATCAGTGGCTACGCGGGTCCATGCGGAGCGTATGAACGACGGTTCTGTGGGCTATGTAATCCGTGGGGAAAGCAGGCAGACCAACAAAACGAAGCTTCTCTTCTGCACGACTGGTGTCTTGCTCAGGCGACTCAGCAGCGGAGATGGCTTGAACAGCGTCACACATGTCATCGTAGACGAGGTAAGCGAGTGGGTTGAAATTTCCTTGCTTCTGATGAACTTTGCTAGGTTCATGAGCGCTCCGTTGACGGCGACTTCTTGCTGCTAGAGCTAAAGGAACTGTTAAAGGTGAACTCCACGTTGAAAGTCATCCTGATGTCAGCTACGATCAACCATGAAACCTTCGTTCGCTACTTCTCCGACGCTCCACTACTTAGCATTCCCGGGTTCACGCACCCGGTAACGGATATGTAGGAGAACTGTTTTCGGTAATCGATTGGACGAAGGGAGTTGACAAAGATGTAACAGGTACCTCGAGGACTTCATCAACCTCATCAATTATCACCCTTCTGCGAATAGAAGCGGAAAGAAGCAGGATGACGAAGATTTGCTTGCTAATAGAGAAGAGTATCTTAATGTAGGTCTTGATGAACGAAGTGCGATGGCCGTTCAAGCAATTAACCGCTATGACCGTGTGGACTACGCGGTACGGTTCCCACCCGGATGCCCACGCGTTTCCACTCACTTATATGGACAGCTGGTAACGGCTACTATCAACTATATTATCAATCAGGCGGAGAAAAAAGGAGGAATTCTTGTGTTCCTACCTGGTGTGCAAGAAATCAGACAATGCATCAACTCTCTTCAGAGCTTGTCCTCTGCGTCGCAGACCAAGATCTTCCCTCTACACGCCAACCTGTCGAGCGACGAGCAGCGTGCCGTCTTTGCGCCCACTTCAAAATGGAAGATTGTGGTCGCTACGAACGTCGCAGAGGTGCTCCTCTGTGTCACCCGTCGTCTACTGCTTAGTTTTGACCCCAACGCTCACTTTACAGACTTCTATCACTATCGATGACATCGTTTATGTCGTTGACGCGGGAAAAGTCAAAGAGACGCAATATGATCCTGAGAGTGGTCTCACAAAGCTCGTAGAACAATGGACCACCCGCGCTGCTGGACGACAGCGGCGGGGCCGTGCGGGTCGCACGTGCCCGGGTGTGTGCTATAAGCTATATACGCGCTGGCGCGAGCGCAAGATGGAGCAGTTCCCGCGTCCTGAGATCTTGCGTGTCCCGTTAGAGAGCATTTGCCTGGCGGTGAAGGCGACACGGGAGAATGAAGACGTCAAGGTTCGCAGTGTCGGGCTGCCGGTTGTACTTACTGCTTCTTCTGACACCTCACTTTTGTAGGAATTTTTGAGCCGTGCTGTTGATCCACCCGATGTTGTGGCTATGGACAAGGCGCTCTCTGTTCTTGAGGAACTTGGAGCCCTCGACCAGGGCGGTCGTTTGACTGCCCTTGGCCGCCACATGGTACGACGAAGGTGTTACTTAC
>Ga0307509_10012617_pt1 | contig 10094 bp, 7 predicted proteins | sample 10_EM_MG_FD_202245 | JGI IMG/M metagenome (GOLD analysis project Ga0307509, IMG submission 202245) | Populus trichocarpa ectomycorrhiza microbial communities from riparian zone in the Pacific Northwest, United States - 10_EM | ecosystem: Host-associated > Plants > Roots > Unclassified | place... | reverse complement strand
CATTACCTGACATCAAATATTAAATTTCGAAGTTTTTTTTAATCAAATATTACAATTTAGACAGAATTCTTAATCAAATATAAATAATAAAGTTTCATTGGATATTTACAAACCAACAATATATAAATAAAAAAGTTTCAACATATGAACTTTATGGAACTCTTAAATTTAAAAATGGTGATGTTTTCTTTGTGTATTTGATATTTTAATAGTTTTTAAATGGCTGTGGTTTAAAAAAATAAATTAAAAAAAAACATTTTTAGTTGTTTTTTTAAATTAGATTTTAAAAAATAAGTGTTTGATTAAAACTATTGTGATATGAATTTTTGCATGCAAAATAAATAAAAAGTATGTTTTTATAAATAAAAAATAGATTATTTTTGTTTTTATAAAATTAATATTTGAAACACAATATAAAATATAAAAGTTATTTAACTAATTAAATATTTTTTTTATTAAATAAAAAATAAAAGTTATTACCATACCAAATACCAAACAGTATTTGAGTTTTTATCTTCAACTCTCAATTTTAATATTCAAGTGTGTAATCTTCAATTTTTGTAATCAAGTGAATTTGTTTGATTCTACTAAGCATATGCTAATTTAGTTGTTAAATTAATACGTGGCAGACTTATATGTATGCCAAGTGTATAAAAACAATTCATTTTATTTCTAATCGAGTTTATGTATTTTTTTTATTTTAATTTGAATATATTTTTTAATGTTTTTGTTATTTGAGTTTCTTATTTTAAAAACATATTAAGGGAGTGTTTCCAATTTTAAAAGTCAATAAATAACCAATTTATATAATTATATCCAAGAATCTTTATGGTGTTTAAGCTATAATTAATAACATTTTATAAGTTACAGTTTAATATAATTAACTAATATGTCATGTCCAATTATGGGTATTTTTTAAATGTCAAAATTTTTAACTATAATAAATTTTTTTTTTATAAATTACAGTTTTATCAAATTTTTTAATATAATTCACTAATAAGGCTCGAGAGTGAAAATAGAACCTTGAGTTTTATTTTCATATAAATCCGTAATATATAAACACGAATTCTAGCCTAAATCTTTAGAGAGAGCTTTAGCTGATTGCTATCTATGTGTATATTTGATATAAATTATTTTAAAAAAATATTTTTCAATTAAAATGCAACACGATGATATTTTTCATGTTTTTAATTTTATTTTTGATATTATTATATAAAAATCATCTAAAAAAAACTAAAATTTTAAAATAAAAAGTAATTTACAAAAAGTTTTCAATTCAAAAACAAACACTTAATAACTTTTGCCCAACTCTCTAGCCTCCTGCACCTTTTAGGTTGTTTGATGTAATTTTTATTTATATTTTTAGATGTATTTTTAAAAGTATTTTCAGTTTAAAAAACATTAAATTAATGGTTTTTTAGTGTTTTTTTGACAGTTTTAATACATTAATATCAAAAATAAAAAAAAATCTAAAACAAATTATTTTAATATATTTTTAAATTAAAAGCTATTTTAAAAAAACATCATACACTATAATGTCAAACAATATTAAAATAATATTTTTTAAAAAAATATTTTTTTTAACATTATCACATCAAAATGATCTAAAAACATAAAAAAAATATATTAATTTAAAGAAAAAAAATAAAAAAATTTCAAAATTTTTCAAAAGAACTTTTTAACCGCAGTACTAAACAATGTCTAAAGTGTTTGGAGTATAATAACGTTTATTTTTTAAACTGTTTTTTACTTGAAAATATATTAAAATAATATTTTTTTATTTTTAAAATAATTTTTGATATCAACGTATCATAATAATTTTAAAAAAATCTAAATAAAAAATTATTTTTAAGAAAAATACTGTTTCAAACAGTTCCCACCGTATCTTTGTACTCTGTAGCCGCTTCACCAAGCGACATGGCGTCCGAGACAATCCCTACGAGCGCACTGTCGCAACATTTGAAAGAAAAATAATATCAAGAAAAAGCCAATCCCATTTTGATACCGTTAAAGGCGCACTTTAAAATGGTGCCGTTGTTGTCAGCCTCGAGACCCAGAGGAAAACTAGCCGTTACTTGCCCTAACGTCTTTACATTACATTTCATCACTAATCTATTACTCGCTCACCAAACCCTGATTTCTTGCAATCAATTCTCAAATAAACAAAAACCCATCTTTCTTTGTACTTTGATTTCAAAGAGAATCATGGCATCAAGAACGGTTGCAAAAGACATAATCACTCTCCGTGGCTCTGCAGCGATTGTTAGTGAGTTCTTTGGTATGTGACAGTCTCAATCTCCCCATTTGATTCCTTTCTTGAATTCATTTTGTTAATTTATTCGTTGAATCTTTATCAAGAACTTTGGATGATATTTTGTTTTTAATCCTTGATCCCCTTTTCAGGTTATGCAGCAAACAGGTAAAGTTCATAGAATTTAATTTATGTTTTCTTGTTTGTTTTTGTTATTTGTTTTGCAATTAATATTGATTGGCTGATTGTTGATTTAGTATACTTTACAATCGAGGGGTTTATCCAGAAGAAAGTTTTGTGAAAGTGAAGAAATATGGGCTCCCAATGCTGCTTACTCAAGATGAAGGTGTTAGATCCTTTATTTCTAACTTGAATGCTCAGTTATCAGGTAATTGATGGTTTGATTCTAAATGAATTTCGTGTACAAGTTTTGTGCTCTTTTCCCAAAATTGATGCCTTTGCATGTGTTGTTGATCACTGAAATGGTTGGTTTTGAATTCTGTAAAGAATGGCTGGAAGCTGGAAAATTACAGAGGGTTGTTCTGGTGATCATGAGTAAGGCCACCAATGAGGTCCTGGAGAGGTGGAATTTCAGTATCGAGACTGATAGTGAGGTTGTTGAGCAAGGGTAATAACTTTGTCTAGAGTCCAAACTCCTTTTTCCTTATGATATAAAATAATATCTTCTGAAGTCTTGGGTTGATTTGTTGCATGATTATGATTTCAGAGTGTCAAGGGAAAAGAGTGACAAAGAAATTATGAGAGAGATCCAGGCAATCATGCGTCAGATTGCATCAAGCATTACTTACTTGCCATGCCTTGATGAATCTTGTAAGAATCATTTGCTGACTCCTGATCAATGAATTTTGTTATGTTTTGATGATTTCTCGGTTACAATTATCGAATCTTGTCTCTTTCTTGCTTTAGGTGTTTTTGATGTGTTAGCATACACTGATAAAGATGTTGCAGTCCCATTCACCTGGATTGAGAGTGACCCCAAACTTATTGCCAATCCACAAATGGTGAAATTGCATTCATTCGACACCAAGGTGAGTTTGGAAATCAAGTTATTCTTTATTATGATTTCTTTTTGATGGATAATGACAGAATATATGGTAAACTACAAGCTGACTTGGTTGTTGGATTATGCAGATACACAAGGTTGACACTCTGGTTTCGTACAAGAATGATGAATGGGATGAACAGTAGAGGTGGCCCTATCTTTTGTGAACTGTTTGTGGATTTCTGCTCCGGTGTCTGTCACTGTGAATCTTTTATTCACATGTTCTAAGATCGGTTGCTAGAAAAGTATGTACCGATTGTAATCGATCATGTCTGTTTTTGTCGAAGTTGAAATGAAGGAGCAAATCTAGGCCTTGCTTCCCTGTTTTACTTGTAATGAATGCAAGTACATCGAATATGAATCCACAACGAAGAAACTTTAGCTATGATCTTTTGTACATTTCCTTTCTCGCATTATCTATTTTTCGAATCCGAATCCACAATGAACTTTATCTGTGATCTTTTGATTTCCTTTTCCTTTCAAGCAAGATCTATTCTTCTTATCGCCAGGGGTGGCAGAAAATGCACCCCAGAAACAGGATTTTGGAATCCTCTGATTTTTCCAGGGAAAATGGAACTTTACTGAAAAGGACTGTATCAACAGCGATCGGGCTGGGAATTGATTTGCTTGGCATTGCAACTATCTTTTGTACATTTCCTTTTCCTTTCTCGCATTATCTATTTTTCGAATCTGAAATCACAATGAAGGAACTTTAGTTTCCTTTTCCTTTCCTGCATTATCTATTCTTCTTATCGCCAGGGGTGGCAGATAATGTACCCCAGAAACAGGATCTTGTAATCCTTTGATTTCCCAGGGAAACTGGAATTCACTGAAAAGAACAATATCAACAGCAATCAAGCTGGGAACTGATTCGCTTTGCATCGCAAGTATCTTTAACCGAACACCCTACTCACCTGGATCGTCGATCATTTGAATTCTGAACACTCACATTTTTCAACAGTCAAAAGGTTGAAATCAGATAAGTTCACCTGGAAGAACAGAAACAAAAATCATCCCACCTGGGGGGAGAAGAACAGAAACAACAAGGGTGCGCTTAATAAAGTAGAGGGCGACGATTAAAAAAGGTGGTAAAATCTGATGTCAGTGAAATAAATGATACTTTTTGTCAATGAAAATACATATTTACAAACACTGGATGTCCATGGATTAAGAGAAACTTGATCTAGTCTCCTACCATTCAACAAAATTACAGCATGCTGTACAATTGTGTAATACAGTTCCCCGGCTATGGCCTAACAGCGACTTTATGGTGGCAATGTGAGCAATTAAAGAGGAGTAGCAGCAGGTATGAGATGCTTCAACTCACGCCTCGGTATATAGCATCATGCCGAAGATCATCCATACTATCAATGTTTCTATAGCCATCAAACTCCCTTAGACAAGTCCAGCCCCGGCGAGAAAGAAAATCACGGTAGTCGTCTTCAGTATAGAAGATTTTCTCTTCAGTGTGCATTGGGATGTGGTCTGACTGATCATACAGACAAACTTTGATAGCTAGCCCTGAATAGATGATATACATTAGTGTTTAATAATAATTCTGCAATTTTTATTCTGAATGTCCAAGAATTGGGTCGAAACGGTGAAGGGACTTGGCCTAATAATGCTACAATTGCTTTTTCCTTTTGATCGCTGCTATGCCTGTAAGATAAATGCTCTAAATAACCTTCGCAATGTGAAAGCAAACAATTACTGTCCTAGTAAAGAAACAATAATTGGACGGATATGGATCATTTTTTGCTTTACACACCCTGCACAATTAACAAAAGTCTTCAAAAAACAAGATAATTCAAGGTAACTACTAAACTAAGTAGCTACAGAATTTCACAATCTCGAAAACTACTAAGGGTATCATACAGGTTTAACAATCCTTAGTCAGGCAGTTAAAAACATAGAGGAAAGATTTTATAAGAATATGACAGTAGATGCATAAATTACCTTCATCAAGGTGAAGAGTGTAATTCCCTAAAGGCATGTCCCTGTCAAGAGCACGAATTATCTGGTCTTCATCCTCCAACCAGAATGCTCGCTTAGTTCTCAATCTGAAAGCAGATTTGATTGCCTCCCTAATGGCATCTGTGGTGCCATCAATGCCAATCCTTCTTGTGTAGTCCCCAGATTTGACTGATATCACCCTCCCACCAAATGATTGACTCTCAGCACCTGATATTAGAGAGGTAATATCAAAGTTGACATAAGATCTCCATCATCTCATCAAAACGATTGAGAGCAAGTAGCTCAGGATCACAAGGGGCTTAGAAAAAATTCATCCAGCCAAGTCATTAAGGAAATTTTACATTTTGAGCAGAAAGAAGTTTTATAGGTTCTGATCTTAGTAAACTTTACCATTCCCAGGGGTCTCCCTCCAATTCCAAGGAGGAACTCCACTTGCTGCAACTGCATCAGCCGCGGTGATGGCAAGGGGATGTCCATCGTGATCCAGACGTCTTTCCAAATTGAGTGTTGGCCTGGCACTGGCTGCGTAGCAAAGAACTTAAATGAGGAAAATGAATATCTATTTTGAGAGAAAATCAATAGGAAAAGGAAAGTAAAATGATAACAATAACAAGTAGAATGGTAAAGTGGCCAACTGAACTTGAAACAGCGCATAAGAAAACATCTGAACTTATTTTCTGACAAAAATCGGTAACTTGTTTGAGAACGCTGTGGGACAAATTTTTTTAATTTATCCTTTTTGGAACTATTCAAAAGATCTCTTTATTCACCATTTTTCATGTTTGAACTTTGATCATTGCTAGGCTTCCTATCTTTCCTCTTCAAAATGAGAACAATGTTGCACTTACAATTTTGTCATCATAATATTAGCAAACTGTAATTTTTTTTTATCTTCTACCATATCCTTCAAAATGCATAATCAAAGTTACACAATACTACAATATCTTTGACAGAATTTTCTTGAAATGAACTACCATTGATAAACTTATGAGTGGAACATATAGGTGTGTGGGCGAGTAAAATAGTAATTGTAGCTGCAAGTCTCTGGAGGATAAAAGCCCTTGAAGATTGTTGTCAGGCTAGGTGAAAACTTCAAGGCTAAAATTATGAGGTACAGAGCAGGGAAAGAACTTATTTCTGGTATTGCAGGTTCCCAGTTCTATGTTGATATTTGAGGTAAGTGATTCAGGAGGGATCTGAAGAAACCTTGTGACACTCTAGTGGCATATACTACTATAAGAAGGCACCTTCCTGATGCCAATTCTGAGAAGCTCTTGTGGTGTTGTGTTGATGCAAAGCAGGATCACATATAAAATGATCTTGATTCCTAATAGAAAGAGAATATTGAGATTTTTGAGATCCAGTAGTTGGTTACTGCAGAATATCAAAAGTATATCTAATCCATGCAGGATACATTTCTCAAAGCTTTGATTCAGAACAAGCAGAACAATGATTTGTTTTACTACCAAGAGGATAACATTCACCTTCATTGCTGTATAAGAGAACAGGATAGACAATTACATTTCAGCTTCTTTGAAAAGCCTTTTTGGGAAACAATTGCACTGTTCAGTCAAGGCTTTCCAATAAGCTGAAAGCTGTATACAGCTAAAAATATTTTTTTTCATCATTTAAATATGGGGCATAAAGAGGTTGTATCTCCCTGGCCAAGGTACAGCCAGGATCTAGTTTGCTGCTTCTGGGATGGCCACGCACATTGCAAAGGATAGTTTTGACAATTGGCTTTCTATGCAAGAACAGATTTGATCTTTGAAGTTTTCTATGCAAGAACAGATTCGACCTTTGAAGCTATGCTAAATTAATTTCATGATCAAAAGGGTAGCATCTTGACTTGATGACCTTCTAGACCACTACCATATTTGCTTGAGGTTGATTCAGATGAGAGCTACTTGATATGCATTCACTAACCCCACCCACACATGAACACACAGCAGTAACCGAAAAAGATCCATGTCTTCAACAAAAACATAAATAGGCAGCAAACAAACAAACACACACAGAACTAACTACAATGATTAGAAATCAGTAACGGTGAATCCATGTCTTCAACAAAAACATAAATAGGCAGCAAACAAACAAACACACACAGAACTAACTACAATGATTGGAAATCAGTAACGGTGATTTACCTTCCACTGGTCCAAATGATATACTTGTATCTTCAAAGCCTGCGTAAGCCAAACAGATGGTATGATGAATACCCAATCATAATGACAGAACCAAAAGTTCTGTATAAGTTGTGAATTATAAATTAAGTATCTTGACGGTCATTGGAACAAGAAATGTCATATGGCAATAAATTTATCAGAAGCAAGGGAAGCTAGAAAAGATAAAAGTACACTAGCAAAGATAGTGGACAGAGATGCTGGAATATTTTTGCCCAATTTCCCATCACCAAAAGTGGCGCCTCTGGCAACAATTAGTGGTTAGAAAGGTAAGTCTGCAGTTACGAAAAGATAAACTGTACAGTTTTGCTCACAGGTCCCACCTAAGATAAATAAATAGGAGAAAGGAAGAAAATCTAATAGTTAAACACCCACACCATTGCCCCTCAAAACAAACAAACAAAAAAATAAAATCAATAAATTTATCGAGCATGACAATCATGACTTCCTAACATCTGCATATGAATCCTCAGAAATCTATTTTTGGTGTGAAGTTATGTAGTTCAGATGTCATCTAAAATAAAAGCATAAAAGGTTACCAGATAACAGGTTTTCAGTCAAAATCTAATGATTATCGAAACAAGTATACTGGAAAATGAACTCTCGCGCAGATACATGCGTACAAAAGTTAGAAAGCATGACAAAAACACACAAGCATGTTCTTCAATCATTTTCTTAACTTCTTAGATCAGTATCCACCATCTGGTTTACAATGGGGAGAAATCATGCAAGTGGCACAGGAGTTAGAAACACCTAATAAAGAATCGCATAACCATGAAAATCAACATGTTCATATTACTCACAGGCCCACAAGCCCCAGTCATTACATCACCAGTCTCAGAGTTTCAGTAACACAATAAGCCAAATTTGGGCAGCTTGCAGAAGGACACAGTGCTATACTTTCTATCAGGACCCCAAGAGCCACACGACTTCTATAATTGTCACAGAAAGTTGGTTCACATGGTGTATGCTGATTCCACAACCCTCAGTTTCAAGTCAAACATGGAATCACTAGAACACCTACATTAAGTACTGATCTCACTCATGAAAACTTGATTTTTCTAGTTCCTCACATTATAAGCCAAACCTTGGTCTTTCCTCGTGCCAATCATAAACCCATAACTATGTTTTGATAACCCTTTAGCCAGTATCCAGCAACCTAGCTGCCATAACAAATGCCACCTATCCTAGCTCTCCTCAAATCATACACCCTAAATACATTCCATCGTCTAGAAATTCAAAACTATGAAACAAAATATTTTAACATGCCCCCAAGACATGGGCTAATTCCTAGATAACGTTTTGCTCTATTTTCGCTAGTTATGTCCTATATCACATCAAACATATCACACGGTAATCTAATTTCCAGAACGCAGAAACCAACCAAAAATATCAATTTTCAGAACAAAATTTCAAAGCAACACTAGATAACACTCTATTTTAAGAAATTCATTACCAAACACCCAAAAATAGAAATCCACACAATCAAAACTATCCAGTAGTTGTTGTCTCAGTTTGCAGCATAGAAAAAGAAATCCACCACCAAACTAAACAGCCCAATCCAATTGGAACCAAAATTAGGAAAAACTGGGAACTCAAAGCCAAAAAATACCTTTATCAGAAAATTGCATGTAAGAATCAACTTTAGGAGTAGGGCACTTATACTGAGAATTCTTATTCCTTCCCCTCAAAATCTCATCAATCTCCTTGTAATACGACATTTTAGCAGACCCACTTCCCCTATCTTGATGCTTCGCCTTCTTGAACTCTTTCAACAAGTTCCTCCACTTGTCGGTGCACATAGTCGGCGATCGATCGAAACCTTTATCCCTCATTTTAGTAGAAATTTGCTCCCACAGGTGCTTATTTGACTTGGAAGTATTGAAGAGACCATCCATTTCTCTGCGAAACCCGATCAGACTTCGGGTTTCGTCTTGAACCCATGTCTCAGCTCGCTTCTTGGGTGCTTTGACTTCGTGGTTGTCATCGCCGCTGCTTTCGCCGAGAATCATCTGGTGTGGGTTGGTAGCAGCGGTGATGGGGTGAAGATGAAGAGGTGGCAAATCGCCGTTGGAAGAGACAACTTCGATAATCATGTTGTCTCTAGAAGACGATGGTCCTACTTCTTCTTTGTAGAAATCGAGAGGGCGAGGCTTCTCTGACAAGTACATGTTCGGTCTTTTTATTTTTTTTTAAGGTTTAGGAAGGAAAGGGAGGGTTTTGTTTACAGGAGAGAAATGGGGATTGGAAGAGAGTGGCAAGGAGAGAAGAAGACGAACAGCGGCATTCTGTCTGTCTGTCTCGGGGGAGGTCTGGATTTAATAATGGAATTTTATTTTATTTTTACACTCTTTGGAGGACTGTAAGAAAAGATGTTTAAGCAAGGAATTTATTTATTTATTTATTTATTTAACGAAAGGTTTTAAGGTAGCAGAGATTGAGTGCGTGCGTGACGTAAAAGCGAGTTTTAATATTTTTTAAAGCTGAATAAATAATTTCTAAATTAATATATTACTCGGTACGGGAAAGTATATAGAGACAATGAGAAGTGTTGCACACGTGTAAAACCAACAAATTTCAATCCAAGTTTTTGCTCTCTTAAATAATTCACTCATGCAACAGT
>Ga0307509_10012616_pt1 | contig 10094 bp, 8 predicted proteins | sample 10_EM_MG_FD_202245 | JGI IMG/M metagenome (GOLD analysis project Ga0307509, IMG submission 202245) | Populus trichocarpa ectomycorrhiza microbial communities from riparian zone in the Pacific Northwest, United States - 10_EM | ecosystem: Host-associated > Plants > Roots > Unclassified | place... | reverse complement strand
AAGATGATGGTAATTGGGGGCTTTTTTTTTTCTTTTTTTTTTCTTTTTTTTTTTTTTTAACATCATGTATTTGTTGTTAAAGTACAAGAAACCGCGTGGAGCGCTAGCTATGGCATGAACTAAACTATAAACAATCCAACGACCCGCTTCACCCCCTCATGGGAAAAATCAAACCCCTCTAAACCAAAGCCCATCCTCCCCCCTAATAGCACCTAAGACGAAAGCAAGACGGAGCAATACCTTTCTCCAGACACGTAAGGAAAGACAAGTATAGAAAAGAAACCAGGGAAAGACACAAACCCTTCGGGGGGCCGGCCAAAACAAAAGAAAGGATTCTTGCGGCACCAGGTGCCGACGGAGAGGGAACATAAAACTACTATTGCCGGATGCCTAAGGGAATTCTCCGAACCTATCAGCTTAGGGGCAAGGTGGTGTCACGGGCGGACTGCCCAGAAAATTGTTGACGCTTCGGACTTTAGCATGGGCCACGGAGGTAGTGCTATACCATGACACAGTGTAACCTAGTGCGAGGTTTGCGACCGTAGAGTAAATCGCGGGAGCGGATGAGAAGGGCGAGGGGAGCCACCCGGCGAGCAGAGCCACTCAGCAGTGGAGGTGCCAGCTATCGTGAGAGGCAGTAGGGTGCCAGCCAAAGGGGCAGATAAGGTGCCAGCTAAAGAAGGATGTAGCAGTACGGTGCCAGCGGACCCGACGCGTGGGAAGCGGGAGGAGGAAGGCTCGCCAAACAGACTAGAAGTACGAACACGGAGGACGGAGATGGGGTCACTGTTTTTTGAATGCCGACCGTACCGATCCTGCAACTCAGGAGAAAGTGCAATACAAGAGAGCTGGGCCAACTACTTCACCGATAGTCCGAAGCTAGCGACCGTGTGTTGACGGAGGAAGGAGGGTTGCCGACCATGCAAAACGCTAAGCGAGAAGCAACGCGAAGTGCAGGGTAAAGGGTAGGAACATCAACGCAAGCGTGCTCAACGAAGACGAACGGAACCAGAAAGGAATCCATAACCCCTATGAGGGGAGGCCAAAGGCCCCAGAGAGAGTAAAGAGAAGAAGGCATGACAAACCCCCGAGCAGTTGCCACGGGCGGGGTAGGTCAGAAGTGAAGGACACTCTCACGATGATTTCTCATGGTGTTGAGATTTCAATCGCTGGAGGTAGAGCGGACGAGAAAGATGAAGGAAATAGGGGGCTTTTCTTTTTTTTCTTTTTGTTTTCTTTTTTTTTTTTTTATCATATATTCATTGTTAAGGTACAAGAAATCGCATGGAGCACTAGCTATGGCGAAAACAAAACCCAAAATCCAAAACAAACAAACAAAGGAAACATCAGGCACCAAAACTCTTCAACTGGGGTCCGTACCGGTCCCAGGCCCACATACGGGCGCGAAATTAAACCAAGTAAATCAAGGAAAACCCTTCCTCCACCAGCGGACAGCATGAAAAAACATAAAACATAAACCTAGCTCTCCCGAGACGACATAAAGTAAGCAAAGGAAACTACATTAGAGGAGCAGGAAGAAACAGAAGAAACCGCGGACGTAGGACGTGAGAGCATACCCGGGGGGAAGGCTGTAGCCGTGGATTTGATGAAGCGGGCGAGGGCACCCAAGAGGGCGGCCGAGGACCAGACGGGCGCGTCGGGACCAATATCGAGAACCCCCTGAAGGTGGCGGGTCCTGCTAGGTTCCTTGGCGGGGCAGTGGAGGATGGCATATTCGAATGTCTCGGGGGCACTCTGGCAACTGGGGCACGTGGTGGGGGCATCGCTGTCCCAGGAAGGGTGGGCGCGCGGAGGTAGCTCTTCCCAGATCTCATCTGGTGGAGGCGGCCCGCAGTGAACTTGTCGAGGCCCATGAATGGGTGGGGCTTCAGCGAGGGTTGGTAAGGGTGAGGCTTCAGCGAGGGTTGGTAAGGGTACCTGGCCGGGTCCGGAGCAGCCCTGTCCCATTCTTCCATGAGGAGGTTCTTGCACTTAAGCTTAAGCTGGGGGTAGGAGCGGCCCGGGGCAGGCTCAGGGTAGTGATCGGTGAGCAGATGCTGGGAGGTAACTGGGAGGGGAGCGAGCCCGTCAGGGCCCAATACAAACAACATGGAGTGCGGGAGGGCGTCAAGGGGGAGGTGGGCCCTGTTTTTCAAGGGAGGTCTTGCTTGGAGCCAAGGGAGGGGGAGGCGGCTTCCCGCGTTCCTCACGCTCAGGACCCTGTGGTCTGGCGAGTGGCGGTGAAGAGACGGGGTTTGCACGGAGGGCGGGAGTCTTGCGGTCGCTGGGTTGATCTCCGGGGGGGAGCACAGGATTCTAAGGTGTGCCAGGCGACGCTTGTACACGATGAGGAGCCTGAGCGGTGGGAGGCAGGCCTCTATGGCCAGGACGTCCGTGGGGGTAGACATGAAGCAATTGGTTGTCCATCTCTGGACCTTGTGCCAGAACACGGAGAGCTTCCTAATCATGTGGACTGTGGGCATGAAGACGTCCGCGCCATAGCTGAGGATGGGGAAGAGGAGGGAGGATGCCAGTCTATGGCAGAGGAAGGGCGGGAGGCCGATCCCTGGGGGGGAGAGTCGCTTAACCGCCACAAAGGCCGCCTGGGCTTTGGCCAGCCTCTTGACGAAGTGGGGGGTAGTGGAGATCGAGGGGGAGAACCAGTAGCCTAGCCACCTGACCTCACCCTTGGGTGTGAAGACCGACCTGTCAAGGTGGACCGGAGCATTGGAGATGGGGCCTCTGTCCCTGTTCGTGCGCCAGTGGATAAGCTCCGTTTTGGGGACCGAGAAGCCGATGCCCAGCCTGGACCCCCTGGTCTCCAGCCTCGCGTACTGCTTCTGTAATATCTGGATGTTGCGCCGATAGGACGCGGGGGATGCGGTCAGGCCGAAGTCGTCCACATAGGAGAGGGTCAGACCATGGGGGATCTCGCAGTGGAGATGGGAAACGTAAATAACAAACAAAAGAGGAGAGACTGGGGACCCCTGGGGGGTGCCTACCGAAACCGGTGCGAACACTCTGGGGGACCCCTGGTACAGGAGCCGGCACGACCTGCCGGTAAGGAAGGACTTCGTCCAAGAAACTAGGTACAGGTTGACCCCTTTGGCCCGAAGAATGCCGCAGAGGGTGGAGGGGTTGACATTGTCGAAACCCCCTTTTATGTCAAGAAAAAGCGTGAAGACCTTCCTTTCAGCCATCTGGAGGGTCCTAACTTCGTGGGTAAGGGTGGTGACCGCGTCCGAGACCGAAAGACCAGCCAGCGAGCCACACTGGTGCGGGTTGAGGAGGCCGGTCGCACGGGCCACGCAGGAAAGTCTAGAGTTCATTATCCTCTCAAGGATCTTCGAAAAGGTCTGAAGTAAGACAATAACTCGGAAAGATGAGGGGCAGTCATAAGAGGGCTTGCCAGGCTTGTCTAGCACGATGCCATCGGCCTTCTTGAGGGTGAGGGGGTGGGATCCGTAGGTCACCAGAGGGGCGAGCAGGTCCTGGATCAGATGAGGGGCCACACAGTGCAACCTTTGCCAAACCGAGTTGGGTGTCATGTCGGGCCCGGGGGCCGACGTTGGGGAGGAGCGGGCAAGGGCCCTGCCAATCTCGTCCTGGGACAAGGGGAGGCATTCTCTGAACGGGAGCAGGATGGTGTCAGGAACCCTGGTTGGTTCGCCGGGGAAAAAGTGATCGAGGAGGGCCTGGTTAAGCTCGGGCGGAGTGGAGGCACCTGGGAGCTCCGGGAAACGGGGCGGAGGGCGGCCAACAGCTAGCTTCTTTGCCGTCCACATAGTCTGCGGGGTTGCCGCAGCCAGGAAGGAGAACCAGTGATCCCTTTTTGCCTTCTTGATGGCCTTGAAGTAAGCGGACCTCGCCGCCCTTGCGGAGGCGAGGAGGGCGGCATCGAAACGATCCCGTTTGGAGGAGCGGAGGGCGGAGCCATTGGCCTTCCTGAGCATCGACAGCAGCTCAGACCACCACGGTTTGGAACGGTAGGTCACCCTCTTCAGTGGGGTGAAGGAAATAGGGGGCGGAGCCCCCCTTTTATAAAAGGAAATCCTAGCACAGCCCTTTGCCGCCTGACTCATACCCCAGTATGAGTCGCATATCCGCGTAACCAAGAAAACAATACCATTTGTCGTAACCCTTACAAAGGAAATCCCTCATAGCAACCGTGTAACAAAAGAAAGAACACCAAAGTTATCCTAACAAGTATAGTATCACCAGGGGACCGTGAGATACAGATGGTTTACAGTTGTTGAGGATGGAGCTCCCAGACATCAAAAGTATGCTATCCAATGCCGAAAACTAAACAATATGGAAACTCTTCCCTGGCCCCCTCAGTCCCCCGATCTAAATTTAATAAAAACCCTATGGACTGTGTTCGGTGGTACCAAATCTCTAAGAACAAGCGAGATGGGTAAGACCAGGGCACTGTATTGTAGACGGAGATGTGTCTAGGAAGGCTCAATATAAACGTGCGTAAAATAGTGATAAAGATTTTTCTTGTAATAACCTATTATATTGATAAGGTCTCTTCTCCGTAGCGTGATGATTTTAGTAAAGCTCGGGAGGCACTTCGATATTTCTATCCCACGTCGATAGAGTGTGTAACCTACAAGTAACTACCATACTAACTAAGTACCTGCTAACCATTCTGAACATTTCCTCTAGTGTGAACACCTTTTGACCCTGAATAATATCGCCCCACCATTGACTTCCAAACTGGAGAGCTCTTGATTTCTCTAGTGTGGCACCACGTTCCAGTTAGAGTTCACAATCCTTCTTCCGTTAGGAGGAACTGAAACATGTCTGCGTGCTAGACAGTGTCCTCATCATCAGACGAACGAAGTGGCCAACTTTGTAATCGGACCTATCGCCATAGCAGATATCACTCTTGCTTCCTGCACTTAGGCTTCGGTCAGACTATCAGTCGGGATCGTACCAGTGGCACAATTCTCTCATAGCCTTTCCTTACCGAATGATCCTGTATGGTACTATACCATTGGTGTGGGTGCGGTCATACTCCTATTTCATTTTTAGAGTAGACACGACGAAAGCGTCCCGTTACTTTAGTGACATAGTTTCCTGTGCCGTACCGCTATGTCTGTAACTTTATGCGACATCGACCGATTTCGCCCGCAACACCTGCATAAGCTCACCAAAGGTCCCCTCTCATATATCCTGCGAACAGCATCCGGCTGGACTGACGGCCGCGACGTATATGGTGTTATGAGATAGGTTCCAATAATAGTGTCCTTTGGTGTTGGGACGCAACTGCTATGCCGTCTGGTGTTGTCGCGTCGTCCCAACACCGGGGCCAGAGGGCGGTGTTTGCTTCACAGGGTAAAGGTAGAGTAACCCCAGAGTATACAAAAATAGGTGGAAAAGCTACGCTTTTCTCATATGCCTAACAGGCTGATATGGAAACTGAATTAGGCCAAATTTATGAACGGGCAACCAATACTGATGATTTGATACTCATGTTGCATGTGGCCTGGGGAAATATAAATTCTGAAAGACTGCTTAAACTCGTTGATAGTATGCCAGCAAGGTTGACTGCAGTAATAGCAGCTAAGGGTAATGCTACACCCTATTAGTTTACTTGTTCTTTGGGTAGAAATGTTCTCTAATTTCTTTTGTCTTTTCCGTGCTATACACTGTATTTTAGAATTAAAATTTGCCAGTAGCGACTTTATTACTTCAAATCTTCTGGCAATCCAAAATGCTCAAGCTAGATAGCATTTCGCAGTTACAATGATTGGGATTCAAGAGCTTACATCTTTGTATTTATTTCAATCCATGTGCCAATGTATCTATTTCTTGAATCTGGGATGAAACGATGTTTGCCAGACTTTTTTCCCACAGCCAATTGCAATGCTTGGCAGTCCGGGAGAGCCAATCATAATTGCTGGTAGGATCTGTTACCCTGCAAACTTTAGCGCATCAGCCACAGTTCGCCGTACTTTTGCTCACACCCTAGTACAGTACCTTTGGGTTATATTTGAATCTAGGATGTTCGGGGGAAGTGTGAAGAGAACTGTGGCGTTTGAATGTAGTCCTGCACTTGGATCTGTCAATTGACGGACTCGTGAACAGGCACTTCGATACCCTATATTTGGCAAACTTTCATATATTGGCACATATTTACTTATATTATACCTTATTGAAAACCTCTCAATCACAAACCCAAACCACACACACTATCCGAATATAAGTCTTAGGAGCCCCGTCACCTATCAACCAAATAAACTGGCGAAAGCCTACTCCTCCCGCTCATTAACCTCCACGCCCAAGCTCCCAAAACGACTAGAATAATGACGAAGCTAATGACCAAACTACCCCCGAAAATAATTGCATGCCACTTCCACGCCGTATCCTTATTCAGTCCGATAATCTCTACCACAATCGCCCAGGGCAATACCCAGAATATATTTGAAACCAGTGATTGGCCAAGGTACCAGCGTGGTCGGGTCGCCAGGAGGATGCTGGCGAGCTGTGTGGAGACGGCGTAGAATATGTAGCACCAGTCTATCGTCTATATATACGTAGGGGTTAGTGTGAGAACAATGCGCTCGGGGAAGGAGGAAACGAACCCGCCACATGTACTCGGTTATTCCGGCCACCTTGTCGGAGCCGGAGAGATAGCGGGCGAACGATTGGGTGCCCCAGATGGACATTGTGATGCAGAGGGGGACTTCGATTAGAAGGGCTATCCCGACAGATATGAGGGCGGGTTTAATAATCACTTGGAAAGAAGGCGGGTTAGTCTTTTCCTTCTATGGCAGGATAGTACAAACTTACTGCGAATATCTCTCCTTGAAGCTTTTGGCTTCCTAGTATCGATTCCAACTTTATGTCGCCAGGCACCCCATGCGTGTCCTACGAAGGTGGAAGACGTAGCCTCAAGCGCCTGGACGGGAACCATTACCAGGCCCCAGCGGATGGTGTTGAATACACCCCAAGCCTACAAACTATTAGCAAACAATGAATCCCCTCCCCGTAGGCATTGACATATTGTACCGTAGCATAGTCAGAGCCCATCGCCACAATCCCCGAAATCAGCCACAAATACAGTACATTCCTGATACACGATTCAACAAACGTATACCACCCCTGCCTACCCAACGTTACCAGTGCCAGCACACTCGGTTTCCTAGACCCGGTTTCACCTTCTGGTCTATGGATCCACAGTTGTCTCGTCTCGTACATGAAGTAGCATACCCCCGCCAGAGCTCCTGCTGCATCGCAGGAGAGGTGGATGATGGCTTGGGTATTTACATCTACGTCTGCATGCCCAACGCGGACATTGGAGAGGAACAAGAGATCGAGGATGATGTTCAGCGCGGTTTTCACCGTGCTGATCAGGAGGGGGACGTCTGGCCTTCACTTGCGCAATTAGTTCCCGAGGAAGGAGAGCGGGGGGGGGCGCATACGTACCTATCCAAAGCTCGAGTAGCACAACTAACCGCAAAATCTATAGCCCCAAACACACTCCCAAACGCCGAAATCCTCACATACGTGATACTCTCCTTCCTAACCTCGATGGGCACGAAAGTATCTGTGAACCTCTGCGCCGCACTCGCAATAATCACAGACATCAGCATCCCCAACACCGCTTGAAAGATGACAAGCGTATTCGAGATCCCTATTCTAGAGGTGATTGTCCGCGAAGTGCGATCCCCGATAATTACGAAGGAGGCACGCGGAAGTCCTTCGTTTATGACCTCAGTCACGGTACTGATATAGGTCCATGTATCAGTCGTTACAACCATTTTTGAATCGATTTGGGCGACCCATAGTTTTGAGAGGGTAGAGTAGAGGGCGGGGAGGATGTAGGTGGAGACGTTGAACAAGAGGGCGCCGGTGTAGCTAGTGAATCATATTCAGTTATATTCGATCATAGTTACTCGGATGATAAACGGGGGGGAAGAGCCAACCGATTCCTAGTCCACCACTTTGAACCGGGTACAGATACTTGATACACTTCGTCTTCGACACCAGGGGTTCTCGCCCCCTTAGTACCCATATCGTTCTCAGCGTTGTCGTTCATATCTGAATCTGGTAGCGCGCGATATCGATGTCGATATGTGCTGCTCCCTCCACCAATCCCGGATTCCACCATTTTATAACTGAACTCTTTGGTAAAGCGCGTGCGGGGTAATACGCAGACCGTTTACATAAATTGTAGATATTGTATCCAGGGTTGTATTCAGGTGGCTTGAAGTTGAAGATTTAGTTTCTGGTGCAATACTTCCCGGATGTGGTTAAAGTGAAGTTTCTCGGTAACCGGGTTGGTAGATTGGTTCCCGCTGCGGGAATGGAAGCATGGGTGGCCTGAAAACTTAATCTAACTTGCGAGGGTTTGTGATACAGCAGCGCCAAGAGTTTGGCGTTCAACAACGGTAGTGATCATGCTGGGAATCGGAGGTCGTTGGGAAGTTGTTTCCGGCTTTGGGCATCATGGGTGATGGGTTGTGACTGGTGGGAAGGTGGGATGGAGAAAAAAGGGTGGGCCTCGGGGGAGGGTTTTTTCTATTTGGTAAAGGAAAATGTGAGGAGTGGGAGTGGGGATGCACGGTTTTGTCTTTGGGTGGGTGGTTTTTGAAGGGTTGGGAGCAGCCTGGCCCCACTATCAGTCTCTGGTAGTGGACGCGAGTGAGAAAGGCGCTGTGTTTACAAAAGTGGGGATTTATGTAGTAGTATCTGACATTTGGGATCGCAGCTTCCATGTTCAGCACGCGTGAAATATTTGACAAGTTATGTACTCGTACGAAAGATCAAGATCGAGTATGATACCAAGGTGAAAATCCTTCGTAGAACACATTCATAACCAATCCCCTAAACTATGATATGAAGAAAAAAGAAGGAAATCGTCAAGCAGAAAAGCCAATTCTGCTCCCAACTTCTACCTAGGTTGGCATCTACTTGGATGCGGTTAATCTTCGATGATAGAGCACTTTCTGCTGTGCTCCTACTCAAGATAGCACATACCAGTACTTCACATATTTGCCACTCCCCCACCTCAATCCCGAAGTCCTCACATGGACACACAAAAAAAAGCCACACCAAGGATCTTGACATCGGGAAAGACACAAATGCATATAGTAGCCGGAGTATGACATGACACATGGAAGTGTCGGGGATATTGAGCAACCACTAGCATTGTTCTTCCAAGTCCCTAGACTCCCCGAAGATCACTCCTTCAGGTAGTCTTTTTATGTAACCTGAAAGATTACCATAGTTGTGTTGGAAGGTATGGTCTGGACATGATAAGTACTGTACAGTGCAAGCGCCGCTCTGCTGTGGGATAACTGAATAAATGATAATTTCTTATGCCTAGGTGTCTGCCAGGGCTCGAGTTTTTAAAGCACTACTTCTATGATACCAGTACTGTACCTAGAAAGTACGGGAGATTAGGTGCTCATACTCTAAAATCTCGCGAAACCCAGTATCTCAGTCAGCCCTGTAACCCCCGGGTTCAGTGACAAAAGCCCCGGATAAGGACTAGCCTTTTCCTGACATAGTATGAGATTAACCCTCGGGATTAAAGGAGGGAATAGCACTATACAACTGGTCAGTGCTTTCCGTCTATTGTACCCTTGCCCCACGAACCGTCCCTGTGTTCAAGGAGAGTTGGTCAAAGAGTGCCTTTCTATGATATCAGCGAGGAGTTAAACCACAGGGTGTATATTTTGATTCATGTCGTTCTGGGCCGTTAGTTAGCAACCAGGTCGCCGCCGAAAGGCCTGCCTGCTGTCAGGGCCTCGCCGTGGGCCGTTAATAAAAACCATCTATCTTAGGTTAGCATGACAGGACGGTGCACTGTAAAGTACCTCACGAACCCCCTCGGCCCAAGGCCAGCACGGTTTTTTTTTTTTGTTAATTCCGTGGTATGATTTTAGGTACATGACTAGCACTTCCTAGGGTCCAACCGCTGCATTCGGGAAATATCCCATGGCAAATAAAAACCCAAATCAAAAACAAAAACAAAAGAAATAAAACAAAAACTATTCACTAATACCTAAGTATAAAATCAACGTGAGTATTTCCCAACCTATGAGATTCTTCCAATTCCGTCTTGAAACAAACTTCAAGAC
>Ga0307509_10012615_pt1 | contig 10095 bp, 10 predicted proteins | sample 10_EM_MG_FD_202245 | JGI IMG/M metagenome (GOLD analysis project Ga0307509, IMG submission 202245) | Populus trichocarpa ectomycorrhiza microbial communities from riparian zone in the Pacific Northwest, United States - 10_EM | ecosystem: Host-associated > Plants > Roots > Unclassified | place... | reverse complement strand
GCGCTCAAACTGGCTACGCCTTCTAAGCACTTGGCCGCAGGTTCGATCCCTGCTCGGGGCGCTGACCGGCGGAAACGCTGCTTGCGGATCTGGTGTGCGCACTGAAAAGGCGTACGGGTCAAGTGCCTACCGCGGTTTCGTCATGGGATGCTTTGCTCCCTACCTCCACAGTTTCGACCGGGTCGCGCGGGCCGAGCACAAGACCGATGCGACGAGGAAGATCTACGCAGCCGACCACCGACGACATCGCGGCGCTCGCCGTGTGCCACGGACTGCTGACCGCGACAGGTGACCGCGGCTCGCATGCGGCGGTGGTTGCCCGGCAATACAGGGTGGTGTGCGTGCTGTACTGCCCGGTGCCGGCCACCGACGCCGACGCGGGAATCGTCCGCATCGTCCAGCGCCTGTTCGGTGACGGCGTCGAGGACGAGGATGAGATCACGATCGACGGAGGTTCCGGCCGGATCTACGCCGGTGCCGTCCCGTGGGCCGAGGAGCGGCCGACCGATTCGGTCCGACTCGTGCGCAGCCGGCAGCGAAATGCCGGCCGTGGCCCCGGGCCGCACACGCTCCGTTGAGATCGCCAGGTTGGAGTCGAAATGCTAGGTCAGGACCGCGACGTCGACGGTGCCGGGCACTCGGCCGCCGATACAGGGTCGCGCGGTGTCGCGGCGGCCCGGATGCGCGAGATCGAATGGAAGTACGACGCGCCGCCCGGCGGACCGGTGCCGGACCTGATGGGACTCTCGCGTGTTGCGGCGCAGTCGGACCCCGGCGGGCAGGAACTCACCGCGGTTTACTACGACACCGACGATCTGTGCCTTGCCCGCGCCGGCGTCACGCTGCGCCGTCGCACCGGCGGTGACGAGGACGGCTGGCACCTCAAGCTGCCTAACCGACCCGGCACGCGCACCGAGATCAGGATGCCTCTCGATCGCGACGTGCCCGCGGAGCTGTACTCGCTGGTCTCCAGCCGTGTGCGCGGGCGCCCGGTGCGGCCTGTGGCGCGGATCCAAACGCGTCGGCAGCGCAAAGTCCTGCTCGATGACTCGGGTGTCTCACTCGCCGAAGTCGTCGCCGACGATGTGAGTGCCCAAGGGCTCGGCGATCCGCCGACGTCCGACCGGTGGGGCGAGGTGGAGGTCGAGCTGACCGGCGGCGGCGTTGACCTGCTCCAGTCTGCCGACGCACTGCTGCACGAATGTGGGTTGGTGCGGTCGGAGCGTGCCTCGAAGCTCGAACGCGCGCTCGGCGAGAGGCTCATGAACGCGCGGTATGCGGCCACGGTGACGGAGAAGAAGGCCTTGTCGACCGCCGCCGACGTCGTCTGCGCCTACCTCAGGACCCAGCGGGACGAGCTGGTCGATCAGGACCCGTGGGTTCGGTTGGACGAAGCAGAGGCCGTGCACGACATGCGCGTCGCCGCCCGTCGGCTTCGCAGCGCCCTCCAGGCTTTCGGCCGGGTGCTGCGGCCGGAGGAGACGGGCCGCGTCGTCGAAGACCTGCGGTGGCTCGGACAGGCGCTCGGGCGGGCCCGCGACGAGGAAGTCGTCGCCGAGCGTCTCGAGGCGGCGCTCGCTCAGCTCCCGTCCGACCTGGTGATCGGCCCGGTCGCGCAGCGTATCGCCGAGTATCGCGCCCCGCACGAGGACACCGCTCCGGCGGCTCCCACCGACATTCTCGACTCGCGGCACTACATGTCGCTGCTCGACGCCCTCGACGATCTCATCGAGGCGCCCCCTCTCGCATCCGATGCCGATCGCCGCGCGACCAAGCTCTTGCCGAAGCTTGTCGGCCTCGCCTTCCGCCGCGTCGGAAAACGAGCCGCCGACGCCTTCACAGCCGATGCGGGCGAACAACGCGACGTCGCCCTGCACGCCACCCGCAAGTCCGCAAAGCGCGCCCGATACGCCGCCGAGGTAGTACTGCTGGCGACCGGCGACGTGGCGGTCGAGCGCACCATCGGCGACCTGAAGGATCTTCAAACCGCTCTCGGAGACCACCAGGACACCGTCCTGACCAGATACGCCGTACACCGCATGGGAATCGACGCGCACAACGCCGGAGAGAATGCCTTCACCTTCGGGCTCTTGCACGAACGCGAATCCGAGGCCGCGGACGTATCCCTCGACCGCGGGCGGCAGGTGTGGCACAAGGCGACTCGCGCGAAGCGGACAAGATGGATGAGGTGACTTCGAGAAGGGGCGACTCGGCAGCTACCGTGCGCGCCGGCCCGACCCCGAGGCGCTCGGCCGGTGACCTGAACACCGTCCAGGCCGCTGACGCCCCCGCGCGCCGTGCGGGCGGGGCTCTGCCGAGGATGGCGCGCTCGGGATGGCGGCGTTGGGCGATGATCGCGAGGTGCACGGCAAGGTCACCCATGCGTTCGAGGTCCGCGCTCATTCGCAGTGAGGCGACGAGTGTGCGCAGGTCGCCGGCGACCGGTTGCTGACGGGCGATCAGGTCCACGGCGCGCGCGTCGAGCGCGGAGTGCGGGTGGTCGATCGCCTCATCACCGCGGATCACGCCCTGCGCACGATCCAATTCGCCTTCCAGGAGCGCGACGGTGGCGTCGCGCATGGCGGACCCGACCAGATCGGCCATGGTTCCAAGGCTGGCCGAGCACCACCTGCGGGATGCGGTTCGTCCCGGCCGCGACGAGGATGAGCTCATGGGCACAGAACGTGGTCTCGACGGCTTGCGTTCGCTGGCGCGGCGTCGTGGTCGGGCGGGGGAGACGCTGGTGGACGCGCTGGCGGCGGAGCGCGCGGGGACGGCGGATGCGCCTGAGGCGTGGGCGCCCGCGGTCGCGGCGCGGCTCGGCCTGCCGCGCGCCTCGGGTCTCGGGCCGGCCTCGTTCTATGCAGATCTGGCCGCCGCACACGGTCGGTGCCACGTTCGGGTGTGCGCGGGAACGGCTTGCTTCGCGGCGGGTGGCGGACGCCGGGTGAGCGACGTGGAACAGGAGTTCGGGGTCGCGGTCGGCGGGGTGGGCGCCGACGCCGCGATCTCGATCCAAGCGGTCCGCTGCCTGGGCTATTGCTACGCGGGGCCGGCGGCGCTCGACGGCGACGAGGCGTGCACCGGTGCTGACGTCGTCGAGCAACTCGCCGGCCGCACGGCGCGGAGGGATCCGGAGATCCCCGCGTTCGACGCGACCGGGGATCCGGTGCTGCTGTCCGGCGTACTTTCGGGCGAACCCGGTTGGCGGGTGTGGCCCGGGGTGGCGGCTGTGTGCACCCCAGAGCAGATCCGGGCGGAGGTGGAGCGCTCCGGGTTGCGCGGACGCGGCGGCGCGGCGTACCCGGTAGCGGCGAAATGGGCCGCGGTCGTCGGGCACCCGTCGCCGGTGGTCGTCGCGAACGGCGACGAGGGGGATCCGGGATCATTCGCCGACCGGCTGCTGATGGAGCGGGATCCGGACCGGCTACTCGAGGGTCTGGCGTTGGCCTGCTTCGCCTGCGGCGCGGCCGAGGGGATCGTCCTGGTCCGCTCGGAGTATCCGAGGGCGCAGGCGCGGCTGCGGGAGGCGGTGCGGCGCGCGTATGCCGACGGCCACCTGGGCTCGCGGGTGCACGGTGGCCCGGCGACGCTGGATGTGCGGGTGGCGACGGGCGCCGGCTCGTATGTCGGGGGCGAGGAGACCGCGCTGATCGCGGGGCTGGAGGGCGGCAGGGGCAGTTCGCGCTCGCGGCCGCCGTACCCGACGGAGGAGGGCCTGTGGGACGCCCCGACCGTGGTCAACAACGTCGAGACACTTGCCGCCGTGCCGTGGATCATCGCCCACGGCGGGGAGGCCTACGCGCGCCGCGGGGTACCGGAGCAGACCGGGACGAAGCTGGTCTGTCTGAGTGAACGCTTTGCCCGCCCGGGATGTTACGAGGTGGAGTTCGGCGCGCGACTGGACTGGATCGTGCGCGAGCTCGGCGGCGGGCTGCGCGGCGGCGCTGAGCTGGCGGTGCTGCAGGTGGGCGGCCCGCTGGGCGGATTCTTGCCGGCGTCCGGCTTGGATGTGCGCCTGACCGACCGGGCACTCGCGGCGCGCGGCGCCGCCCTCGGCCACGCCGGGCTCGTGGCATTCGATACCGACATCGAGCCGCGTGACGTACTGCGCTACCTGTGGCAGTTCGCTGATGCGGAGAGCTGCGGCGCCTGCTCGCCGTGCCGGGTGGGCTCGCGGCGCGGGCTCGAGCTCGCCGCAGCCGGCGGTCCGCCGGATCCGGAGTACCGCCGATGGATGCGGGTGCTGGAAGAGGCGAGCTTGTGCGCGTTCGGCCGCCGCATCCCTCCCGCGGTACGCAGCCTGGTGGGCGCGTACGACGGTCGACTGTCCTCATGGGAGGTGTGATGCGGATCGAGGTCGACGGACGCGGCGTCGAGTTGGCGCAGGGAGCCTCGGTGCTCGATGCCGTACGCGCCGCCGGCATCGCCCTGCCCACGCTGTGCCACGACGATCGGCTCAGGTCGGTCGGCTCCTGCCGCACCTGCCTGGTCCGGGTCGGCGGAAGCCTCGCGGCAGCCTGCGTCACCCCGGCGGACGAACACACATCCGTCGAGACTGTTGGCGAGGAACTCGAGGCGCTGCGCGGCGACGCGGTACGTCTGCTGGTCTCGGCCCTGCCCGCGCGGGCCCTGGCAGACGGCCGAAGCGAGCTCGCCCAGCTCTGCGCGAGCCTGGGCATCGGGCCCGAGGCGGCCGAAGGCCCCGGGGGGCGCGGACGCGATGAATCCCATCCGTACGTGCACCTGGATCGCGACCTGTGCATAGCCTGCGGCCGGTGCGTGCGGATGTGCGCGGACGTGCAGGGCGCCTTCGCGCTCACCCTGGTCGGTCGCGGCGCTGAGACCCTCGTCGCGCCGGGCGGTGGAGGATCGTGGGCCGAATCGGATTGCGTGTCGTGCGGCGGCTGCGTCGACACCTGCCCGACCGGGGCCATCGCCCAGCCCGGGCTGCCGCCGGGCGCCCCCGCCTCGCGCGCACTGCCCGCGGAAACCGTCACCACACGAACCACCTGCGGCTACTGCGCGGTCGGCTGCTCGCTCGACGTCGTGGCCGAGGACGGCCGTGTGACGGCCGTACTGCCCGACCGCGACGGCCCGGTCAACCTGGGCCACGCGTGCGTCAAAGGCCGCTTCGCCCACGGATACCTGCGCGCCGAGGATCGGCTGACCCGACCCCTGCTACGCCGCGGCGACCGGCTGGAACCCGTCGACTGGCCGGAGGCGATCGAGCACATCGCCCAGGGCCTGCGCGCCGCGCTCGCCGAAGCGGGCCCGGACTCGATCGCGGCGATCTCCTCCGCCCGCGCCACAAACGAGGAGAACTACCTCGTCCAGAAATTCATGCGTACCGTCGTCGGCACCAACAACATCGACAACTGCTCACGGCTATGCCACGCCCCGTCCGCCGCCGGCCTTACCGCCTCCTTCGGCCTGGCGGGCGGCACCGACTCCTTCGACGACATCGAGCAAGCCGACTGTCTGCTGGTCGTCGGCGCCAACCCGATCGAGGCGCACCCCGTCGTCGGCGCCCGGCTCCTCCAACGCGCCCTGCACGGGGCAGCGCTCGTGGTCGCCGACCCGCGAAAGGTCGGACTGGCCCGGTACGCGGACATCCACCTACGCCCACGGCCGGGCACCAACGTCGCCCTGTGCCACGGCATCGCCCACATCATGCTCGACGAGGGGCTGACCGACGAGGAGTTCCTGCGCGACCGAGCCAGCGGATTACCGGAACTGGCCGAGACCCTCGAGCACTACCCGCCGTCCGCAGCCGCCGCGATCACCGGCGTCCCCGCAGCCGACATCGTCGCGGCAGCCCGGCTCTACGGGCGCGCCCGGTGCCCGGCGATCTTCTACGGCCTCGGCGTCACCGAGCACCTGCACGGCACCGACGGCGTGCGGGCCCTTGCCAACCTCGCCATCCTGCGCGGCGCGGTCGGCACCTCGCGCGGGCTCGGCGTCTACCCGCTCCGCGGTCAGAACAACGTGCAGGGCGCCTCCGACATGGGCGCGCTGCCCGACAACCTGCCCGGATACGGCAAAGTGGCCGACCCCGCCGCCCGCGCCGCGGCCGAGCGCGTCTGGGGAGTGCCGGTCCCCGACCGTCCCGGCCTGCGCATCCCGCAGATGTTCGCCGCCGCCCGCGAAGGCCGGCTGCGCGCGTTGTGGATCATCGGAGAGGACGTGTGCAGCACCGACCCGGACAGCAACCAGGTCGCCGCCGCGCTCGACGCCTGCCCGCTGGTCATCAGCCAGGAACTGTTCCCCTCGGCGACCGCCCGCCGCGCCGACGTCGTGCTGCCGGCCGCCTCGTGGCTGGAGAAGGATGGGACCTTCGTCAACTTCGATCGCCGTTTCCAGCGGGTCCGGGCCGCGACGCGTCCCTTTGGCCAGGCACGAACGGACTTCGAGATCGTGCACGCCCTCGCGGCCGCGCTCGACGCGGACCTGGGCTGCCCCACCCCGGCGGCGGCGTTGGACGAGTGCGCGCGAACCAGCCCGCACTTCGCCGGGCTCTCCCACGAGCGCCTGGACCGCGAAGGGGCGTTGCCCTGGCCCTGCCCACCACCCGGCCGCCCGGCCCGCGGCAAGCTCTACCCCGACCGATTCGCCACCCCGGACGGCCGCGCCCACCTGGCCGCCGCTCCGTACCTGCCGCCCGGCGAAGAACCCGACGACGACTACCCGCTCGTCCTGATCACCGGACGCCGACTGGAGCACTACAACTCGGGCAGCATGACCAGGCGCACGGACAACCTGCGGCTCGCCCCCATCGACCACCTCGACGTCCACCCCGACGACGCGGCCCGCCACCACCTGATGGACGGCCAGCCGATCGCCGTCGAAAGCCGCCGCGGACGGGCCGACCTGACCGTCCAGATCAGCACCCAGACCTCGCCCGGACAGCTCTTCTGCGCCATCCACTTCCCCGACAGCGGCGTCAACCACCTCACCTCCGAGCACGCCGACACCGCTACCTCATGCCCCGAGTACAAGGTCACCGCCGTACGGCTGATGCCTCGATAGAAGCGGCCGCGGAACGGTCGGGCACGTGGGCTCAAGGGGCGGGACAACGGACGAAGCAGGCGGCGCGAGGAGTTCGCGCTCGCGGAAGCGAGGACGAAGGGCCCTACCCGACTCTCGATTCCCGGCGGACGGTGGAATGGCGGACCGCGCGCCGCGTCGCACACTGCGCGCTAGCTGGAGGTCGATGATGAAAGCGCTGATCGTCTACGAGTCGATGTTCGGGAACACCCGTGCCATCGCCGAGGCCGCCGCCGCGGGACTCCGGGGCGCCGGGTGCGAGGCCGACGTGGTGCAGGTCGCCCAAGCCGACGCGAAGATCCCGTCGGACGTCGATCTTCTCCTCGTCGGCGCCCCCACGCACGTCCACGGCCTTTCCAGGGCCGCCACTCGCCGCCAGGCCGGAAAGGCCGCGCGCGCCGAAGGCGGCACCCTGGACCTCGAACCGCATGCCGAAGAGCGCGGGGTACGCGAATGGCTCGGTGCGCTCGAGGCGGGGAACGGGGCGCGCTACGCCGCGTTCGACACCCGCCTGTCCGGTCCGCCGCTGTTCACCGGTCGGGCGAGCGGCCGTATCGATGGAATGCTGCGCGCTCACGGCTACCCGCGCGTCTGGGCCCCGATCAGTTTCCTCGTCGACAAGCAGAACCGGCTCGTTCCCGGCGAGCTGGAACGCGCTCAGGAGTGGGGAAAGCAGCTTGCCCTCAGGATCGGAAGGTCTGCGTGGGTGTGACAGCCACAGGCGGCGCGACCTCGGGGCATAGGCCACACGCCGCGGCGGTCCGGCCGCTCACCGCTTGTTCCCGTTCGACAGTCGCGAGGCGATCGTCTCCGCCCAGCTGTCTATGGCCTTCCAGTCCCGGTCATCGCGGTCGGTGACGCCGAGCCTGGCGGCGATCCAGCCTTCGATCACGCCGAGTCGCCCGCGCTCGATCCGCCCGCCGAACATCCTGTGCTCGACGGCGCCCAGTTCCTCGACGAGCTTGGCCGCGTCCACCGGTACGCGGTCCGGATCGGCCGCGGCGGGCCCGACTGGCCGACCACCTCGTTCGCCGGGATCACGGCCACTTCGAGGTTGTCGGCGCGCAGCACGTCGGCGATGCGCCGCGCGATCTCGGCGGTACCCGCATGCTTGCTCGCCGCACTTACCAGGACTCTCATGGCAGGCCTCCGAACGGGGGTCAGTCGGTTTCCCAGGAGCGGGGCATCACGAGTCTGCCGTCGGCGTCGAACACGACCGCGCCGGCGGCCAGGCTCGGACGGCTCTCCCAGAAGTGGAATCCGCACATCAGCAACTGCTCGGTGTCGGCAGTCGCGCGACGCGGCACGAGCACTTCGTACACGGGGTGTGCGGAACAACAGCACGCGCGCTCCGCGTTGCGCTGTGGCGCGCAGGTGATCCAGGGGGTGCTCGCGCTCTGGGTACGAGCGGACTCGGACGCTGAGGACTTCGCTGAACTGGACATAGCGCAACGATCCCGCCGTCGCTCGCGCGGGTGCAGGGTCCCAGGTCCCGACGCGGCACGGACCAAGTGCTTCCCTTTGGTCCCTAGGAAGGGCGGGACGAAGGTCTCCGATCATGCCCGACCGCTTCCGCGCCGAACGTCCGCGGACATCGGACTCAGACCAGCACACGCTCCTGGTATGCCGGAATCGCCGCGGTCCAGCCGAGGTGCCAGTGCACGGCCCGGTCGAGGCGTCCGGTCAGCGCCTCGACGTCGTAGACGTGGCCGCGACGGTGCGGGCCGCGGCTGAAGGTGCCGTGGCGTGGCACCTTCAGTCCAGCACTCATCCGGGCCGGTGCGACGTGCCGAAGGCCCTTCAATCCCGGACGATCACCGCCGGGCAGTGCGCGTGTGTGGCGACCGCGAGGCCGGTCGAGCCGAGCAGCAGGCCGGCGAAGCCGCCGTGTCCGCGCGAGCCGGTGACCACCATGTCGGCGGTCTTGCTCAGTTCCACGAGGGTCTCGGCGGCGCCGAGCTCCGAGACCGTCGAGGTGATGGTGAGCTTCGGGTGTGCGCCCGCCAGCGGCTTGCGCACCGCGTTGACGAGGTCCTCGCCCTGGGCGTACGCCTTCGCCCTGACGTCCTGGAGCGGTATGGCGCTGAGCATCGCGATCTGCGTGGGGAAGTTCAGGGCGTGCGCGAGGTGCAGCTCCATGCCCCGCTCTTCGGCCTCCTGCGCGGCCCAGCGCGCGGCATTCGCTGCGTTCTCCGATCCATCGACTCCGACGATGATGCGGCGGGGCCTGTCGTTCTCGGTCATGGGATGCCTCCCGGCTTCTCGGAGGCGGTGGACGCGGATCGTCCGCCGATTCCCTTCACGATCTCTCGTGTCGGGCCGTGTGGAAAGCAGTGCGAGGCGCTACTCGGCGGGCACGATCGCGAGGGGCACGGGGCAGTGCGCGAGTAGTCCGTCGACGACGTAGCCGGCGCCGACCGAGAGCGGGCCGCGCCGGCGGTGCGCGCCGATGACGAGGAGCCGGGTTCCGGCCGCCGCGTCGATCAGCGCCGCGACGCTGTTGCCCTCGGTCACCGTGATCCGCAGCTTCACGTCGGCGAACTCCTCGACGGCGGGGGCGAGCGCCTGCTCGATGTCGGTGAGCGCGGCGTCGCGGAGCGCCGCGTGCTGGTCGATCTCGGTGTCGGCGGGCTGCGGCCACCGAGCCCGGACGACGGTGAGTTCCGCGGCGTAGCGTCGCGCGGCTTCGAAGCCGTGGCGTATCGCGTCGGGTGCGGGCTTGGGCCCGAGCCCGAGGACGACCTCGTCGTGCGCGGCCGGCGACGCGGCGCGGACGACCACCAGCGGGCAGAGCGAGTGCCGGGCCAGCTTCCCGCTGACCGAGCCGGCGAGCATTCCGGTGAAGCCGCCGTGTCCGCGAGTGCCGACGACCATCAGCGCGCATTCCTGGCTCAGGGCGGTGAGCCCGTAGGCGGGCGGCGCTGGGGAGAAGAGCGTGTCCACCGCGAGTTCGGGATAGTCGCGGCGGACTTCCGCGGCGGCCCGCGCGAGCAGTTCACGACCGTGGGCGCGCCGCGGCGCGGCGTGGTCGAACGGAGCGAGCGGACC
>Ga0307509_10012614_pt1 | contig 10095 bp, 2 predicted proteins | sample 10_EM_MG_FD_202245 | JGI IMG/M metagenome (GOLD analysis project Ga0307509, IMG submission 202245) | Populus trichocarpa ectomycorrhiza microbial communities from riparian zone in the Pacific Northwest, United States - 10_EM | ecosystem: Host-associated > Plants > Roots > Unclassified | place... | reverse complement strand
TCACATGGCCGGGGAAACGGAGATCTCCTTTGACCTGATGTTTCAACCCCACAAGTCCATCTATTTTGGGTACATCATGCGCCTGATCACCACCAGTAACCAGACTGTTGATATTATCTATAACCAACGATCGTCCAGTTTCAATTTTGTGAATGGTGAACAATCCTCCGGGACTATGCATATTGACACGGCATTACTGCAGGGAGGCTGGAACCACTTCGTTTTGCGTATTAACCCTGGCAAAAAGAAACTGTTCTTTAGCATTAATGATTCATTAAAGGGTAGCGGCCCGGCAATCATCAACCCGGCCGATAATTACCGGTTGTATTTTGGCGTCAATAGTTACGAAGGGTTTCAAACCATTGATATCCCGCCTATGTGTATTAAAAATGTCAGCATTCTTAATAATGGAAAGCTGCATCATTTTTTTCCTTTGTCAGAATCGGAAGGCACTGTTGTAAATGATACAAAACAAAACGAACATGGCGTTGTGAAAAACCCGGTATGGATAAAACCCAGGCATCAGAAATGGGAACCTGTATATTCGGTAAATACGAAAGCCACCGCCAGCGTTGCTTTTGACAAGCGCCGTGAAATTCTATATATCGCGGCTGCAGACTCCCTGTATTCCGTGAATTTTACCAATATGGAAATGCAGGAGATCCCGCTTTCGACCCGAAGAGACAGCCTGCCGGCGGGGAATCAGTCCGTTTACATACCGCTTACCGACTCCCTGTATAATTTCTATATCGACAGTAAAGGTGTAAGCCGGTACGACCCTGTAGCCAGGCGGTGGAGCAGTGATTTTTCTTTTAAGGACCTTACCGTATACTGGCAGGCCAATAAATTCTTTTCTGCTGTTGATACTTCCCTGTATATTATCGGCGGTTATGGCCAGCTTCAATACAAGAACCAGGTACAGCAGTATCATTTGAACAGCCGGCGCTGGGAACCAGTGAATACCTCGGGCGACTTTTATATGCCGCGGTATATGGCATCGGCCGGCACCAACGAAAACGGCGACACGGCATACTTTATTGGCGGCTATGGGAGCACGACAGGTGATCAAACGATCAATCCCCGGTTTATCTATGATGTCACCCTGTTTGATGTTCGCAGCAAATCATTCCGCACCCTTTTTCATCTGAAGGAACCAGCCAGGCAATTCTGTTTCGCCAACCATATGGTGATAGAAGCAGGAACAAATAACTGGTACGCACTAACGTACCCAACAGACCGCTTTAATGCAGCTTTACGGCTTATACAGGGCAGTCTCAGCACGCCATCCTACACGCTCCCGGGAGATTCCATACCTTTCTCTTATTACGATATTGCGTCCTATGCTGATCTGTATTATTGCGAAACCAGCAAAAAACTGGTGGCCGTTACTATTTATACTGCTAACAGCCGGTCAGCTATAAAAGTATATACCATCGATTTTCCGCCAGGGATGGTAACAACGTCTTATGCGCATTCATCAACCGGAAGGATGACGTTTGTACTTTGGGCGGGTATCTTGCTATTACTGTCAGCCGGTGCTTATTTTCTTTTCAGAAGATACACACGAAAAGTTGCACCTGGTAACCGCTCCGTTCCTGTTCCGGAAGAAGTGCCGCAACCAGTCCCTCTTATTGCTGCGTCGGCCATTTACCTGTTTGGGAATTTTGAAGTATACAACAAGGAGCGACAGGATATTGCCACACAACTTTCGCCCTTGCTTAAAGAGCTATTGTTATTGATACTAACCCACACTATCCAACGCCCGCGCGGGACCGGGAAAGGCATTTCCCAGGAAAAGCTGTTCGACATTCTATGGAGAGATAAATCGCCAAAGGATGCCAAGAATAATTATTCGGTAAACATAGCCAAACTGAAACCTGTTTTTGAAAGCATAGGAAATTGTCATATAGAAAAAACAGGCGGGAAAATACATTTTGTGACCCCGGAAAATGCCGTACACATTGATTACGGCACGTTCATGTCGCTATTAAAAAATCAGCATCAAACTGCAGCGGAAAGGCAGACCCTTTTCAGTATATTGGAAAGAGGCTCTTTGCTGAATGAATTTTCTTATTCCTGGTTAGGCGATATTCAGTCAGAAGTTTCGAATATGGCCATTGACTGGCTACTGGCCAATATTACTTCCCGGGCATTTACAGATAGCAATGACATAATACGGATAACCAATACGGTATTCCTGTTCGATCAATTGAATGAAATAGCCCTGGAATACAAATGCAAAGCCCTGATAGCACAGGGCAGGCATGGTTTGGCCCTGGAAACATTTCAGCATTTTGAAAAGGAGTATGAACATTCCTATGGCGAAAAGCCGCGCAAAACGTTTAATGAGATCACGATGTAAGGCTGTCAAAATTACTTTTGACAGCCTCTTACAAGATGAACTTCCGTTTAATGAGTGATAGAAATTAAGTAGTCGTACAGGCTGGTTTCGTTGCTGGTAAGACCCAGTTTTTTGCGCAGGCGATAGCGGCCGGTTTCTACGCCACGGATCGAGATACTCATGAGGTGAGCGATCTCTTTACTGGTTAAATTCAATCTCAGGTAGGCTGCCAGTTTTAATTCGGTAGCGGAAAGATCGGGCCATTGCTCTTTCAGCTTCTTCAAAAAATTGGAATGCACCTGGTCAAAGTGTTCGGTAAACTGTTCCCATTCCTGGGTAACATCCAGCTCGCTGTCGATCATACGAATGATCTTTTGAAACTCTTTGGACCCGGCTTTGAATTCTTCATTATTTTTAAAGGCATTCAGGTCATCCTTGATCTTTGAAAAGACCTCCATTTTTCGCACCAGGTTCATGGCGGTGGAAGCCAGTTGGGAGTCTTTATGTTCAATATCGGCCTGCAGCATTTCATTCTTCAACTGAATGATCTCTTTTTCCTGTTTGCCCATTTGAAGCTCATGCAGGATCTGCAATTGTTTTTGTTCCTCCACATAACGTTGCTGTTGATGCAACAGTTTTTCCGCTTCGCGCCTCCGGTACTTTCGCTGCTGCCGTTTATAAAACCAGTAAAGAATGGCGAAAAATGCTGTTATATATAATACATATGTCCACCAGGTGCGGTACCAGGGGGGCAGTATGATAAACGAAAAACTGGCTACCGGCGATTCATTATCAACATTGGTGCGGCTTTTTACCTGGAAGGTATATTTACCGGGAGGCAGATTCGTATATTCTTTTTCTGTTTTCCGGCTCCAGTCGCTCCACTCGATATCAAATCCTTTCAAAAGATAGCTGTACGTGGTGTTTTGGTACTGACCATATATTATAGCACTGCATTCAAAATGCAACGAATTGGAAGCATAGGCGATGGAAGGCTCAGCAAACATGTCGTTTGGTTGCGCATAACCACCAAAGATCATGTCTTCTTTCCGGTTGACTGCCTGTACCATTCTAATCAGCGTGGTTAACGGGTATCTGTTTTTTTTATACCGGGCGTAATTAATATGAAAGAACCCCTTTTCAGCAGCGATCAGCACATTGTTGCTGTCGATGACGTTGATGTTCTCGAACCCACTGCTCATGATCCTGTTATCCAGCTCAGGGATATATACCACCCGGTAATTGCCATTGGTATTTTCTGCCACGCCTACCCTTTTGCGGCTGCAAAACCAGATATTGCAGGCTTTGTCTTCCTTTAAGTAATCGATGGGGGCATTGCCAAACAATTTTTTAAAATATATTGATGGTATAAAATCATTGGCCGCATCATTAAATTCAAAAATACCATTATCGGTTGTGAGCACCATTCTGCCTGCAATACGATACAGGTGGTTATGGTTCGGGGATAAGATCTTTTTTTTATCGTTGTAGTTGGTTACCACAGGTTGATGCTGTTCATTGAAAGAAACCATGTACAGCCCTTTGTAAGGATGCACCGCCCAAATGATGTTCTTATTTTTTACCACAAAGCGGGCTGATTCAAATTGCACCTGTTGATGGGGGTTGGTGATGCGATTATTCTGGGAATTGTAAAAATTAATGCCATTATACGTACCGGCCATGATCACCGAAGAAGGAATGCTGTCATATAAAGGAAGAAAGATCCAGAAACCGCTTTTATCATCAAGGAGGGTTGCTTTGTTATCATTCACCAGGTAAGCCGCTTTATTATGTCCCATAAAAAGCTGGCCGTTCACTTCAGATAAGTTCCATACCTGACCTTTTGAATTTTCGACCAGCGTAAACTGGCCTTTGGTATAGCTGATATCGCCACCAGTGCCCGGCAGGTCTACTTTATATAAGCCGGTGGCAACACCCAGGTATAACTGGTTGTTATGAATAATGGAAGTATAGCCTGTGTTGCGATCGGCAGATTCGGGGAAAATGTTTTTAATTGCATTACTATAGGTGATCAGGTCAATGCCATTATCGAGCCCCAGCCACAGATTCTGGTCCTTGTCTATAGCAAGGCTTAGCACGTTATTATTCTGAATGCCTTCACTCTTGGTAAGCCGTTGTATAAACCTTCCTTTTCTGTCAATAATAATACAGCCGCCCAGGTTGGTGCTCAATGCAATTTTATCGGGCGCCAATAAACAGGCGCCGGAAATATTTTTAGCAGCAATGTCTTTTATATCGGGCGTTTCAAAAGGGGTTACGGTATCGCCTTTCAATATAAATAAGCCATGGTAAAAGGAAGTCAGCAACAAACTGTCATTACCAAGGTTGGTAATCGCTTTTATCTGAATACCGGCTGGTAATGTTCCGGTTTTGATCCTCGGCAACCATTGACCATTTCTATAATACACCAGTTTTTTTTCATATTCAAAGGCCAGCAACTCATTATTGACATAACCTAAAAAATCCCAGAATATACTATTGTACGATTTAAATGTCCCCTGGTTATATTCAATGATCTTCCTGTTTGACTGAAAGAAAATACGCTGCTGTACAATTTGTACATTCCATACGTCGGCAAAATCATAATCACTTTTTAGTAAGCGGCTCTTCAACGAAGTGTATACCAGTTCCCCATGCTCATTGGGATAGAAATAGCCAAACTCCTGTTGCCCGCCAACATATATTCTGTCATTGCTATCAATGGCCAGGGAGCGTACGATCGTTGCATTGGGAATTGGGTAGGTACGCCAGAATGTGCCGTCGAAGGTTAACAGGCCACTATTATTAGCGAAATACATGATGCCGCGGCTGTCCTGTGCCATTTTCCAATTCTGGCGGCCGGCGTTGTAATCCTGTTTGAAGTAGTTGGTGATATTGGGTATGCCAATGGTATTTTGCGCCCATGCCATCTGAACAAGGCATAGTACAGACATCAACAATATCAGTTTTCTCATATGCAGGCAGCCCATTTGGCGATAAAATTAATGACTTTGAGGACGGTGCTACTATGCAATAATACCGTATTTTTTATTACTTATTCAAACCAGGAAAAAAGCGACTCAAACGAAAAAGCCCTTATGTACGACTTTTTAATTTCTATCACTCATTAACGTTAGTGGTGCCACGACAAAAGCCACTCCCGCCTTTTACGCAACCTAAAGACAATCTATTTGATTGATAATCAATATACATTTTTTTTGTTGTAGAGGTTTTGACGTACCCCCAAATTCACGGCCCCCCGTCTTTCTTTGTTCTTTTGCACGGCTTTGCAACCATTAAGGAATAAAATGAAATAGTATTTTTTTTTGCGATACCAATCGCTGGTTGTATAAGTATCATCCACTGCACCATGCGTACCAGGTATGGTGAACTCCATTAGCAAAACCTATGCACTTATTGTAATCCCGTTCTCCTCCTCCCGATCCCGATCCCGACAGGTCGGGAGGAGGAGGAGAACGGGATTGGAATACTATGCACGCAATCGTAGAATAAATACCAATAATATGAAAGGACAAGTACCTAAACTGTTTTCTTTATTACTGTTTTTCTTTTTTCTCAGTAATTATTTAACCGCTACCAATGAATGTCCTGTTGCGACTTTCTGGATCGAGGATTTTACCGGTCTCGCCAATGGCACTACATCGGATGCCGGCACTACTGCGTGGACATCCGCCAGCACAGGCACTTCCGGTACCTACTCTGTACAAAACAATGAGTTCAAGGTCTCTTACAGTGGTCAGCAAGTAAGTACCTTTACATCACAGGTGATTGACATTGCTAACAAAACCAATGTCAGTTTTTCGGTTGACCTGCGCAGTGAAGTGGCCAGTACCAGTGACGCATTTGAAAATTCCGATTACGTACGCGTGTATTACAAACTGAATGGCGGCGCGGAAACACTGGCGTATGAAGACCTGGCGGGCATTGGCAACACCACGAATACGACAGGCGCTATCACTTTCAGTTCTCCCTCGCTCAGCGGCAGCACGCTGCAGATCATCATTAAAGCAAGTAATTCCGATCCTACGGAACGTTACTTCTTTGATAACATTAAAGTAAATGGCAAAAATGCCGCCACAGCTACTGTTACCGGAGCAGTAACCTGTTCAGCATCGGCGCAATTGTCGGCCACTGCCGGCAGCACGGTGAGCGCCTGGTCATGGACCGGCCCCAACGGCTTTACTGCAGCTATCCAAAACCCGGCAGTAAGTGCAGGCGGACAATACACCGTAAAGGCTACCATGACTTCCGGCTGTATCGCATCTTCTTCCATAACCGTTACTGAAAATAAAACGGCGCCGGATATTACCGCAACCGGGGGAACACTGGGCTGTTTATCGGGCATTACGCTGAATGTTAACTCAAGCGTAAGCGGAGCTACCTATAGTTGGACAGGCCCTAATAATTTTTCGTGTACTGCCAAAAATCCAACGGTAAGCGTACCAGGAAATTACACTGCTACCGTTACCAATCCGGCCAATGGCTGCACCGCTTCTCAACAGGTTACAGTCAATTCCGGTGGTACCACAGCTACTTTGTGGAATGAAGATTTTACGCTCAGCAATGGCTCCACTTCCGATGCCGGCACTACCAGCTGGTCGGTTTCAACAAATCCTTCCACTACGCTGTTCTCTGTCCTGAATAACGAATTCAGGGTCAGCAACAGCTCCAATACAAGTGGAGCTGAAGGTGTTTGGACTTCAGGCGCTATCGACATCACCGGAAAAACGAATGTTACCATTTCGGCCGGTGTAAGAAGCGCAGTAAGCACGGGCGCAGAGATGGACTCAGACCCTACCTGGGGCGATTATATACGGTTCTATTATAAACTCAATAATGGTACAGAAGTATTATTTGCCGAAAAAATAGCCGGCATTAACAATCACAGCACTACGCCTGCAACAGTAGCAGTGACCGGGTTGAACGGCACCAGTTTACGAATTGTTGTTCGCGCAAGGGCCACAGGCAATGACGAATTTTATTATTTCGATAACGTTCAGGCAACCGGCACTACACTACCACCAGTTAATGCAGTGGCTACCGCTACTAATATTTTAAGCTGTACAAATAATACGGTTGGTTTAACCGGCAGCTCTGCTACATCAGGTGCAAGCTACAAATGGACAGGCCCTAACAACTATACGGCTACCACACAAAACGCATCAGTTACAGCGGCAGGCATTTATACGCTCACGGTCACTGATCCCTCAACAGGATGTACCGGCAACGATACCGCGCTGGTTACGTTAAACAATACAACGCCCGGCGCCTGCGCCAGTGTAAGCGGACCGCTTACCTGTAACAGCGGCTCTTCGGCTACCCTTTCGGGTTCTTCAGGTACTTCTGGCGTAAGCTATAGCTGGACAGGTCCCAATAACTATACATCCACTACACAAAACCCGGCTGTAAGCACTGTAGGGTCTTATACCCTCACAGTGACCAACCCGGTAAATGGTTGTACCAGCAGCGCCAGTACAGCGGTAACTTTCAGCAACACCATTACCGGCACTGCCTGGCTCGAAGATTTCACCCTGGCCAATGGCGCCACCTCCGATGCCGGCACTACCAGCTGGTCGGTTTCAACAAATCCTTCCACTACGCTGTTCTCTGTTCTGAATAACGAGTTCAGGGTCAGTAACAGCTCCAATGCAAGTGGAGCTGAAGGTGTTTGGACTTCAGGCGCTATCGACATCACCGGAAAAACGAATGTTACCATTTCGGCCGGTGTAAGAAGCGCCGTAAGCACGGGCGCAGAAATGGACTCAGACCCTACCTGGGGCGATTACATCCGCTTCTATTATAAACTCAATAATGGTGCAGAAGTATTATTTGCCGAAAAAATAGCCGGCATTAACAATCACAGCACTACGCCCACAACAGTAACTGTAACCGGATTAAGCGGTACCAACATACGGATCGTTGTTCGCGCAAGGGCGACAGGCAATGACGAGTTTTACTATTTCGACAACGTGCAGGTGGTGACCGCTGCCAATGTAAGCGCCAATGCAACCGGCGGCGCCATTAATTGTACGGCCAATTCGGTTACACTTCAGGGAAGCGCTTCGTCACCAGGCGCAAGCTATAACTGGAGCGGGCCGAATAATTATTCATCTACAACACAAAATCCCGTTGTTACCGTACCAGGCACGTATACCTTAACGGCAGCACTGGGAAGTTGCAACGCAAGCGCTACTGCTTCCGTGAGCCGCGACACAAGCCATCCTGCTATTACGGCATCAGCCAATCCGTTACAGCTTACCTGTGTAGCTACCAGTTCTACCCTGTCGGGCGGTTCCGCTACACCCGGTGTAAATTATAGCTGGAGCAATGCAGGCGGTGTAATTGCCAATACAGCCAGCGCTTCCATAACCACACCAGGCACCTACACGTTAACTGTTACCAATCCAACCAACGGATGTACTGCCGCCCGTCCCGTTGCCGTTACTCAAAACATTTCAGCCCCAACAGGCGTAACAGCTACTCATACAGGTATCGTCACTTGTATAAACCCTATAAGTGTTGTTGCTACAGTTTCCTCATCCGGCGCCAACTATAGCTGGAGCGGACCGAATGGATTCAGTGCCACTACGCTGAATGCCTCAACAACCCATGGCGGCACCTATATTTTCACGGCCACTAACCCAGCAACCGGTTGTACCGCTACGGCAAGTACCATCGTGGAAGAAAACACCACACCACCCGGAGGTATCTCCATCAACAACTCCGGTACTATTACCTGTTTAAACAACAGCGTAACCATCTCGGGAAGTTCTTCTTCATCGGGTGTGAATTATCAGTGGCAGGGACCTAATGGTTACAGCACTTCTTCTACATCGGCTACCGTAAAGAAGGGGGGTATTTACACCCTCACAGCTACCAACCCGGTTAACGGTTGCACTTCGAGCAAGTCAACCACTGTAGCAGAAAATACCGTAGCGCCGGTGTTGACCGTTGGCAATACCAGTCCGCTGAACTGTGCCAACCCAACAGTTACGCTGTCGGCGACCACCAATACACCCAATGTTTCTTACCTGTGGTTAGGTCCGGATGGTTTTGTAGATGTAGCCAGCACTACTACCACCAGCGCTGCCGGTGATTACTTCATTACTGTAACTGACCCGGCCAATGGTTGTAACACAACTGACTATACAGCAGTAACGGAAGATTATTCGGATTGTGGCGCCAGGAAGGCGACCACAACAGCTACTGCAAGATCTGCTGAACAGCATACACCAGTAGCATCGGTTAGCAGCTTTACGTATAAAGCCTACCCCAACCCGGTTATCACCAACGGGGTCATTGAACTTACATCGCCTCAGAACACACAGGCCACTGTAAGCCTGTACAATGCGCTGGGCACCTGTGAAAAGATCCTGTTCAAAGGAGCGATCGCAGCAGGCAGGTTAAATCGTATTGCCATCCCTGCTGTTCAATTACATGCCGGCGCTTATTTCTATATCATTAATGCCGATGGTAAAACCTATACCGGCAAACTGGTGATCGTGCAATAAGCAACCAGTATCGTAATGAACATATTCGAAATTCAAAAGGAGGCGGCATCAAAATTACTTTTGAGGTCGCCTCTTTGTCTTTTGGAATAGATCCTGGAGATTGTCAAAAAAACCACACAACCATCCTGTGCCGTCCTATTTGAGTAAGCACATGAGTAAGACCAAATTATCAACTCCAACACAAATCACTGAAAGTCAATTATCATTTTTAACCATGTAGAG
>Ga0307509_10012613_pt1 | contig 10095 bp, 11 predicted proteins | sample 10_EM_MG_FD_202245 | JGI IMG/M metagenome (GOLD analysis project Ga0307509, IMG submission 202245) | Populus trichocarpa ectomycorrhiza microbial communities from riparian zone in the Pacific Northwest, United States - 10_EM | ecosystem: Host-associated > Plants > Roots > Unclassified | place... | reverse complement strand
ATGGCACGAACGGATACAATTTGAAAACCGGAATTACACGTACACACACATCTACTGTAGTATAGTAATAACAATGAGTGCCGAGCGTGCGTCAATCGACCTGTGGTCCGTAAAGTTCTGACCCTGGGAACACGTTCTGCCAGTGTTACTCAAATGAGTCTATGCTTCTTCACTTTCCGGAACTTCGTATCTTCTTCGTCACCTTCAATCGTGTCTGGCAATGGTCGCGTGGCTTTTCTTTTCCCAACTTTCAATACGTTGGCGACGTTTAAGAGTGTTGCATCGGACCAACTGGACCACTCGAGCAGCGATGGCCGCTGCTTGGGATCATGGGCCTTCAATCTACTCCCAACTATCCTAAGGCGCTTGTCTCCTTTCCTCAGCCCGTCAAGAAGGAACAGAATAACACGTCCGCATGACCATCGATCAGCTTTGATGGGGTTGTACATCAACTTCTTCGCGACCTCAGGCGCCATCCAATGCGATGTGCCGCAATGGTCATGAACCTCCTCGTCCTCGTCCTTTACTTGCAAGGTAACGCCAAAATAGATTATCTTCAAGCAAAAGCCGTGATCGACAAGAAGATTTTCCGGCTTGATATCCCTATGGGCGATAAATAGTTCGTGAAGATATGTGAGTCCCTTGATAAGTCCCCAACAGACTTTAGCGACGTTGCCATAGAGCTTTTGAGGTTCGAACTCGATATAATCCCTGACGGTGTCCATTCTGGGTAGAATAGCCCATGATGTGAACTGGGGAGAGTGTAAATCGAACGAATAGAGCAAGGAGGCAATATGCTCAGATTTCGGCTGGATTGTGTTAAGTCATCTGAGGATTTTGAGCTCGTCCGATTCCTTGCGAACTTTCTTCGCGATGATTTCATTGCTCGGGTCCAACGGTTGACACACAGTGATAATGTGCGACGGCATCTTGGGGAAATTGGGCGTCAACGTGGCGTGTAATAAGTGAGGAAGGCTAGCCACACCTGGAACGGTGACTCCAATCCGATACCACTAGAATCCACGATGATTTCCGGTTTCACCTAGTAGCCATGTGCGTTGAGCTCTACAGAGTCTGCTGTACTTGTACCCCCAGCACCAGCACCATCATCTGTGCGAGTACGTTTTTTCTTGGAGCCCTGAGCGACCCCGGTGGTAAACCACTTCAGTCCAAACCTATTCCCATGTTTCGAGATAGTACTGTTGAGCAGGTAAATTGTAGAAGTGACGCGTGAATTCGACGCAGCCAATTGGCGTGTCAAACCTAAACTCCTTTGTTTGATAATAAACCTACGACAGCTTAGCCAGCAAGCTTGCTTACATATAACATAACATACCGCTCGACTATCCTGAAAACTGTCCGTCTGAAATAAGGTATAGCGAGTTGCCGTGTCAGCATCCCGAATGAAGATAGCAATGAGGACGAAGTCCTTCTTCACCTTGAACCTGTCCAAGAATGTGTTCGCGAAACGAACGATGGCAGCCCCTTGCAAGAGCATCCGGACAAGATCCGGAGACCGATCGTTCACTGCTGTCGAATTAACCTCAACGAGTAGGCGAGGAAAACTAGACTTCAAGACGAAGAAATCGCTGCGCAGCTTCAGCTTGCGGAATTGTGCATTGATGATGGGTCGAACGGCTCGGCATCTCGTGATAAGATTGAAAGGCCAATCGGCGTTGCTTCTGTGGAGACGACGCTAAATCGCAGCTGAAAAGGGCAAGTAAGTGAAAACGAGTACACACAACTGAACGGCGATATTTTTGCCAAATGGTTCTTGGACAGCGATCTTGAGAAAAAAACATCGCGTTTGCCGCATGTTCCTTCAGGGCACGTCCGATATGGCCTTTCCAGCATTTCGCCCATTTCCCAGACGCAATGTAAGCGATATGGATGGTCTCGACCGGATCGGGATTGCGCCACGGCTGTTCGCGAGGTTTTTTGCAAGGCCCAAAATATGCGGCCCGAGATTTGGAATCAGGTATAGATTCAAATGCGTGATGCGCCTACATTGACAACCAGAATCGACAAGCAGACGGACAAAGTCAATGGGATTGCGTGCAGCAGGAACGATCCCCGGCTTGTTGTCTAGCTTTTGTTCAAACTTTGTGACGAAGTCTGGGGCCGACCTCATCCAGTTTATATTGCTTAACTCGATATCGGAGTGTTTAAAGCCTCCCGAGCCGAACTTTCCCCCTTTGATGAAAAATGCTTCGTATTTCCTTTCGTCCTTCTCAACGACAGACTTGATATAGTTCTCGATGTCTTCCATTTGTCCCCTTTCATCCTGTAGGGAAAGGAAATGTATGAAGCATCCACCATCCGTGTCGTCGGCATTGCCACCTTTGATTGTTTGAAATGCATCTAGTACTAACAGCACAACATGACGTACCTCCGTCTTTGGCAGGGGCTTGCACCAGGATGCAAATTCTGGTGTCCGACTGAGGAACCTCCTCGAGATGCGACGATATATGGTAGTTCGGTCCGAGTAGCCATGCAACCTCCCTAATTTCGCGTTGCCTTTGGTGGCGGTGGTGACCGAGGACCCGATCGACGACGACTCCTCCGTAGGCAAAGATATCGTACTCGTAGCGGTGTGAGTTCCTGCGTGTGACACGCTGCCACCAGGACGTCAGTCCGCCATTGGCAGTACGATATGGTTGTGTTGTTCCCACAAAGATGGACGGCTTGTTGTGGAAAACATAACCCTTCTCAACCTCCTGCTAGTCGTCCTCCCCTTCCTCTGGAATTATTCGACGTTTGAGTTTTGCAAGATAATCTTGTTTGGTTCCCTGACTTGACCATGGAGTGGGCAGTTTCTGTAGCAGCACTATAAATTTTGGCCAGACTGGGGATTGAACCCAGGCCTCCTGAATTTATACCAGGTGCTCTCTCGCTGAGCTACCTAGCCTTGGGGTATCAATTTGGATTGCCTCTCTTTGCCACTTCCTGTGGACAGATTACACATCCAGCAGTTTCCACACCGTGAGATCCACCTGGTCAACGTCTGCAGGTAGTCGCCGGTGGTTCGCCCTGACCGCCTCTAGGAAGTCGAGGACACAGCCATCGGAAGGCATGACCACACAAGAGCAGGGTTTCAGGGTACATGTAAAGTCGTGGTCGACAACCATAAACCACACGAGAGTGACTGGCTATTTCTCGACAGCCTGTTGCTTACGATGGCATAACGTTCTGTGGTGCACAACGTGAAAGAGTTGTAAAAATAAAAGGACCGCGACGAGCGACAATGACGAACAGTCGCAGTGCAACCTTCCACCGAGTTCCACGAGCCGGGCCGGACCAGGGCCAAACAACTCCGGCTCGCCTACTGCCCTACTTGAAGCTTACCGTGACAGCGAAAGTAGAATGAGCTCACGGAAGGTCCCTCTGCCTACTCGACCGTTACCCCAATCTTCCACGAGCAGATTACGGACCGCAGCCAAAAATACGCCATCCATCACCACTCCAACAACAACCACAACTGCCAAACGGGACTCGCTCGCCGCAGAGCTCGAGCGTGGTTCGTCCCTTTCATAACTAGGCACATGTTTTTATCGCCCTCCTCACATAAAGGCGTCCATACAGATCCAAAACTTTCAACTGCAAAGAGGCAACAGCGTGCCCATGCATTAAATACGACTCTTTCTCAGGCGGCAATTGAGCGGAGGCTCGCCGCTGCAGAGACAACACGTCTAGAGCTCGAAACGCGTCTCCGCGAGCGCGACACGACGATCGAGCGTCTCGAAGCCGACCGCCGGTGGCTTGCTGAACGTGAGCAGGAGGAACGGGAGGAAAAAGAGCGTCTGACGAAGGAGCGCGAGGAAGAAAAGGTGAGTGGCAAGTCTCTACTTTCGATACATGTACATTTAGGCGACGTTGCTACTAGATAAAAGTAGACCAGGACATCCGCTCCCTGCGCTCTGTGCTGAATGCCCTCCAAGAGGACCACGCCGATCTCCAAGATAAATATGACGCGCTCTCGCACACCACGTCCCAAAAGCTCGCCACACAAACCGCAGAGCTCACCGCCCGCGAGCACCAAGTCGAGTCCCTCACTGCTGAGCTACGCGAGGCGCACGAAGCCGCCGCGTCCCACAGCGCCGAAGTTCTGCGTCTGCAATCGGAGCTTGACGCTCATGCCGCTACGCAGGCCGACGTCTCGCGGCACGAAGCGGAGGAGGCGAGTTGGTCCGTGCTACGGTCCGAGCTTACGCGCCAGGCAGAACACTCGCGCCAACTCGAGGCGGCGCATTCTCGCGCAACGGCTGAGCTAAGCACCCTGCGCGAACGTCACACGGTCATCGAGGTGCTTCGCGAAGAGAATCGCGCCCTTGAGCGCCGTGCGGCCTCTGCGGACGAATTGCGCGAGACCGTCGTGCGCCTTGAGGCGGAGGTGGAAGCGGCGCGTGCGGAGCGCGAAGCATGGTGTGCTGTCTTTTTTCTCTGTGTTCTACGCTTTGATGCGAACTTTGTTGAGGCATTTAGGGCGAAGAACGCGGTACCAGAAACACCCGCTGCGACACCCGTCTCGATCACGCAGAGCCTATCGGCGCTACGCTTGGAACACGCGCACCTTCTCGAAGAACACGGTGCGGACCGCGCTGTGCTGCGCCAGCGCGAGGCAGAGCTCGCTGAAGTACAGGCGCGCGAGCTGGACGCGCGCGCGACTGCAGATGCCTTCCTCCAGGCCAGTCGTGCTGCGGAGGAACGCGCGACGAGGGCCGAGCGCACTGCTGCGCTTGTTGCGCGAGAGGTGGAATTTCTCAAGGCCCTAAACGTATGTCCACGTCCTCCCCTTGAACATTTTATGGTCTCGTTCCCCTCTGGGATGCTGATCCACCCGTCACGAATAGGCGAGCTACGCCAGCGAAGAAGCTGCGCAGGGCTCTGGTAGCATGGACCTTGCCAGGGAGCAACACATCAACGAACTCGAGAATTTGGTCAGCGAGTACAAGGCGCAGATAAGCGCGCTCGAAACGGACATTCAAGAACTTGCCAAACGACCCGCGCTCAGCCAGGGCTCAGGCTTACAAGCTTTGCGTGAGGAACTTGTTAACGAAAAGGAGGCACTTCAAGAAGCGCGGCGAGGTACGTCACGCCGTCGTCTCGCTCCATCGCCCTGGGAAAACTAACACATTCTTCCTACACTAGCGCTGGATGAGAAGGAAGAAGCTGCGCAGAAGGACGGAGAAAAGATCGAGGAGCTCGAGCAGACCCTCTTCGAGCTCCGCGGCGAGATCGGTGCAGGGCGACACGTACCGCCCGGTATACGCGTCCTCTCGCTGAGCGCGAATCCCGCTCAGGATTGGGTGGACCTGCGCCAGGCCGCGCTCGACAGGCTCAAAGAAGAGAACGCGGCACTCCTACAGCGCCTCTCAACCCTCGAGACGTCCGGCGCCCACAGCGCGCCAGCCCCTACCGCCGGCGCTGTCAATGCTACTGGATCCGGCACAACGACTACGACCACGGAGCTCGTGCCGCGCGCGAGCTGGGCGGCTGTGTGCGAGGAAAAGGCGCAGCTCGAAGAAGAGCTACGACAAAAGGAAAAGCGGCTGCTGCGGCTGCGACAAGTCTTCGCCGCGAAAACGGCCGAGTTTCGCGAGGCGCTCTCGGCGATACTCGGTGTCAAAGTCGCCTTTTACGATAACGGGCAGGTGCGCGTGACGTCGCAGTACGATCTCGGCGCCGCGTTCGTCTTCCAGCCCGCCAAGGACGGCACCGGCACCGGCGCGGGAGCGGGAGCGGCGCGGATGCAGCTCGTTGCGCAGGGCGAGGGAGGACCGCAGGAGTTGCCGCAGTTGATGCGGAATTGGGTCGAGATTGAGCAGAGTATACCGTGTTTTTTGGCTAGCGTTACGCTGGAGTGTTATGACAAGTGGAAGCGCGAGCGGGAGATGGGCGGCGGAGGGGAGTGATGCGTGCGGGTGGTTGAGAGTTGCAGAGGGGTATTCGTGGTGGTCGGGCTTGTATTTATTCCGTCGCACGCAATTGCTTTTCCATAGTGATCTGATGAACTGAAGGAGGCAAAAGAGGGCGCAGAGTCAAGATTGAGATAGACTCACGTTTGAATCTCGTGCCAAGACCCTATTAGGAAGGATGACAGGAAGACTTGTGGCCGCTCACGTGTAGGCTACATGTGAGGTTTGCCTACACCTGGTTAGTTTTGCTGTTCAATTTCTCGTTGATTTTAGCTATTTTTTCGTCTTACAATGTCGCGTATGCTTGATCTCTGCCTCCCCTCACACCCGCACACCAAAGCCCCAACCACCCCACCAATAGATTAGATAATCGCAGGGACCTTTGGTAGCCTGCACCTGTCTGCTCATGTATACAAAGACTCCGCTCGTGGTAGAACATTATTCGAACACCAGATCTACAGTTACTTTTTCGAAAGCTCTCCGCGTCCGAGTCTGATCGCATTTAGTTCCTCCTTTCTGCTCCTTTCTCGCCTGGCTCGTTTTAACAACGCCGACGGAGCCACTGTCCAAGTCAATCATCCCCATTTCTTGTTTCGTCTTCACCTCTGCAGAGCCTCTGTTCGCCACGTTTGCTCGAGTCCTCCCGCTCTTGGTTTATTCCCAGCCCACGACGCTGCTCGCCTCGTGGCCTTATTGGCTAATGAGCCTCATTCAATGGATCTCGTCTGTGGTGTGACTGGTGTCACTCGCTCCTTCCCCGTTGTCTTTTCCCTCGCGTTGGGTCACTTCGAGTCGTCTTGGGTGGGAGGGATCATCGAGGGGAGGCCATGAATAGGGTTTGAAGATGGTACATGGAGAGGGAGAAGGAGAAGGAGTTTTGGATTTCTTTCCATGGACGCTGGCGGGAAGTCCAACATGGCTGATCCGCTCGTTCTCCACATGGCTCAGAGGGTCACTTTACAAAGGGACGAAGTCGGACTCAACCGTGCACGTACTACAAGTAGGCACCATTCTCGACTAACAAGCACGCGAGATCCTCTCTTCCCTTCTGCACCGCCCAACATAACGGAGTCCACCCGTCCTCGTCCTGGGCCTTCAGATCCGAGCCATGCTCGAGGAGCAAGCATGTAAGACCCATGCTTCCCTCCTGCACCGCCCAATGCAACGGAGTCCACCCATGGTTGTCCTGGACTGCGATTTCAGCACCGTTCTCGATGAGTAGGCACGCGATCTCCACGCTTCTCTTCTGCACTGCCCAATGCAATAGAGTCGACCCATTATTGACCTGGGCGGTCACGTCGGCACCATGCTTGATGAGGGGGCATGCAAGATCCGCCCTTCCCTTCAGCACTGCCCGATGTAACGGGGTCCACCCATGGTCGTCCTTGGCCGTCACGTCCGCGCCATGTTCGACGAGTATGCGTGTGAGATCCACACTTCCCTTCTGCACCGCCCAATGCAACAGAGTCGACCCATTATTGACCTGGGCGGTCAGGTCCACACCATGCTTGACGAGGAGGCATGCAAGATCCGCCCTTTCCTTCAGCACTGCCAGATGTAACTGAGTCGACCCATGGTCGTCCTTGGCCGTCACGTCCGCGCCATGTTCGACGAGTATGCGTGTGAGATCCACACTTCCCTTCTGCACCGCCCAATGCAACGGAGTCGACCCATTATTGACCCGGGCAATCACGTCCGCACCACGCTCGATGAGGAGGCATGCAAGGTCCACCCTTCCCGTCAGCGCTGCCTGATGTAACGGAATCGACCCATGGTCGTCCTTGGCCGTCACGTCCGCGCCATGTTCGACGAGCATGCGTGTGAGATCCACACTTCGCTCCTGCACCGCCCAATGCAACAGAGTCGACCCATTATTGACCCGGGCGGACATGTCCACGCCATGCTTGACGAGGAGGCATGCAAGGTCCACCCTTCCCGTCAGCGCTGCCTGATGTAACGGAGTCCACCCATCATTGTCCTTGGCCGTCATGTCCACGCCATGCTTGACGAGTAAGCGTACGACGTCCGCGCTTCCATTCAGCACCGCCCAGTGCAATGGAGTCGACCCGTCCTTGTCCTTGGTTGCCAAGTCCTCGGAATGCTTGACGAGGAAGCGTTCGAGGTCAAGGATTTTCTTCTGAACCCCCAAATTCAATGGACTCGACCAGTCGTTTCCCTCGGCCATCACCCCAGGACTACGGCCAAGAGGTAACAATGGGAGATTCACCATTCCCTCATGCACCGCCCAATAAAATGGAGTCCGTCCGTTATTATCCCGGGCTATTGCATCGGCGCCATTCTCGGTGAGTATGCGTGCAAGATCCACGCTTTTCTTCAGTACCGCCCAATGCAACGGTGTCGATCCGTAGTTATCCTTAGCCGCCACGTCCGCGCCATGCTCGACAAGTATGCGTGTGAGATCCACACTTCCCTCCTTAACTGCCCAGTGCAACGGAGTCAACCCGTCGCTGTCTTGGGCTGTCAAGTCAGCTCCGTGCTCGATGAGGAAGCGTGAGATATTCACGCTGCCCCTCAGTATCGCCCAGTGCAATGGAGCCCACCCGTCATTGTCCTGAGCCGTCACGTTTGCACCGTGCTCAATAAGCAACCATGCGAGATCCATACTTCCCTCCTTGGCCGCCCAATGTAACGGAGTCCACCCTTGATTGTCCTGGGCTGTCGCGTCCGAGCCGTGCTCTATGAGTAAGCGTGCGACCTCCATATGTCCCCTTTGTAACGCCAGATGTAATGGAGTCGACTTGTCGCCGAAGTCCCGAGAATGCATATACTTGGGGTGTTCAATGGCCAAAAACTTTACAATGATGTGTAAGCCACAAAAAGCGGCATAATGGATCGGGTTTCCGAGAGGTGGAGATGGCCTTTTTGTTCGTTTGTGTCTCATCCAGGAAATTGGGTTGTGTACCCATATCCAAACCGCAAGATGTGACTTGCATGGGTCAAATAGCTGTTTCATCCCTTCTTCCGCATTTTCCGATACACCCTCGAAACGGGAATGCACAATCCAGTATTTGGCAGCATATTCGGCAAGGGGAAACTTCTTCAGCACATCTCTGGTGATGGTTTCATCTAGGTGTAGCAAGATACCAAGACACGCTTGCGTGACGAAGGTGTGGGCGGATGTTATTGAAATGTAGTAACGGCACGAAATAGTGTCACGTTTTTCGCCGAAACGAGCAGACATCAAGAACTCTCTAACCGAGAAGTGAGAAAATTGCATGACCAGTGAATCATCGACCTCAACAAAGGCCAGCAACGTGGAGCATGTTGACAGCACCGCTTCTAGAGGATCTTCCACGCGCCAATCCTCGCGAAATTTCGGACTCGGTCCTGCCTTGAAATCAAATGCGAGAAATTCCGCTAGTTCATCGACACGGAGTGGGCGGGAAGCCACTGCGACGCATAGGAACAGCCGTCGGGCAAATTCCCAGTTCGTGGTTTTGATCTCCTGCAACGTGCGTTCATATGTCCCATCGAGCGTCTCTGGTAATTCGTCCAGAGCATGTCGGATACGTCCCGGCAGGCAATCCCCGAGGTAGCCGAGCTGGCAGTACACCCACCGGAACCTATAGTACATCTATGATTGAGAGTCGTGATGTAAGAAGGTATGAGCTCCTTACATCCCATCAGCTCGTCTTGTCAGAACGTCAATGACAAGCTGCTTGTGCTCTGGCTTCCATCTTCGCATTTTTCTATGTGAATTTACGGCCGACTTGATATAATTCTCGATGTCCTTCGTTTGTCCGCTCTCGTCATGTATGGAAACAGAATGGAAGGATAAAGGTTGGAGGACAAGCTTGATGTCGACCTCGGGGCGACTGGTGACGCATACGCGGAGGTTCGGGAGGTTCGAGTCAATGAGGTCTTCAAAGAACATTAGGACCTTCTCGCGAGAGGACAACAGATCGGCTGTACTTGGACATTCGTCCAAGGCATCCACAATTAGATAAACTGGGGCCTGTCCTGGGAGTTCCAATAGTTCCTTCAAACACTGGAAAAGTTCGTCGTCGCTGGGACCTTGTGCACCGTGACTGTGTGTTGAATAGAAAGTGGAAAGCATATCGTGATAGGAGTTGGACTGGTCGCAAAGGAATAGTATAGATGAGAGCAGTCCGCGCCGGTCTTTCTTTTCGTCTTCCCTAAAGTCACAGTAGTAGAATGC
>Ga0307509_10012611_pt1 | contig 10095 bp, 5 predicted proteins | sample 10_EM_MG_FD_202245 | JGI IMG/M metagenome (GOLD analysis project Ga0307509, IMG submission 202245) | Populus trichocarpa ectomycorrhiza microbial communities from riparian zone in the Pacific Northwest, United States - 10_EM | ecosystem: Host-associated > Plants > Roots > Unclassified | place... | reverse complement strand
TTTAGTCCATCAAAATTAAGAGTTGATAACCCTTGACTGGTGCTTTTATATGAGCTTTTAGGTAATAATAATCTCAATACAAAGAAACTTGAACTATTGATCTTTTTTATTTACACAGCCCATAGTTCTTTTCTTTTCTTTGGATGTTATTACATGAACTTTTGGGTGCATGGATGAGGACACCCTCTATCACTTTTCATCACCAGGACTATTACCAAAATATTTTTAAAATATCACCAAACAATTCTTTTAACTTTACAAATTACTTTTCAAAATCAAAATGCATTTTAAAACTCAAAATTAAACATAAAATTTTGGGTTTTTCATCCAATTATATTAATTAATCCAGAATTGATAAAAATAATATTCTATTTATAGAATTACATAAATGTTTATCTATCTTCATATATGAACATAGAATGTATGAAACACATATGAATGGAGAAATAAAGAAAACTTAATTTTTCTTTTCAAATTGGAATGTGCAATAGATAAAATTGAGAAATAAATGAGAAATTTCACTTAACTTGGGCTTATAAAATTTTATATTAAAATAACAAAAAGTGATTGAATTTCTACTATTATTTATGAATGAGCTTATGGTAGCAAAATCTTTTAATTGGTATTGGTCTCATCAATAGTTGATCCTAATAGAGGGTCTTGTCGAAATCCAAACATCTAATAATTAAGGTATTAAAATAATATATATATTAGGTGTAACTCAAAATGAGTAATAGTTCAAGGAGTTTTTGTGTGAACACATTATAACGGTAAATTCTAATAAAACCTAATAGAAGAGATATAAATCCAAACACCCAATAGTTTAGCTATTGAAGTACATAGAAAACTTATTGGTGATTTGAAAATTCACTTTCTTGTCACAAGATCAATTGCTTTAGTACTATTTTAATTACTACAACCAAAAAGATATTTCGTAGTATGAATATATTTTTCAAACTTGTCAAGTTAATTAAGAAAGTTAGATATGATAGAAGAGAAAGAGGGAACAATTATCTCTTTTTTTTTCCTTAACGTGGGTTATGCCCTATATATAAATCTAGAGGAAGTAGTTACTTACTTTAGTAATTGTGTGAAGCAGTTATAACTGCTTAACAACTCCTCTAAATTCTTGAACCAAGCCTAACTTAAAAACCAACATCTCCCCCTCACTCATGAAGGACTGGATCTATCTAATACATAATATTTCAGACTTGCACAATAATTTCATATAGGCAAACAGACCGTGTAACCTAAAACACATAATGAAAGGAGCTCCAATATAGAAACCTTATATAGGCCACATAAAAGACTCAACCTTAAAATTAGTTACTCATTTAAAGTATACTAATATACCCCAAACATTTTTAGTTGTACATGACTGGATATAATTCAATCCCTCAAGAATTTCATACTCAATCCATAGTTACAATTACAAGTATTCTCAATTATATCAAATTCATTCAAGTAATTTCACCGCACCCGACATCACGGCGGCCTTAGAAAAAATTCTTTGCAAAAAGAACATATTTTTGGCATCTTGTTTTTAGATAGGGAAGTGTATTATTTAAGAAGTTGTCACCTAGTATTATGGTCATTATACCCCTTTGCATGGTCACATCTTTCCAGCATGGAAAACCTCTTTCTTTTGCATATTTCTTTGATTTTTTTCTGCACCTTGTGCTAGAAATCATGTAACTTGGTACATATAAATAAATTATCAATTAAGATATCAAAAAAATAAAATTTGAACATTAAAAAAAATAGAACATTTTGAATTCAATCTTACCTAATGGTGTTATGATTCTCTCACACCCTCATGGCAACAACGTTGTTAGCCATCCTAATAAAGTTTGTTATTGCACATCAATTTCATAAAATAATTAGTTTATTAAAATTTAAAAAACTTTCCAAACTAAGCATCAATTATAGGCTTCCATTCAGGATTTTTTGAAATCTAACACCTATGAAACAAAGACACTTCCATCGATGATTTCATCACCGATGTTATTATACGAGCAACCTCCACATTTATAAACTTGAAATTCCATTCGTGTATTAAAATTAATTATTAAAAAAATTTCCATTGTTGTTTATTTTTTAATCGTGCAAGAAAGGAAACAACCTTACATGTTGTGGTTGGACTTCCAGTGAAAAATGTACTTCCTAAATATACATCACAAAAGGCACACCCCTTATGTGAGGTGACCTTGCACTCAACTAGCTTGCATTGAGAGAGGGTTCTTATGCTTAAGATGTATGGTCATGGTCGGCACCTAGTGACTAATGGTCATCAGAAGCGTTGCCAAAAAAACAAACAACACTACCATCCAAATTACTCACTAATGACCTTCTCTTCGTTATCTAAACAAATTAAAACATAAAAAAGGTAATAATATTCTCATTATATCCTATTTAAACAACAATTCGTCAGAACCTCCCCTCTACGGGAGACTACCCAAATTTTATTATCTGCAAATACGCAACAATAAATAAATCCATAAATCAGTTGATTTTATTTATGACTAATATTTAAAAAAAAAACCACAAAATTTTATCGTCCCTCATAATTTTCTCATTCCATGTTCTACATGCATCCCAACAAACAAAGTGACCCGCACTTTGAAACTAACCAAAATTTGTTTTTAAACCATGTTATCTAACCTAAAACAAACCAATTTGACATATTTTTACTTTTTCAAACACATTCATACTCAAACTCTAATTTTCTAAATTTGGAAGTAACTCAACTATTGGAAAAATAGTAAACAAATCTATTATCAAGGAAGGATAACTCCAAAAAAAAAAACATATCTGCTCGAATAGCTAAGAAATCCACATCTATTGCTGCAATTCATAGATTTTAGGATAGAAATAAGTTAAAACTATCATATTCCAACAAAGATTCTAAATATTAGGTGAATAAATATTCTAAATAATTAGTTAAATAAGTATTCTAAATACAAATCATTTTTTTATCTAGGAATCCTTTTTCTATCTCAATAGTCCAATAGTTTTCTTTTTTTCTTATTTTTAAATTACAATTTGCAATTTCTCTTTTGATGAGAATAATCAACTTCAAATAAATTGTTTACAAAAAATGACTATTCTTGCAGTGATTAATTTAGGTTTTCATAATCACAATTGAATTAGGAATTGGTTTAGAATATGAAGTCAACAAAAAGATTTATCACTTGGAATTAAAAACAACATCTTAACCAAACAATGGCAAAAAAAAAGGAAGAGCAGAAGACTTACTTGGCGTGGAGGAACGAAGGATGAAAACTTTTCTAGTGTTGAGGATGGAGCGAGAGGGGAAAAGAATGAGAGGGAAGATAGATAGAAGAAGTTGACAGAGAAAGAAGAGAGGAAAAAGATGGAGAGAGAGATTAATAGGGAGAAGAAAGAAAAAGAAAACATTGCTAACAAATGAGATTACGGATTTTGATCTTTTAATTGAGGCTTTTCACTAACGAAATTACCAATGGAAAATTAAATATTTATTAATTTTTAAACTCCATTGGTAATTTTGTTGATAATTAAAACTTAATTTTTTCAATAAAACCTGAAATTTTCCAAACCCTTTAAAAATTCTCCAATGAAATTTTGTTTTAACGGTAATTATATCAGTGATCTGTAATTGTTAATGGAAAACTCTTGCAAATTTTTTCCAACTCTCTAAAACTTTTCAACAGACTTAGTCCGTCGATAATTCTATTGGTATTTTATAGCTCATCGGTAATTTTATTGGTATAAAACAATTTCTTTTTCTAAGTGTTCTTGTTTTCCCTATCAATCAAACCTACAAATACAATAAAATCACAATATAGTAACACCGTTTTTGTTCAATAACATAATAATATAATCACAACAATAAATATTTCATTAGTGTTAACAATATTTCATTGTAAAGAAACAACTATAAAGATTACATTAAAGTCAATTTCATTACACATTGATGTTTTATAATTAAAATCAGTTCGAAATAAATTTAATCAAAATTGTCTTCTTCTTTTTCAATTTCATCCTCGTCATGTCTATCATAGTCTTCTTCACTGAATTAAAGCTCATCAATATCATCATCTTAATCGACTTCTATATGTCCATTGATTCTCAATATATCATTTAACTCCTCAACGTTAACATCAACATCAACAAAAATATTCTTTGCTACATAAAAATTTAAATTTTCTTCTAATTTGGTAGATGAAGCAACTCAATATGCATTAAATAACTCATGAACATGAAAGACATCGTCTCCCATAATTACTTCATTGTTACCCTCTTAAACAACTTAGACATGACCCTAGATTTGTCTTTTTGCACTCCAAACCAAAGCATAACATATTCTTTCTATCACAATGTACCCATTCATAATTATAAAACATTTTGCTTAAGTAATAAATGGCTTGTTCTCCTCCAATATTCTTCATACTAGCCTAACACACACCTAATAGTTTTTTCTGTCATTATCAAATATAAGATCAAAGGTGAGTTTTGTAAATACTTCTTGATCTTATCAAAAGCTTCTTGGCAATCATCATCCCACACCCCATGACTTTTCTTTCTATGCAATCGGAATATTGGCTCACAAGTCACTGTAAACTAGGATATGAATCAGGTTATGCAATTCAAACACCCATGGAAACCTCTTACTTATTTCTCTACCTTAGGAACTAGCATAGCCTGGATAGCCTTTACTTTGTCTGGATTGACCTCTATTCCTTGACTGCTTACTATGAAGCCCAACAATTTCCCTGTCTTTACCCAAAACAAACACTTTAAGGGATTTAATCTTAATTGAAACTTATGCAGCTTCTTGAACAACTTCCTCAAGACTTGCACATGATCTTCCTCTTTTATTGATTTAACAAGTATATCGTCCACATATATCTCCACTTCTTAATGCATCATATCATGAAATAAGGTTACGATTTTCCTTTAATAAATGGCTCTGATGTTTTTCAAAATGTTTAGCTCCTTACAAAGGAGAGAGATCAATATAAAATTTTCTCCTAATGTATAGTGTTACCAGTTTCTTAGGGCATAAGATGTTGGCAAAATAAATAAATAAGAATTGATGGTAATATACGTTAAGAAATATATTTATTTTTTTCTATTTGTTAAGGGTAGAATAATAATTTTAGTTTAGTCTATATATATTCTCTTTGCATTTAAGTTAAAACAACATAACTTCATAATAAAGTGATTAATGAAAACCTAGCGTCCTTCTCTCTTATGTTCGTATTTGTTTTATTTCTTTTGTGGTAATTTGGATTTCTGTAACATGGTATCAGAGTTTGTTTTATGGAATGAGACTTAATCTCAAACACAGTTTTTGCGGATCCAATTTTTTTTGGAGTGATATTTGTTTAGTTTCTGCAAATCTGATATTTTGTCTTCCTTTCAGCTTATGCAATTTGATATTTGCATTATGTTTCTGCAATTTTTTATTTTGGAGTAATCATATAACTTCGAGAATATATTTGTTTAGTTTCTGCGAATTCTGTTCAGTTTTTACAATCTGGTATTTTATTTTTCGCTGCTTTTGCATTTTAGTTTTCTTTGTTTGTTGATTATGGCTACTAAAAGAGATGATTTGCTTCAGTTTATGAGTGTGAGGTTAGATGGAAAGAACTATTCGTATTGAAGTTATGTGGTGAGAAATTTTCTTAAGGATAAAAATATATGAGGATATGTTAGTGAAACTTATGTGATACCTAGGAATATTGATAAGGGTTATGTTGCTTTAATAAATGCATTAGAAGCAAACAATGTAAAGATTATTACATGGATTAACAATTTTGTTGAGCATTTTATAGGTATGCAGTTGGCGAAGTATGAGACAACAAAGGAACTTTGGGATCATTTACAAATGTTATTCATATAATCAAATTTTGCAAAGAAGTATCAATTAGAGAATGACATACGAGCTCTTCACTAGAAGAATATGAGTATTTAAGAGTTTTATTATGTTATGACAGATCTTTGGGATCAATTAGCTCTTATAAAATCGATAGAATTAAAGGCATGTGGTGCCTATATTGATTATAGAGAGCATCAACGATTAATACAGTTTTTAACAGCACTTCATAGTTATTTTAAAGGACTTATAGGTTCAATTCTGCATCGTTCTTCACTGCCTTCTGTTGGGTAGAGTGGTTCATTAGTGGCATATCTCTCAACTTGATATTAAAAATGCCTTCTTGAATGAAGATCTTCAAGAAGAAGTTCATATGACTCTTGGTATGTTTATAAGCTCAAAAAAGCATTGTATGGTCTCAAACAAGCACCTTGTGCTTAGTTTGAGAAATTTTATATTATGATCTCATCTCTTGGATATGTTTCTATTGGTCATGATTCTGCTCTTTTTATTAAGTGCACTAATGCATGTCATATCATTCTGTCTTTATATATTAATGACATGATTATTACTAGTGATGACATTGATGGTATTTCAGTTTTAAAGACAGAGTCGACTAGACAGTTTGAAATGAAGGATTTGGGTTATCTTCGATATTTTCTGGGTATTGAGATAGCTTACTCACCTAGAGGTTACCTTCTTTCTTGATCAAAATATGTTGTAGATATTCTTAAGCGGGCTAGACTTACTGATAATAAGACTATCGATACTTTCATTGAGGTTAACATAAGGTATTCTTTTTCTGATGTTTTACCTTTGATAGATCCTACTTTATACCGTACTATTATTGGGAGCTTGTTATATCTCACTATTACTTGTCTAGATATTGCACATGTTGTTCATGTTGTTAGTCTTTCAGAGTCTTTTACTTCCATCTACCTCTTCCTTGGAGCTACGTGCATACTTTGATGCTGATCATGGAAGTGTTTCCACGGATCACAAGTCTGTTACTAGTTTCTGTATCTTTTTAGGTGATTCTTTTATTTCTTGGAAGAGCAAAAAACAATCTATTATCTCTTAATCTTTAACCGAAGTAGAATACCGCGCTATGACAACTACTACCAAAGAGATTATTTGGTTACGTTTGTTACTAGCGGATATGAGAGTTTTCCTTTCTCATCCTACTCATATGTATTGTAGCAACTAAAATTCTATTCAGACTGCTCACAACTCGGTTTTTCATGACCGAACTAAGCATATTAAGATCGATTGTCATCTTACTTGTCATCACCTCAAACATGACACCATTACTTTGCATTTTGTTTCTTCTTCATCAAGTCGCATTCTATTTCTCGTTTTTATTTTCTAGTTGGCAAACTCTCGATGCAAACTCTTGATGCTTATAGTTGCCGCATCGTGAGTTTGAGGGGAGATATTAAGAAATATATTTATTTATTTTATTTGTTAAGGGTAGAATAATATTTTTAGTTTAGCTCATATATAATCTCTTTGTATTTAGGTTAAAATAACATAACTTCAGAATTAAATGATCAATAAGAACCCTATCCTTCTTCTCTTTTATGTTCATATTTTTTTTTTATTTTTTTGTGTTAATTTGGATTATATATATATAAACACACACTCAACCACTTCTAGACTTCAATTCAATGATCAATTAACTACTAATAGTAACAGCTTTAAATAAGAGACGTTGCTTGCCGGGTCTTGGTCCATTCATTAACCATTCATTAACACAGCGAAAAAGCCAAGACCTAACTCAGATGGGACCTGTTGAGGATGGAGGAGGGCCTTAATATTGTGATTGCCTAAAAAACCATCAACATGAGAAGGATTAATCAAAGATTTTTAATGCCCCAGCAGCTAGCATTGTCTTGGCATGGCAATATCACACTGTGGCACAGATCATGATGCACATGGTCGTGGTGGCCCTTGGCCCAATTGACCCTTGATTTCTGGCACTGATTTTGATGTTTGCAATTTCATGCACCTGCATCATTACGGGGCTGCCAAAATTGAGGCTTTTTTGGTTCCACCAAACATTTCAACAATGGAAGCAGAGTCACGAAGAATCTGCTGATAACAATACGGTGACCACAATGGGCTATAAATTGAATAGTGGAAAAGCTAAGAAATGTTTCCATAAATAGGTTGATAAGAAATTATAACTGATGCCCATGATTCACCTGTAAGAAGAAGTTGCTTCGATTAAGTACTTAAAGTGTTTTATTATATGGATGTTGGTTTCTCGAAAGATATAAATGTAGCAAAATGATAAATTTAAATTTTTTTAGGATTACCAATGATTCTGTTAAACAAATCTAAAATTGTTTAGGATTTATAAGAATATTACATGAAGATCAAATGTTTTTTTGGATTTGAATAATTGTTTCAAGACTAAGTTGTTGTAAACCATAAGTCGTTCAAGTGTCCGACCTCTAACAACAAACCGCACAAACCACAAGTGAAAAATATTCTAAACCCTTTTAGGAGAGAGATTGATATACTTTTGAGTGCTAACTCTTTTCTTTTGTATTTTTCATATGTTCTGTAACTTACGTAGTTTTTTTATTCTTTACTACATAAAAAATAAGAGACATAACTTTATATTTATAAGGAAACCTAAAAATTCTATAAATAATAAAATATCAATTTGCCCCTGAATAATATCACATATATTATTTCAAGATAATTTTAGAGATTTATTCAATCAAGTCCCTACTTGATTTTCTAGTTCTAGAATTGTAATTCCTTGTATAAATATATTCTAGTCTTCAATTTCTAAATTTTATTTACAATCAAGATACACTTGATTAATTATTTTATTTTAATTTATAGCTAATGGTTTTCATGTGTGTTACCCATTAGGTTTCCTAATAAATTGGTCCAAATAAAAATCACAATCCTAAATAACATAAGATTAAATAAATTAAACAAATTAATTTATTATTAATTTAACAATTTGTTGATTTATATTTGAAAATCAAGTACAATATCTAGCAACTTGTCATGATCCCCCAAATATTAGAAAAGTCATAAGTGATTTGACTTATCATTTTAATGACCAATTTTTCAGTATAATTATTATTCATTCATTAACAATGTTTCAATTTAGATATTATAGCATGAAGTACTCAACTCTGTCAAATTATGTTTGTTCTTAACACCATAGTCATTAGTGCTTTGAATAATATTTAAAACTCTTTCCAAATTTCATTCCACCTTGTACAAGGATTTATATTAAAAACTATTTGAGAACAAATGCAATATTTTTTCTAATTTACTTAGGATGATGAATTCCCTCTTAATTACTCAAATACCATCATATAGTTCGTGTAAACTCAATATTTGCTTGTTTGTTACACTTTATTAGAATAGTGTGTAATCACGATCAAAACATAACACTTCCTATATATGATAACTTAGTGATCTCAAGTATAAGAATCACTTACACAACCATCACGTGAACCTTTCCATAGACACAAATGATTTCTCTATATGAAGACAAACATCTATATTACAACCCAGACTATTAGGACTGGGTATGACCGTAGATAAAAACATAAACTTCGGTCTCATACACATCCATGGTGGCAAGTTGTAAACTGTTAGTATAACCGGCCATCAAGAATAAGAAGCAGCAAATGACCCAAATGAATTGAATCTGTCTGTACATAGCCTTAGACGAACGTTCCTTGATTCATTTGAAAATGAAGGATGCACATTGTTAAAGTGTTTCCATGCTTCACCATCAAAAGGGTGTACCATTACTCCATCAACCGCATCATGTGATTGGTGTCATGTCATGTGCTCTGTAGTCTTTGATAACATGAATAACCTTTGCAGTTTATGTGTGATTGGAAAGTATCTAAGTTTTTTATGTGCTACAAGAGTCTTTCCCTTTCCAGTTTTTGGTTTATAACGGGAATGCTCACATGTCCTATACTCAGTCAGCTCTACATTTTCAAGGCAGTATAACATGCAAATGTTTGGACACATGCTAATTTTCTGATCTCTTAGACCGATGAGTTTCATCATGGACTTAGCAGCATAAAAGTTATCTTTCAACCTATTCCCTTTAAGTAAAATATTTCTTACCCATTCGACAATTCTGTCATAACCGGCCTCACTCAACCTATAATCCGACTTGATGGTAAACACCTGTGCAACAACGGATAATTTACTGTGACTGGTGCAGTCATCCCATAATGGTTCGT
>Ga0307509_10012609_pt1 | contig 10095 bp, 6 predicted proteins | sample 10_EM_MG_FD_202245 | JGI IMG/M metagenome (GOLD analysis project Ga0307509, IMG submission 202245) | Populus trichocarpa ectomycorrhiza microbial communities from riparian zone in the Pacific Northwest, United States - 10_EM | ecosystem: Host-associated > Plants > Roots > Unclassified | place... | reverse complement strand
TCACTCTATTTGTCCCTCATCTATCTTATATCTCTTGAAGATATTCCACCGAGACTTTCCCTCCTATCCTATTAGTATCTCCAGAGTTCCACTTGGGATTCTCGAGATACTTAGGAGTAGGTTACATAATCAGAAGCAGACGAACATTAGAGTCCTCAGGAGGATAATACGAAGAAATTGAATGGGCCGATGCCCTTCGCTATTAATAAACAGAATTTTGAATACTCTATTGTAGGTGGAATTCTTTGTAAGGTCTTGTAAGCAGTAGAGAATAGATAGGCTGACTACTGCAAGATGATTTATGTGGTCCAGAATAGTAACTGTGCAGCCACTAGTCTGTAAGTGATAAACTTTGGCTCGATTGCCACATTCCTTAAATATCTTATTAACCGGAGTGGATTGCTCTAATATTGTATTGGTTCTTTGAAGACAATAGGTACCATACTGCAAAGGCCCTTTTAATACTCTCTGAGACATGATGACTCTCAGCCTTTGTAATCCAAACTAAAGTACTTCATGAAAGAAATAGTGTTAAATAGAAATTAGGACTTAAACTATACTAAGCTTAGCTAGGTATCTTGTTGAAAGAAGAAATACCTGTTAATTAGGTCTTCCAACCTCAACCTCTCCATGCTAAACCTTGTCTGAAGAATATTGTTTCTTCTTAGATTATTTTATTTTTAATTGTGAAGCCTTAGAGCCATGTAGTCCTATAGTGGATTTAAAGTGTTTTTCATAGTATTTGTGTAGAGTATTACAACAATTGCTTACCATAGGTCTTTTCTTATAAAATCTCCATCATTTCCAACAAGGCTGCAATTCAATCATGATAAGGGATTGACCAATAGAGAGCTTCTATAACAATCGTCAATGGTAGAGATTAGTTTGCAAGTGGTAACGACTTACTTACATTTATCTTCTTTAACTATCTTATAGTCTTCGCTATACTTTAGTCAATCTGATATTCTTCATTCCTTATCTTCTCACACTAGGGACAACAATGTGACAGTGTCCTTGTCTTACAAGATTAGGGTTGCTCTGATGCAATAAGCTAGATTGCTTGCATACAAGTGAGAGGTAGAGGTAAAGAGTTTATATTGAAAGTATCCTGTAGGAAAGAACTGAGATGGTTGTTTGAAGAGCTCTGACAACTATGACTTGGAGCTTTTTTTTTTTTTAAATCATATGCATTTGTTAATGTACAAAGACAGCATGCAGCGCAAGGCTATGGCCAAAAAAACCATTTCTGCATCATTCCAGGAAACACCCAAACCCCTAAGTCCCTCTGATTTGAGACCAACCGGACATCTCACCCATCGACCAACTAACATATTTGATCAAGTAATGAGACACTGACTAGCAATGGGACACTTTTTACATTCAGTGTCCCATGAATAAATATATCAATACCTCAACCAATACTAGATAGAATAGCCTGTAAATCTATTGCTAAATAGCTAACATGAATGTGAACATTCACCATAAATTATTTTCTGCCAACCACAAAGGAGAAAAAGCTATTATATAAAGAGTTAGAAAGGTTCACTTTATTATAGGGTAAACAATTTATTTTATGGAAAGTTTATAAAAAATAGTAAAATTACTCTGTTTACTAGAGAAGGTAGGTTGATATTTTTGACTGATCCCACATGTTACAGAATAGACATTTTGCCTCTAGGAAGGCCAAGTTGTCAATTTCAATGTGGGTAGTTTGACAAAAAGAAACGCCTTGATTTCTAAAAGTTAAAAAATCTTAATATCTCATTTAATACCAGGTCAAATGGTCTCTAATTTTATTGATAGATAGCTAACATTATTGTTAATAAGCTTGATAAGGTATTCTCCTAATCCGGCAATAATATATAATAGATATACAAATAGGAATATAGTATATTGTAACTTGCATGATAAGAGTTTTGGAATATTATAAAATAGTCAAGGAAAATGGTAAAATTATTCTATTTATTCAATTGTGTAGAAAGAGATCTCTTAACTGTATTTAATGTTGTACAATCCCAATTATGAATTGAGAAAGTCTACACTGTTAATTTTACAAATCAGTAATGATAATTGAGGGACAAAAGTAGTATAAGAGTACTTTGAATATAATTTATTATAAATACTTAACTCTCATAATAGTTAGAAGAGCTGTAATAGTGCAAAGCAGGAGTTATAATTGGATCATTAAACTATTAGAATATCGAAACAGATATGAATGTTATTATTTCATAATATAAACATTAGGCAATTTACTTGTTGAAGATTACACATATTGAAATTTACAACTAATCCATGCTAGAGCTTGAATCTATATTCTCTAACATCCATGATCCAGACAGGATACCACTCTACCTTCTCCAATAAACAGAATAATTTTGCCATTTTCCTTGACATTCTTATAATATTCCCAAACTCTTATCATGCAAGTTACAATATACTATATTCCTCTTTGTACATCTATTATATATCCTTGCTAGAATAGGAGACTACCTGATCCAGCTTATTAACAATAATGTTAGCTATCTATCAACAAAATTAGAGACTATTTTTTCTTGTATTAAATGAGATATTCAGATTTTTGACATCTAGAAATAAAGACTTTTCTTTCTTTCAAACTACCTTTATTGAAATTAACCACTTAGCCTTCCTAGAACCTTAACCTATATTCTGTAACATGTGAGATCAAGCAGGAATATCAATCTACCTTCTCTAGTAAACAGTGTAATTTTAACATTTTTTATACATTTTCTATAAAATCAATTGTCTACCATATACTGAAGTAATACATTCCCAACTCTTTATAAAATAACTGTTTCTCTTTTGTGGTTGGCAGAATATAATATATAGGGAATGTTCACAATCTTGTTACCTATCTAGCAATAGATTTACAAGTTATTCCATCTTGTATTGGTTGAGATATTCATATATTTATTTATGAGACACTGAATGGGAAAAGTGTCACATTACTAGGCCAAATATGTTAGATCCTACCAACATACACGTATATACGAAGGAAACAGAAAGGAAAAAAAAACAGGAAGAAGAGGAGAATCCTTAGTGACATTACAAAGTATAAACCAAAGGAAGGAATAAACCCTAAACAAAGGAAAGATGTGATTATTTGATGTCACCAGTCAGCCTGAGCTGAAGCAGTGGTAGTATGTGTCCGCTCACCAGAGAGGTGTTGGGGTACAAATGGGCCCAGGGCAGGCAGGAGGGGAGGACGGAGGGGATTACAAGGGGTTCCCATCAGAGTGTGTCAAAGTGGGATTAGCGAATGCCAGAAGGAGGCGTGTAACTGAGATGTCATTTTGTATAGCGACCGATGGTCCACCGTAGGAGGAGCAGGATTAGGGTATGAGCCTGGTGAGGTTGGGGCAGTAGGGTGTTTGCCCAGGGGGTTGTTACATACGAGCTGAAGGAGTGGAGCTAGCTGTAACAGAGCAATGGGAGGAAGACCAGAAAGGAGGGTTGAGGGGGGGTAGACCAAGATGCTAGAAACAAGTGACTAGAGTAGGTGCAGCTGATCCTTTTTGAAAGACAAGACAAAGGGCGAGACTGTAAAGTTACTAACAGAAGGGTTCCATGATAGGGCCATGCTATCGAAATGGAAAGGTATTTCCCAAAGGGCTTGGAAAACTGGAGTGCCGACCATAAGCAAAGCGAGAGGGTTTACCGACCATGCAATCACTAAGTGAGAAGGTGAAGCCAGATAGAGAGGGAGAGGGCAGAATTAGCCATCAACTCCATAGACCAGACCTTTCATAGTGGCAAGGTCATCAGAAGGGGACAGTGGGTAGGAGGTAGAGCCAGGCATACTACCAGGCAAAAGTGGCCATCAGAAGAGGGGAGAGGGGAGAGCATGAATCCAACTATGATTTCCCATAGTGTTGAGATTTCAATTGTGGAAAGAGTAGAGGAGATGGTTTGTGCTCTAACTAGTATGAGTTTTTTTAGTTTTTTTTTATTTAAAAAAGATATATTCATTGTTCCTACGATAGAAGAAATGACATGCATCTTAACGATATGGCCAAAACAAAACAGAAAATCAAATAACCTTTAACAAATTAAATTCTCAGAACCAATTCTTCTAACGTGAGTTATATGTGTCGCAAATCAGCCTTTGCTAAAGGAAGAAAAATAAGGGGCTGTGGGCTGGTCCGAAGGACCTAGGGCAGGGGGAGGTACGGAGTTCAGGAGAGGGTCGGGCAGTGGTGGATGAAGGGACGGTCCAAGAGAGGGCATTCCAGGGGGGAATCCTGTAGCAGTGACGCGAAAGGACTCAGCCAGACCTATAAGAATATGCTGGTCAGAGCAGAGAGGGGTTTTGGGACCAATGGCGGAGGCCCCTTAGAGGAGATGGGATTTCTAGGGTGTGGTCAAGGCGCATGAGAGAATAGCGTGCTCGAAGGAGTGGGGGGCCTTCAGAGCAAAGAGGGCAGGTCGTGTCAGGTTCAGGATTGTCCCATGAGTAGCGTGCTGCTAGGTAGCCTTTCCCAGAGTGCATCAGGTGGAGCCTTCCTGTGATGAACTTTTCAAGGCTAATAAAGGGGTGGGGCAGAGAGAGGGGTGGTAAGGGTAATAGTGGGGTGCTAAGGGCTGTGACCTAGTCAGCCATGAGAAACTTCTTCGCCCTATCTCTGAGCTTCCTATAGGAAGGCAAAACTGGAGGGATGGGTGGGTGGTAGTCCGTCAGGTAAATGGAGATAGGGAGTAGGGTGATCTCATCCTGAATGAGGGAGACTGTCGAGTTGGCCAGAGCAGTGATAGCATTATCGTGGTATGATAATGTCTTGACCTTATCGGAGGGATGGTGCCATACAAGGTTAAAGAAGGGATATGAGGGGCTGGTGATCGTCCCCTGTTCCACCTGCTAGGTACAGTGAGGTGAGAAGGTGGGTACTGTTTTCAGGAGGAGCGCCATGGAAGGGTTGACCTCTTGTGGGAAGCTGATGAGTCTCAGGCTGGCAAGAAAGGGCTCGTGGTAAACCAGACATGGTGGTGGGGGGAGGCATACATCTGATTTGAGACATATCAAATTTGTGATTGAAAAGCAGCTGGTAATCTACTTGCAGACTTGGCGCCAGAACACTGATATCGGATCAATGATGGAGGGAGGCGGAAACCAAATCAGAATACCATAGAGAAGAATTAGCACCAGAACACTGATATTGGATCAATGATGGAGGGAGGCGGAGACCGGATCAGAATACCGTAGAGAAGAATTGGCGCCAGAACACTGATATCGGATCAATGATGGAGGGAGGCGGAGACCAGATCACAATACCGTAGAGAAGAATTGGCGCCTGAAGGGAACGAGCGAGCTCGAGAAATAAGTGTGGAGGGCGGCCAACTCCTGAAGGCGAAAGGTGTCTGATGGGCCAGAAGGCCGCATTGGTCCGGGGGTATCTTTGAGAGAAGTGGGCCCTGGAGTCAAAGGAGGGGGTGAAGAGGAAGTCAGGCCACTTCAGGCAGGATTTAGGGTAAAAGACCTGTCCCTCTAGGTGCATAGGGAGGTGACAGAATACTTCGTTTTCCCTGGGAGTCCTCTAGTGAATGAGTTCTGTCTTCGGGACTGAGAAGGATATATTACATGGGAAGGCATCTTGTTTGAGTATCGAGAAGGTATTCTGATAGAGTCGGACGTTGGTTCAGTAGGACGTGGAGGCAGCAGTGACAGCGAAGTCATCCACATAGGAGATAGTCAGACCACTAGGGATATTTGCATAAAGGGAGGCCACATAAATAACCGACAGTAGGGGCGATATTAGCGAACCCTGAGGGACCCTCACTAAGACTGGGTCAAAGGCTCGGAGAGGCCCGTGAAAGGTAAGTTGGCAGGTGTGATCCCAGAGGAATGAACCAACCCATTGGACCAGGTACGGGCTCACCCCCTTGGTCTAACTACTATGTGCTTTTTTTTCTTCCCACCTTTTTGAATCAATTGCGTTTGTTTCATTAAGGTACAAAGAAAGCATGTATCTTAACTATATGGCCAACAAAAACCCTTTCCTCCTTGCCCCAAGAAACATTCAAACCCACAAGTCCCTCTTGTATGAAACCAACTGCACATCTCGCCTGTCGCACATCTAGATCCTACTTACATACTCGTACATACGATGGAAATAAAACTGGAAAGGAACAAGCAGGAAGGAGAGGAGAGCCCTTAGCGGAATCACAAAGAATGAACAAAAGGAATGAATGAACCCCTGACAAAGGAAAATTATGATTCAAACTTGTCGCAAATCAGCCTAAGCTAGGAAGTAAGAATAGGGGCATGCACATCGAAGCAGTGCCGGGAACAGAGCTGTGCCCGGGGCAGGTTAGTGCCGGAGGATGGGGGGCCTGCCAAAGCAGCATTAGCAATGGCCAAGAGGCCAGGCGTATCTATGGTATTTTTTTGTATAGGAACCGAAGGTTGACCACTGGGAGGTAGCAGTAGGGTGCGAGCCAGATGAGTATGTGGCTGTAGGGTGCCACCCAAGGGGGCAGTAAAGTACCAGGTGGGAGAGTGGATGTAGCTGTAACTGAGCAATGGGATAAAGACCAAGAAGATGTGGAGGAGGGTAGACCAGGCACCAAGAACTACGAGAACAGCTGACTGAAGTGAGATCACAGCTTTTGGTATAAACCAACCGTACGAGGAGAAATCCCAGGAAACAGTACAATACCAGGGGAAAAGGGCCACCGGGGCTTCTACTTCACTGATTGTTGGAGATGGCAATTGAACATTCACAAGGGTCGAAGCTTTGCTGATGGTGCAAAATCCTAAGCGAGGTGTAATGGAAGTATAGGGTAAGCGGGAGAACTGAACTTCATGAGGGGAAGTCAATGACAAAGGAGAATATGAACCATATAGAGGAAGGGGAGCGAGCCCTCAAAGGGAGAAGAATTGTGATATGATCACTCCCCGGGGCAGAAGCTATCAAGGGGGAGAATAGGGGGGGTAGAGAGGATACCACAATGATGTCCCTAGTGTTGAGATTTGAATCGCTAGAGGAGTAGAGGAGATGGTTTATCTCTAACTACTATGACTGACTCCTTCTTAAATAGCGTCTTCATGCCAACAACCCTAACTCTGGTGACTCATAATATGTATCACACAGTTTATAACTCATCACAAGTCATGTCTGAAATCCGTCCACTGACTCATATCAGTCACTTTGCAACATACATTAAACCAATCCAAATTATTAAAACAAATTATGTGAGCAAACTGCGTCTCATGAGCAAAACTGATGAGCCATAATGATGAGTCAGAGGCGAAAGTCATTAAATCATACTGACTCAGAATCATGAGGTATAGAAACATCAACCAATTATACCATAATGATGGCATGAAACTGTGAGTGATGTCAGAGCTATGAGTCAAATGAGTTCATAGCTTAAAACATAAACATACTTATTACTAATACGTATTAGTGTAACGACACTACGATAAGTAGCTACAATGACTATCACCTTAGCCCAAATGGTATACCAAGTGGTAACCAGCAGTCGTAGGGTCTCGTATAGTTAGTATACAAATAGCTGGTAAACCTAGGACAAGGCCTAGGGAATAATTGAGTAGCCTTGCGTACTCTACAAGGCAGGGTAACCTTTCGGGAGTAAGTTCGCATAAAGTCAAGGAATTTATCGGAACGTTACACAGGCCTCCGAGATAACATTAGATGTTAACAGGAGGACTTCCGAAGCGGTTAAAATCATAAGAGGGCAAAGTTACCCTACCTTGGGAATTTGAACATTATGCCCATAGACCCCAGTTACCCTACTGAGGAGTCCAAGTTACCCTACTGTCACCAGCAAAGTCATCCTAGAACTTAGAGGTCGATTGCCTCAAATTCTATAGGCTCTTAGATGTTCATGGGCGCACATGCATCCGTGCGGGGAGGTCCTACGCCTAAGTAAGCGTGGCCCAAACATACTATTGAACTTGGGCGGGTTTAGCTAACACCCCGCTTTGGCCCCAGTGTTGGGACGGCACGTCATAGGCAGACGGCTGTGTAGTTGCTCGTTTGCTAGTACAAAGAGGTCATTGGAGAAGCTGCCGTAACATCGTATTGGTTGTCGCCGTCTGTGCGACCCAATGTCGTTCACAGGATATATCAGGGGATAATGGGTAACCACCAAAATGTGGGTCACCCATAAATAGTCCCTCCAGCACCTAGGAGTCTATCTTAGCCTACGGGTAGTAGGGTAGTCTTCCTAGAGGTACTTAGGTAGTCCAAGGAGGCTAGTGTGCTTTCTGTACAAATACCTCAGTAATCAGCCGGGACCTTCTCCCTTTGAATTGTAGCATTACGATAGTTTGTCAATAGACTCTAGAGGTATGAGTCTTATCACAGTAGAGGGTGTCCCGAGAGGCTGGCTATGGGTCGCGCCCATTTAGCCAACCATCGCATACATCTCATCGGAGAAGCTTGCATGTCAAATTATCACATTGGATAGTCGCGTAGATTAAATGATAGACTGCATAGTTCGTATAGACAAAACTACCACTGAGCCAGTGAGTCCACCTCCTAGGTATTAACTCCGGTTGATGTCATAACAGTTAGCCACTGGTATGACTTCTATAGGAAGTGTTTTTCCACCTGCGGTTGTATTGGAGATGCATTGCAGAAACTCATATCCTATTGACAGAGTTAAGTGTATCCAAGTTGGTCCACTACTTCCGGCAGGATAATTCCTGAGGGAGGGTCGACCTCAGACAAGCCCTGAGCAGAACAGGGTACTCGTACACAGTCAGAGTAGTGGTGAATATCAAAGGCTTAAATCTGATATCTACTTGAGTTTAAGCGTTTGGTATTCTACTTCGACAACCAACTTTTCCTTGAGAGAACTAATTGAGTGAAGCTTCGAGCTTAACTATATTAAGCTTTACCGTTTCATTCTTTTGAATTATTTTTCCTCATCTTTATCTTCTACATTTAGTCTTTGCTGCGGTCGCAACCTTAGAGTTCACCTCTCTATAGGGTGCCCCCGTTACAATTAGTCATGTAAAATCTGCCTTGCTTATATTGGAGCCTAACGAAATCACTAAAGAAAGAACCAATATAAGTGCAATCACGATAGGCACTAAAGGGGGGTAAAATGTGCAGATTTTCTATTCAATTCCTGCTCCCTCAGGAGAGAGGGGAAAATGTGCGAACTATATATAGACCTGTTCTCGCCAGCTATGGTCTACCATACAACGTACTAAGACTAAATGTAACAGTCACCAAACATACCAGTCACCCAGAATATTTCTCTCTACTATACTGTAAACCCATGATTGTTAGTCCATCATCATATGTGTAATAGTTCATCACTATATGCCTAATGAACTATAACTATATGTCTAATAGTATAGGATGCAATAGAAAGCATAGAACCAATACCCGATATTGTTTGTTAACAAATATATCCGACTGCCGTGCCGAGCGGCAACCCAACGCTCATCTCCCCCCCTCACATTCAACCCCATATAAAGAAATTGCTTTAACTCAACCAAAACCTAACCACTTTACTTTATTCTTTTTCTTCTCAATACTATGCCTCCTATTCTTCGCAATTATCCAAAAAAAGCCTATTCCTACCCTTCACCTCTCTGAGTTTACCAGGGGCAGAATTCTTGGGTTACACGAGCCTCAAATGTGGTATCAACAAATTTCCGACGATCTCAACATCCCTCTCACAACTGTTAAAGATACAATCTCAAAGAAAGATTTGGAGGGGAAGGAGAGAAGGGGTAGAGGAAGACATCCTAAGACTACCAAGTTACAGGATGATACTATGGTGGAGGAAGCTCTTGAAAATCGCAATTCCACCTATTTTGAGATTGCTGAAAAAGTTGCTCCCAATGTTTATTCTATGACAGTGAGGAGAAGACCTGCACAAAAGCATCTTAAAAAGTGGTTAGCATAAGAGAGGGTTAACTTGGATGAGGATCTAGCTCAGGAGAGGTTGGAATGGGCATTAGCTCATAGGCATTGAACAAAGGAGATGTAGAGGAGGAAGGCAATGTGGGGAGATGAGGTGGCTGTACAGAGGGGGGGGGGGGGGGGAGAAAATGGGTATTTAGATACCCAAATAAGAAGTGGAATAGGGATTGTGTTG
>Ga0307509_10012608_pt1 | contig 10096 bp, 3 predicted proteins | sample 10_EM_MG_FD_202245 | JGI IMG/M metagenome (GOLD analysis project Ga0307509, IMG submission 202245) | Populus trichocarpa ectomycorrhiza microbial communities from riparian zone in the Pacific Northwest, United States - 10_EM | ecosystem: Host-associated > Plants > Roots > Unclassified | place... | reverse complement strand
TTTTCAAATCCCAAAAAAAAATTTAGCAAGCGTCCATGCTTCCCTGAAATTGATCTATTTTCACGAGTGACCTGCCCATTTGAAATTTAAAATTTTTTGTTTATTTTCATGGGTGATCTACCCTTTCAAAATTCCAAAAAGAATTTTAGAAAGCGTCTATGCTTTCCTAAAATTGGTCTAATTTCACGGGAGATTTGTTCATTTTGAAATTCAAAAATTAATCTTTATTCCTAGCCAACCTACCTTTTTTTTAAATTCCAAATACTAGGATCTACATTGGATCCTCCCAAAACTTTTATAAAACAAAAAATACCCTTCAAATGTAATCTTTTAGTGCCTTGTCTTATAACCTTAATTACCCACACCTATGGATGAGACTTCTTCGTCATTTCTCGACTTTCGTTCACCCATGCAGATTTCACCGCCTTTCCTCTTGATTAACGTATCCTACACCAACACCAATTCAAAGTTAAGGTTAAACCATATACAATACATGCCTTTATGAAATATACCCATCTCTTCTTCTAATTGATAAGGGTTGTAATTTCTAAGTTGGACTTTCTTGTTGGCTCATCCTCTAAGTTTAGTCGAGCAAGTTCATGCAAGTTACTTTCAAATCTTGAGTGTCGAGCTATCTTTGTAGCCTTCTCTTTTGTGAGTATTTAAGCTGTGGCGAATTCTATCCTAATCGAGAATAAAAAAAAAAACTTCTTGCCTTATAACTATGTTTTTTTTTTTTTGCGTTTTTCAATTACTCATGACACATGCTTTGGTTTTTTAGGGTGTTTTTCCTAACAAAGATTTCACAAGATTTTACTTTGTCTTTTTAAGAACCTGAGACTTTTCAATGTCATATCAAGTAACAATTTTCATGCAACTCCTATGATTTGTATTGGTTTTTAAAGAAAGGTATTTCATCATGGTGATTAGTTTAGGAGATGGCCCATTTTGTATTTGGATTTTCGCAATATGAACAAAGACAAATAGTTATTCATTTCATCATGACTCTCACAAATGGTTCCTTGCATTTTGAGAGCACTATTTATCAGTGTTTCCCGCTTGCTTGATTAGAATGAACTTTTCAAGACACGTAATATAGGTTGAGTTTCATGGTTGCCAAAGAATATGAGTTCACAAGCTCAAATAGTGTTTGAGGGTTTTTATGGGTTTAAGATCACATTTCACTCCTTTATGCCCTTTAATTCTCTTTCACTATTCTTCCAGCATATGTTATGCTACCAAAGACCTTCGCTTTTAGGAGATGAGATGGGGGATCTTTCCAGATTTTTCTTTTTACTTCAAACCTTTGATCAAACACCTAATCAGTGTTTCTTTCCTAAAATATATTTATCTGCTCTTATCAAGTTACCAATACCCTTTTCCTATTCCATTTGCAAGTTTCTCAATGATTCTCTTTTTTTTTTTGTTCGTCAAAACAGTAGGAGAAGCTTTTGTTTATGTGTCTTTTCAAGATTTGTCATTTAGCAAAGCTTTTTTCTTTTCTTCTTTTTTTTTTCTTTTTTTTTGGGGGGGGTTATTGGGCTTTTCTATTTTATGGCCTCAATCAAGATCTCATGGATTCCGTTCACATGTATTCTATTTTTTTTAGGTTTTCTGACCATTTTCTTATTGTTAGTGGACATTCTCAAATACCTTCATTTTCATCATTTTCTAATATTTGCCCCAGTGTAGGGTGTGATACTACCCAGGGTTATCTTACAAAGAAAAAAAAAACTTCACTTCAGCTCAAATCAAGACTGCAAGAGGCGTATTTATCTCTAAGGGATATAAAAAAATAGTCTTTCCTCATTTCAAGCAAGATTGGTCAAAATTGATAAATTTTGATCTCATTATCATAGCAATTTGCATGAAATCATTTTGCAAGTTCATGACTCATGAAAACCTCATCGTCTTTGCTTGATGTAGCTTTTGCACAACAAACTTTGATGGTTGGATCGTTCATCTGGGTATTTAGCCATCTCCTAAGGAGTTTCTATGTGAATCATTGCATTTAACATATCATTGATTTTTCTTGAAATCGTTAGCCAAATTCATATCTTGGAAGAGAAAAAAGGTTTTGTTTTTAGCCTTTTAAGATCATTTGCAAAATGCACAAGATATAATGAGAATGAATAACCAAACTATATTGATTTAAAGAAGATGAGCACACTACGCATAGTATTTCTTTATAGAGTTATAGCTCACAAACCTAGGCAAGTCACCTTCATCCATTCGTATCAACAATAGAGCTCCCTAGAAAAGGCTTTCTTCACTAAAATTAAGTCCTTAAATGGCCTTCAAACTTTAATTTTTTTCACAAATTAACCCCTGATTTAACCAATTAAACCTTTTAAAGTCTAATTTGAATCCCCCAAACTTTAATTTCTTCCAATTAACATCTAAATTGACTCCAAAAATTGATTTCACTTACAATTAAGTCCTTAATAAAATTAATTAAGCCTTCCAAAATTCTCATTGAGTCCTTAGCGATCCAAATTTGTGTTTCTTTACCCTATATAAAAATATTTTAACCAGCCTTCTGGTAGTTAAACTTGGGTTGCTGATTTTACCAATCTTATACACTTTAGTCCTCCAATTTTTTCATTTGTCACACGTGTGCGGCATCGCGGTGATCATCTTTTTAGGTCAAGATAGTCAGGAATGGTGTGGGAGGAACTGACAAGAAATCCTTGTCATTTCTCAATAAAAAGAGGGAATGAGAGTCGCCACATAATATTTTGGTCATTAGAAACCCTAACTGGTCTTAGAGTTTAGGAAAGGGGACTAATTGCATAAAGGTAAGGTATTAGCACTCCTAATACATCTTACATGAGGTAAGCTACATTGTTTATTTGTCTGGTATAAATTAAGGTATTGTTGTGTTTTCTAGTCATTGGTCTATCTAAGGTTTAAGAAGAGTCCTTATCGGTAAAGAGATCCTTATCTTATCAGGTTAAAGCCTAAACATTCTAGGACCCAAATTAGCGTCGCAATTACTTCCTAGATACAGCTAATTCCTAATGCTTATTAATTTATTTAATTTAATATTGTAAGTATGCATGAAGATTTATACCCTGAATATTAATTAAAAGAATTAATTTTTATGATATTTTTGAAATTTTAGCCAAATTCTAAAGGATAATCATAAACTGGTTACAATATCCATATTGTATTTTAAAAAAGAAAACATGATTAAAAAACTTTTTTGTTTTTTAGAAAATATGCATGAAAATCTTTTAGAATTTGGTCGTATGCATTTAAAATATTAGGGTTAATTAAATTTTTTTTTATCTTTTTCCCTTTTTAATCTCTCATTTAACACAAAATAAAAGGTAATAAAAAGAAAACACAATACACACACTTTTTTTTACTATATTTTACTCACACACACCCCCACAATTACATGTTTGCAAATAATAAAATTCCAAAATTAAAAAAAAAATCAAACACACCCTAAAAATTTAAAATTTGCAAAATGGTCATTCTAAAGGTTGGAAGCGGGTTAGAGAGATTGTTGGGAACTCAGAAAGCATATTTAAAGACTTTGGGGTTTGAGAAATAGTGGTGGCGTGTTTGCTCCACGCGCCACCGCCGCTGGCAACGCGTGAACCCATGCGTCGTCATCGATAAAGCGAAAAATGGGTGGATCAAGTAGATCACCTCTTCCTCTCACATCTGTATTGGCGATGTCATACATCATCACCTGCAAAGCAAAGAAAACACGCAAACAATTGATTTTTTTTCACAAATCTATTTCATGGGTCAGTTTTCTCAATTTTCTTCCCCTTTCTGGTTGCTTCAACAATAAACAATTGGGGAGAGGTGTGGTAGAAGTCGGCATTATGGGTAGGGATTGGTCGTTGGTCCTCAGTCGGGCTGGAGAGGAAGAGATTGTTGGTTGTGGTGAGGACGCGCTGTGAAGGACATTGTTGCTAGGAGAAGGAGACGGCGCTGGTGGATCACGGTAGATCTGGGCCAGGAAGCGTTGGTGGGATCTTCTGCTCACGATGGTTAGCTTTGCTCCTGTCATTCGTGGTTGTTGGAGCTATTGGGATGTCGATGGTTGGTTGAAGATGGGTTGTATTTGTGGTTGTGATGAAGACCAAGGCTAACGATAGATGGTAGTAGTTGGTTGCTACTGGTCCTGCTGCTATGGTGGTAGTGTTGTGATGGTCTTTGGTGTCATGGGGAGGAGCTGTGGTTGTGGAGATCGTTGGTTTGTGGTGCATGACAAGGTCCCAGTGGAGGAGGGTTGGGGACGACAATATTGCTGGCTTTAATGGCGGTTGGTCGTGGGGGCTGCTGGTGGCTGGTTAAAGGAGAGAAGATGTGTTGTAGCCGGCGATGGGGAAGAGAAAATGAGAGTGAGGCTTTGTCGAGGGGAAATGGGTCTGATGGTTCCAGTGGTGGTGGTGAGTTGGCGGCTAGGTATAAAGAAAATGGGTTAGGGTTTTTTGTGTGGGAGATAGTGTGAAAATTTTATTTTATAGTTCTTTTTTTTTTTTTTTTGCCTCTCCCCCTCCTTCTCTTGTGTGAGATAAACATCTTTTTATATGTGGAAAATTTCGTCTTCTTTTCCAATTGCTTGGTCCAACACGCAACCTAAATTCATTTCAGTCCTTGTTTTCTTCCTTTTCATTTTGGTACCTTTGTCCAAATATTTTTTATTTTTTTATTTTTTTATATTTTGAATTTTTAAAAAAGGCAAAATCAACGCTGACTCAATGAGAAAAACCAACGATTTTGAAAATGACGCGTTAAAAGTTGAACGTGTTGAAAAGAAATTTGGAATTTGAATCATTTTGAAACAACGCTGAAAATAACACAAACACATCAAGAACATATTTTTTTATTTTTTGTATGTTGAAAATATTTAGAAAAACAAGGGGTTAAAAATTAGGTTACAACAATACCCATTGTGGGCAATATTCTAGGTTTTTTTTATATATATCCTCTTGTATTTTTTATTTTTTATATATGTGGGAAAAAATGAAAAACAACGATCACCAAAAGAAAAGGTAATAAAAACCGTGGAAAAAAAGGAGCTAATTTAATTATTTCATATCTGCTCCACTTTCTTTTGCGCATAAAGTGTGCATAAAATATTATATTTAATACAAGAATTAGTTGAGAGATTAAAAGATTAAAAAATATATAGTAGATAATGACGGAAAGAAAAATCAATTCTACTTTGGAAATATATATATATATATATATATATATATATATATATATATATATATATAGTAGATTGATTTTAAATATCATGATGACCATATCAATTATGTAAAGTGCCTCTGTCAGCTGATTAAGTCTATCATGCATGCATGTCATGATCTATTTCAGTATAGATTAATTTTGATTAGACACCTTGTTATTTTGTGTCATGCTGAATGTTTCAAGCTAGAAAATTCCAAGTAATAATGCCAGGCATTGATATGAAGTGTTCTATTTTGTACATAAATTATTCAAAGAAACTAAAAGGGTTGAGATATTACAATAGCAATATTTATTGTAACTTTACTCATTGATGGATTGAAATAGTAAAATTATAATTTTGTCTTTCTCAACAAAAAAATAATTGGCTTCCCTGGGTAATAAGCTACTTTCATGTTTTTACACAGTAAAATGATTAACTTACCCCTTTGAAATAGGAAATATTAAAGTAACATTTAGGGATTGTTTAGATTTTTTCTTTATAAAAGCTCAGAAAAATAAATAAATTACCTTTTAAATAAGTTTTTTTTAACTGGCATCCAGGGTTTTTTTTGGTATTTTTATTATGATTTTTTGTTATAATCAAGTTGGTTGAGGGATAATTTGATATTTCAATAAATATAAATATTAATAAAAATTGAAAAGTGTATAATATGTACATTGCACGTGGAAGAGTGTGTGCTAGCCAATGTACCAAATGGCATGTGTAGCGTTGTCCGACGGCCATATGCCAATTTTCACAACGACGTTGGAATCATCTTGGAAGACCCTCCATCCCCTGGTGGCTCGGGTGGCCAACATACCTCTAGTTTGGCGTCGATGACCTTTTTCCCTCTCTTCTCCTCAATTTATGCGCCTAACCCTTTAAGTTTTTAAAACAACCCTTCAATTTTGTTTTCCTTTAGATTTAGTCCCTATTCTTTTTCATACTATTTTTTATTTTAAATAATAAAATTAGATTATTTTTTTCAATTTCATTCTTATTTGATTTTTTTACACCTATTAGATTTGGTCAACATTCTTTTGCTTGTTATTTATTTTGTTTTTAATCATTTTCTTAATTGAATTTGTTTTTCAATTTCATCCCTCAACATTTGATTTTATTTTTTTATGTCAATTTTGACTCTTATTTTTTTTTATTGTTGATTATTTTGTTTTGGGCCCTTTTTATTGAAAATTTCCTTTTCAATTTTATGGATCGGGATTTTGTTGGGTAAGAGATTTGGCTTTATGATTTTTTCAGGGTTTCCTTCTACGGTAATTTTGACCTTAGAACCGGGGTCACGTGTTTGAAAGGTTAGCCTAGGCTAACTTAAGTATTTTCATAGGCTATTTTTTACAATTGATTTTTTTTTCAATTACATCCTTCAATATTAGATATGTTGGAGATTAAGCTTCGTTATTTTTTTCTTTTTCCTTTCTAAAGGGTTATCTTGATCTCATGTGTCGGGTCACAGATTTGACGGGTTAACCCAGGTTGACTCGGGCTAATTTTATTTTGTTTGATTCATATACTCTTGTTCGCTTTTTTATCATATTATTAATTTAATCGAGCTTATTGGATCCAATCAAGTCAATAACCCAACTCATGAATTTTCCTTGTTTCTTTAAAAACACTATCATCACCTCAATATCTAAAAGAGGTGTAGGACTAACTATTGGGCAAGAAATATTATTATTATTATTATTATAAAAAAACCTTAAGTCGTGTCAGAGAAATATTAGAGCTAAAAACACTATTCACTCTCTCACATTTCATCATGGACTTACTGTGGAAGTTTTATTTTGGTCCTCAAATGTTTTTTTTTACCAATTCCATCCTTTTTTTAAGCCAAATTTAAGCCTGATTACTTCAAATTTGTTGACCAAAGGCAAGATTGAAAGAAAGGGGGCTGGAGTGAAAAACAAACAGAGGAAATAGGTGAAAAATTTTAAAATGGTGAAAAACGTTCGCTTTGGTCCTCATACTCTTCAGATTATAAACTTTTTGTTCCTTGATTTTTTGAAAAACCAATTTTATTCCAAAACTTTATTTTTCTTAGTTTTTGGTTCCTTGTTTGAGAGGAGATATAAAGTGATCAGATTTTGATGGTAGAGAGAAAGTCTAAGTTGACATCAATTCTGACCACAAAAAAGATCGATTATGGTGTCAATGGGTTCCATTTGATGAGGAGAGTTATTTGCCCTTAACTTTGCCAGAGATGGTAGATCCTAGCTCGAGAATTTGTTTTGTTTCAGGTTGATTTTGGGTTGTTTAAGACCACAAAAGGGTTTATTAAGGTGTTTAAAGTGTTTTTATAGGTGTTTTGGATCAAAACTAGATTGTAAAATGGGTTTTCAAGTTAAAAACCTTCAACCATGATTTTTTAACCATCGTAATGGTCAGAATCTAGGGTAAAACGGACAATTTGTTGTCTACTGGCCTTTTTAAAAAAAATCCTGGGGTGGACAACATGTTGCCCACCCTATTACCAGATAAAAAAAAACAAGGGCTCATGCACGCAGGCCCTTGCAAAATGGACAAGGCCAAGTAGCGCCTAACTTTTTTTGTTTTGTTTTCTTTCTAATTTTGCTTTTTTTTAGTCGATACATTTTTTTAATATGTATTTTTTGAAATTTTTAATAGTAATATTCATTCTCTCTAATTTTTCATACTGTTTATTTAGCCTTTTTCTAAGCCCAAGCACACGGGCCACCCATGCCAAACCTGCATGTCTGGACTCTTTGTTTTTGTCCATTGGATTTTTTTGGTTCTTTTTTCTTCTTCTTCAATTTTATCATTTAGTGTTGGGTTTTTATTGGATTTATTTATTGGTTCTTTTTTTAATTTGTATATATTTTTATTATTATTTTAATAAAATATGATTTAATTTTTACTTAGTTTACGAATAGCTTTTAATTTATTTTTTCTAGTCTTAGAAGGCATTCTTTCTATGCAACCTTACTTCAAAAAAAACTTTTCTCTTTAATTTTATTAAATCACTTTTCTATGCATGTTTTTTATTTTTATTTTTATTAAATAAAACATTGTTTTCAATAAACAATGTTATTAATTACAATCAAGCATAAAGTCCATGTTTCAAGATCTTTCTACATCCACGTCTATATCTCAACTTTCCAATTTATTCTTTAGATAAATATCATTTGGTTTTTGCTTAGTTTTCATATAAAATGATAGCCTTTTTTTTCTAATATGTTCAACATTAATAATATTTTTTTTCTCTTTAATTTTATCTAATCGATTTCGTGTGTACATCTATGTATGTATATTATCATTTGATTAAATAAAAATTTTAATTTTAATAAATAAAGTCATTAAACACAACTAGGTAAATGGATCGTGTTAAAAACTTTTAAATGCAAGCATAAATTTTTTTTATTTATGTTTAGGATTTTTTATATAAAAAAAAACATGTTGTAAAAACTTGCGTATTTTTACTGGAAAAAAGAATTATTCAACATGCAGCAGAGCGCATGTCAAATAACTAGTTAATTAGCTATTTCTGATGTGTTGCTTCCCAGCTCATATAAAAATTAGACAAATATACACCAATTAATATATTAATGTCAATATTATATTGTAATTGTGTTTTATATCTTGCTTAGGTTTAAATTATAACTATAATATAAATAATTATTCCAGGTACAAAGATTCTCTATTGATTCGAGTCATTAGATTTTTATAAAAGTGTCATGCTTTGTAGCCATAATTAATTTCATTTATCTATTTTTAAGAATAATAAGATTATATTTTAATACTATATGATCATATTCAATAATCACATTAGAGCATTTTGAGAAAAATTAACAAAAAGTTTAGTGCCAAAGAAAATTTAAGATTTAAAAACTTTTAATTAATATTTTTTAATTGATATTTAGTGTCAAATAAATTTTCTTTTTGACAAGAATTTTTTTTATTATTATTGTATTAAGATAAAAGAGACAAAGACAACATGCATATACATGTTTCTCTTTACCTCTTGTTTTGTAAATACAAAAATTTATTTTAAAATTATTTTAAGAACAAATTTATTTTATGTTTTTATCTCTATCATTCAAATATAATTTTTTTGTTTTATTTTTTTTATTTTAAAACAGTAACCAAATACTAATATTAACTTCGATCCAATCTCAATTAATCTCCAATTCTTTAAGTTCTCACGGGAAAAACTCTAAATCAATTTCTAAAATAGTTTTGAAGAGTTCAAATTAACTTCACTGCATACATTTTCTAATTAAAACAAAATGTGAAAACAAACAGTTTAAAATTAAAAAAGAAAAAAAATTATAAATGTGAAAAAAGAAGCACACAGTAGGGTATACAAGCTGAACACTTTAAAGACATCTTAACAGGCCTTGGCTTTTTATTGAAAATCATGAATAGAAGTCTACCCTCGTTTCTATCTTGAAATTGATTGTGACTTAATTCTATAAATAACAACCAGGGTTAGGTGAACCGACTCTTAATAAATGAAGGACTCAATTGGAGCAATTTGTCGATGAGTACTGCTCAATCGAGGCAGGCAATGATCATAATAGTTCGAAGACAATTTTCTCCATTCCCTAAAAGGGAATATAAACCATCCTAGTTGTATATATTTTAAATAAATATTTTTATTGAAAAATTATCTCAATTGAAAATTCTAATAGTAATTTTATATTATTATCTAATAAGATGAATGATTTTTCATAGAAAAGAACCCGTTTCACATTCGATAAAAATTAGAAAGTTTGTTTATTGGAAATAATCAAACCTTGTTTCATAGAAAAAGATTGTTAAGTCAAACTTAATTATATGGGAATTAATGACATACTAATTAATGACTAGTTCTTCTTGAAGATTGCCCAGTTAATTATTTTTCAATTCGTACATAAAACA
>Ga0307509_10012607_pt1 | contig 10096 bp, 11 predicted proteins | sample 10_EM_MG_FD_202245 | JGI IMG/M metagenome (GOLD analysis project Ga0307509, IMG submission 202245) | Populus trichocarpa ectomycorrhiza microbial communities from riparian zone in the Pacific Northwest, United States - 10_EM | ecosystem: Host-associated > Plants > Roots > Unclassified | place... | reverse complement strand
TGAGTCAAACGACTGCATAGCGTGAAACATAATTATGACTCACAATCGTGAGTCATAGAAACATACCTTATGACTAATAACTATTAGTCATGTGAAATCTGCCTTGCTTAGTCACGATTTGTGACAGATACTGACAGAACCATACGATAACGATATGACTATAGAGAGATAATGGCCATTGGTGCGATTATTGGGACAAGTCTATCTTACGCCTTGCAGCTGTCGAGTGCAAAATGGTTCTGCAATGCTGAGAGGTTCGATGACAAAGCTGGGCCCTTGGTTCGATTATGTAGACCATTGTGTGTATGCAATGGTAAGCATGACTGCATGCCGACGAACGTAGATCGTGACCAATGGACTGATGTGTCGGAGCACCGTCAGGAAAACTCATGGTGTTGCGATTTGGGTGTCAAGTGAGGAAACAGAATTGTCAGGGTCAAATGGTGTTCGCACTTTCAGAACAAGCTGGATTTAGTTAGCAGGTACTTAGTTAGTATGAGAACTAGATGTACCCCGCGACTACCCAGACGCGGCATATAAATATTGAGGTACCTCCCAGGCTATTTGAACATTATCAAGTAATGGAGAAGAGATCTTATCAATATTATAAGTATTACGCTAGGACAATCTTTTATCACTCTATCTAATTTTAAATTATTGAGTCTTCCTAAACAATCTCCGTCTACAATAAAGATTATCGGCCTGAGTTATCTCGCATGTTTTTGAGATAGGCTCTCGCCTAACAGTATATGGATCGTTCTCCTTGTTACCAAGGCTCAATATATGATGGAAGACGATTCCTTCAATTACCTATTCAATGTTGCAGAAGACTTCTTCAACTACCTCTTCGAACCAAGACCAGACCCTCCTCGTTTCTCGAAAATGATTTAGGAAGACATACAAATCTACTTTGACATTTTGGAATTTGTATCCTCTCGGACGGAAACCACTTTTAAGCCACGAAGGTCTTTGAAACAATTCTCTGTTATTCCTAGCTCTCAGCGGCTAATCGATACCTATCTATCGATGATAGAAGAAATTCCTCAAGTGTACGAAGACTACTGTACCCCCTACCCTAAGTCCGACAAGGACTACGAGATTCCGCTTATCTGACTTGACCCCAAGTCATTGCCATAAGTATCATCAACTGTTCTCCAAGCTTGTGCGATAAAGCACAAAAAGGTTCCCCGGTGGATGGGCGACCAGACACCTCACGATCACCAACCACGAAAGAAGAAACCCACTACTCAATAATGACTGGCGGAGATGAAACGATCATCCACAGCGCTAGCCAGACACCAGGCCCATTGGGGACCAGTGTAATTTGAAGAGGACTAGCCCGTAGACATTCAAAAACACCCACTCCAGCCTTCATTTCGCAAGAAGAATTGAACCACTTTGCCGGACAAGTAGGAGGTGTTTTGGGAAAATTTAGTCAACAAATGGCGAAAACCCAGAACTCCATGTACCAAGATATAGGACGACTTTCAACTCAAGGCCAACAACAGGGAAGGGCGTTAGGAAAGCTCCAACACCGGCTGGAACAAGGTGAGTCCATACTGGTCGAAGAATTGGACATGTTCGAGCGAACCATCAGCATGTTGGACCAAGAGTCCAAAAATATTGAGGCAGAAATCGTGGCAAAAGTGCAAGCCGAATTCCAGGCTCAACAAGCACCCAAAGTTGAGCAAGCGGAACATAGCCAATCTTAGAATGAGCAGCTTCTGGACCGTATCCTCGAAGTAGAGGAAGCCTGAGCAAACGACCAGGCCAATTATAAGTCGGAATTTAACCGAAACAAAAAGGAACAGAAGGAGGCCTTCAGAGATCGACAAGGCCCACATGAAGCCGAAATGGCAGGGCTTTATGACACAATGTTAGAGCTAAAAGCTCAAGTAGGAGCCATGTCAGCTCAAAGGTCAGTAGCCCCAATAATAGTTACTGACAATAGGGAACAATCCGTACGGAATACCGACGGTGTCCTGAAAAAAATGTCACATCCAACCCCTGAACAAGGAGGAGGAAATGGAGAAGACCAGAAACCACCAATAACTATGCACGGGGCAGGAGACCCTTACCCAGAAGATGGTGACGACGACGAAGACGACGACAATGACAACGACTAAGGGAAGGATCCGAAAGGAGGCCCAAGTCGCCGAGAAAAGGGCAAAAGTCGAAAGGGACCAGATCCCGAAACAGGAGACGAGGAGGAAGACGTTGTAGACGTTATGGTAAAGGCAATTGCTCGAGAACGATTGCTAAGCACAAAACGACCCACCGACCCTCCGGAGGTATTCAAAAATAAGTTCTACCAAGATATTCGGATCTGGTTAATGGCAGTTTAAGACTATTTTGAGCGAAACACCCACCTATCGACTAAAGAGGTCGATCAAGTCAAATATGCCTTAGGACGGATGGAAGGAGACGATGTAGCTCCCTTCAAGGATACCTACCGAAAGAATGTCAGAGGCATTGGGATTTAAAAAGGAGATCAGTTATGAAAGGTGGTTCATGTTTGAACAAAGAGTAACTGAAGTATTCGCGCCTACCCACGAGACGGAAAGAACCCACAAGTTAATGAAACTTGAAAGGTATCACGGAGACATACAACAATTCCTTTTGCGAATGGAGAACCACAACATTAAGCTTAGACTCCAATGGGTAGCATGGAGAGACATGCTTAAAGCTCAGATGCCGAAAGCCGGGTTACTAAGAATATCATTCAAAACCTATCTCAACGATGAATTATGGCTAGATGGTTTCAAAAATGTCATGATTCAACATGAGAAACACGAGGAAGATAAACACCTAAGACACAGAAAGGGCGAATCCTCGGGTACATCGATAAGTCGAAAACCGGAAACCCGAGCTCCGATGAAGAGCAATTCGAGACCCCCCAAAATCTATACGGCAGAGAAACGGGCTGCCTATATGGGAAAGCCTAAGGTACCCAGTAAGAAAGAATGGTCAAAGGAGAAGACAGCTACCGACAAAAAAGAGGTTGTACACACGGACTGGGATAAAGCTCACGACACCATAACTAAAGGTGTTAGAGACCGACGAAGGAATAATAAGGCATGCACACGATGTGGGATGACAAACCTCTTCTGGAAACATTGTCGGAAAGAGTAAAGCATCGCGACATTTGGGACTAAAGGGTACGACAAATGAAAGCGCGATCAACCCCAAGGTCCAAGAAAAAGGATAGCTGTGGTGGCTGAACGAAGCCAGGGAGAAAGTTCACGGTCCGTGAACACAATAGACTGTCCATTTGCATGGGACATGTACGACAGTGAGACACAATAGTGTTCTCAGGCACCACTGGCGACGGTGGATGGGTAGTCGGGGCGTAACTCCGGGAATCAAAACTCAAAAAAAAAGAACAACGCGGCATGCACCATATGACTGAGGTCCCAGAACGAAGAGTCTATATCGAATGAACCCCTTGGTCGGTGTACCTCCACGAACCATCTCCCCTACACCTCCGGCGATTGAAATCTCAACACCAGGGAAATCATCGTGGGATTCCACCACCACCCCCTCTCCTCCCCCTTAATGGCTTCTGCCTAGGGGAGCGATTCTACAACCCCCCCTCTCCCGCTGGGGTCTACCCCCTCCTCCACAGTGTTCTTGTTCCTGTTCATCGTTGACACCCGCTCATGAAGTTCAGTTCTCCCCTTTACCCCGCACTTCCTTTGCACCTCGCTTAGGTTTTGCACGGTCGGCATTCTGTCCTCTTCGCTCACGGTCGGCGCTGAGCTTTCCAAGCCCTTTGCGAAGTACCTTTCCGTCTCGACTATGTGGTCCTGTCGGGGAACACTTCGGTTAGTAACTTCAGCACCTCGTCTTCGTTTCGCATTCGGAAAAGCATCGGCCGCGGTGACTCTAGTCGGTCGTCTCAAGTGTTCGGACTGTCCTTCCTCCTCACATTCCCCCTCCCTCTACACTCCTGGTCTTCGTCCCGTTGCTCGGTTATAGCTACACCCCCCCCCACCCCTTCCCACCCCCTTCAGCTGGCACCTTACTGCTCCCCTCCCGTGGTCGATCTTCGGTCGCTATACAAAAACCCGCCTCGGTTACGCCCGTCCTCCTGGCCGTCGCTAATGCCGCTTTGGCACACCCTCCGGCGACCCCTCACCAGAGTCGCCTCCATACACTGTCCTATCCTGCCACCGGGCACCGCTTCGTCCCCTGGCACCGCTCTGGTGTGCAGGTCCATACATTCTTTTCCTAGCTCAGGCTGATACGCGTCACTTATCAGACGTAATTTTCCTTTGTCAGGGGTTCATACATTTCTTTTGTTTGCCCTTTTGGCTTTTTGTAGATGTCGCTAAGGGTTCTCCTCTCCTTCCTGCTTGTTTCTTTCCTTTCTACTTCCTTCGTATGTACGTGTATGTTCGTAGGATTTGGTTGGGCGATAGGCGAGATGTGCGGTTGGTCTCATACCAGAGGGACTTGGGGGTTTGGATGTTTCCTGGGGTGAGGAGGATAGGGTTTTTGTTGGCCATAGCGTTAAAGCTGAATGCTGTCTTTGTATCCTAAACAAATGCATATGATTTAAAAAAAAAAAAGAAAAAAAAAGAAAAAAAAAGAAAAAAAAAGAAAAAATTGGTCGGTGTACCTCGGAGAAACGATGGTTAGACAAATCGGAGAACGAGGAACCAGGTCGTAAGAAGCAGGAAAAGAGTCCAGCCAGGCACCGAGACAACATAGCCCAACGTAATCGTTCATGGAAGTTGGTAGCTGAGTTCGATCGTGTCAGGAGTACTGTACTGGACATGGGAAATAAACTGGGTACAGATCAAGGAAAGAGAGAGACGTTGAGGGCGGGGAAGGAGCAAAAAAGCGTGATTTGACATCCAACTTTGCATGCCTGGAAGCTAGCCAATAGAGAGGGGACTAGTCTTTCATGATCGATGGGACAAGATGGTCCAAAATTACTGGAACCTAGCGAAAACGGACGCTGCACAGTAGGGGATAGATAAAAGATCCCGGAAGTGAAAAGATAGGGTACATCGGGTATTCAGACTCACTATCTAGTTTAAACTATCCCTGAGATAAAGACAGGTGCTGTTCTAGCATAAGGGTTCCGAAAAAGGTTGAGGAAGAGCAAGGGTGAGGATGCTCACCCGAGCTGTGGCTTTAGTGACTAGGACAGGCTTATCATAAGCCTCTACGCTATCCAAGGCCCAACAACTATCTCGGTTAAGCCTACCTGGTATAGACGAAGGTACCATTCCCGATCAGTCTTCAATAATCCATGAAATAAGTCAACAATAGAGACTGCGCAAGCCTAGTTGCAAGGTGGAGATATTATGCGAGATGGTAATGCCTAGTATTTGAGAACTCCTCGGCAGAAGGTAAAGACTACTTGTAGTGGGCTGCCCGAAATAGTAGTTCAGAAAGGTTTATCTGAGGATTCCTCTCTGGAGGAAACTGCGCGTACACGGTAATAAACAACCACAGTCAACGAGACAATGCATTTAAAGACAAAAATGTGAAGAACCGGACGACCTTCAGAGGCTGATACCGAGTTCCCCAAAACATTTTTCATCTCCGGAAGGACCTGACCAGTTAGATGTTGAGGGCAAACGTACGCGCATTCATGTTTTACTGCACTCAGATGCCAGTTGCTTCCTCTTAAGCGAAAAGCTAGTCGAACGACTTGACATTCCATACAATGTCCTAAAAAAATCCATTAAAATAGTCGGATTCGATGGGCTTTCAAGTTCATCAGGTGGTCAAAGATATACCCGCCCCATCACATTGGAAATTGAAAATGGACATAGGTCTCCCATCTCCGCTGAAATAGCACCCACAGGACGCTTTGACCTTATCATACCTTTTGGATAGTGGTATCATGAACACCACATATTACATTTAGCCGAACTGCAGAAAAGGAGTTTGGGACAAACGACATGCCTCGATCATGTCGAGGATCAGGCCGTAAAGAATCTATTCGACTATGACGAAATGGTCGCATACGATCCAAAGGCCCAGTATGTGCGGAGAATAGGAAGAATAGAGGAAAAAGATCCTGTAGAGTTGGAAACTCTAACACGAGAATATGCTCAGTTGAAGCATTTGTTTTAACCAGAAGCGTGGGAGAAAATGTTCCCGAGACGGACATTCGATCATGCAATCGACCTTAAAGAAGGATCTGAACCTCGTTGGGGCCCTGTTTACCCTATGTCACAATACCAGTTAAACACTCTGAAAACCTACATTGACGAAATGTTGGCTCAGGGCAAAATTACGCATAGCCAGTCACCAGCTTGAGTGCTAATTTTGTTTGTACCAAAGCCATACGGTCGCTTGCGGTTATGTGTGGATTATCGACAGCTCAACAAATTAACGATTCTCAATAAATATCCGCTCTCTTTGATCAGCGAATTACGAGATCAAGTTGCGGGTACAAAAATATTTACAAAGTTAGACCTTAAGGATGGTTATTATCTGATAAGGATTAAAAAGGGTGATGAATGGAAAACACCCTTCAGGACTGGGTATGGACAATATGAGTACAAAGTCATGCCGTTTGAATTAGTCAATGCTCCTGCCACTTTCCAATGCATGATAAATAAAATATTATGTGAATTTCTCGACCAAGGAGTGGTAGTCTACTTGGATGACATCCTCATCTACTCTAAGACACATGCAGAGCATGTCACCATGGTCAAGAAGGTACTCTCGCGATTAATGGAACACCAGTTGGCAATATCCATAAAGAAGTCTGAGTTTCATGTGAAAGCTGTTGAATTCCTAGGCTATATTGTGGCGACAGAACAGGTAACAATGAGTACCAGAAAGGTAGACTCTATAAGGAAATGGAAGCCACCTAGGTCGGTGAAGGAAGTTCAAACTTTTCTCAGCTTTGCAAATTTCTATCGAAGGCTTATCGAAGATTTTTCGAAAATATGCAAGCCAATAACGGAAACCCTGAAAGAAGACAAACAGAAGTTTAGCTGAGGACGAGAGGGGAACATAGCGTTTGAAAAAGTCAAACAGCGGTTTACGACGGCGACAATCTTGGCACATTTTTACCCAGAACGAAAAACGGTAATCGAGACCGATGCAAGTGACTTTCCGCTTGGAGCTATTTTATCCCAATTCCAGGATAAGAGACTTCACCCAGTAGCATTCCATCCCCGAAAGTTAAATTCAGCAGAACACAACTATGAGATTCACCATAAGGAACTCATAGCGATACTTGAAGCGTTCATGGAATGGAAACACTACTTATATGGTGCGGATGAGCCAATTAAGGTTTATACCGATCACCAGAATGTGCAACACTTGGTGACGACACAAAAGTGGAATCAGAGGCAAATCCGCTGGGCGCAACTACTTGAATCGTTCAACATCAAGATTGTCTATCGATCGGGGTCCAGAAGCGGTAAACCCGACGCGTTAAGTAGATGACCGGAGCATCGTCCGGAGGAGGGAGGTGAGCACACCTCATAGTCAATCCTGAAACCAGAACATTTTTTAATCAGTCTCGTGCAAGACGAACCGCTTCAGGAAAAATTGCAGAACCGGGTGCTAGTGCAACAGGCCGCAGCTATTCAAGTAATGAAGATGGCAGCCAAGGCTACACTACCAACACGAGGCCCCAGACTTTTAGCAGGACACGACTTATATGCTCTGGAAAGTTTTTTGATCCCAGCACGGGGACAAAAGCTTGTCGGGACAGGAATCGCGATAGGAATACCACAAGTGACATATGCTCGAATAGCCCCTGGAAGTGGCTTCGTACATAAAGAAATTATAGCTATTGGCGGAGGTGTGATAGATGCCGACTATATGGGAGAAGTGAAAGTTATTATGATAAATCATGGCAAAAAGGCGTCTCAGGTTGAGGAAGGGGACCGGAATGCACAAATGATTATTGACAAAATAGATATGTCAGGAATGATGGAGGAGGACAATCTACGAATAACAGAGCGTGGAAACAAGGGATTTGGGAGCACAAACCTATCGCCCAAACGAACCATTGCAGTAGAACAGGTACAACCGATGATGTGTCAGCAATATGCGGACAGCAGGGAAAATAGATTGTTCAGCGATAGCGATATCGGACGAAGCCCATGGCTCCTTCAAGAAGAAGTCATTGTATCAAGCGCGACAATATCAAAAGCCCTACTACAAGAGTATGAACCAGAACTCTGAGAGGAAGTCTGAAACGCGACAACAAACGATTTTGATTGGCTGGCTAGAGAAGCTACGGTAAAAGACCTAATTAGGCACAAAAAGGGAACTGCCTACAAACTGGCAGTATAAGGACGGGTTTGCCTATTTCAAAAATTGGTTATACATTACTGCCAAGGATGCTCTAAGGAAAAAGATCGCGAAATGATACCAGGAGTCGAAAGTAGCGGGACCTTTTGGAATGGAAAAGACAATAGAGATAATCACGAGGGACATTTATTGGAAAGGACTCAGAAGAATAGATCAGCGACTACGTCCGATCTTGTGACGAGTACCAGCACAATAAGTCTCCACGACTTGCACGATGGGCATTACTTCAACCTCTTGAAACACCATACGCAGCAGGGATCTCTATCTCGACCGATTTCATAATCCAACTACCAGAATCCCAAGACTACACTCAGATCATGGTAGTAGTCGACCAATTTACAAAAATGGCATATTTCATCAGTCTACAAACAAACGCGACCGCAAAGGAGGTCGCTAACGGTTTCCTACAAGAAGTTTGGAAACTTCACGGTCTACCCACAGAGATCATATCTGACATGGACGCAAAGTTCTCTGGGGAATTTTGGGAATCCCTATGCAAGCTGCTAGGGATTAAAAGAAAGATGTCAACAGGGTACCACCCACAGACAGACGGTCAGGCAGAAAGAATCAACCAAGTGCTGGAAGGTGTAATGGGGGCACCCTTTACAGAGGTGAATTCTAAGGTTGCGACCGCACCAAACACTCAAAGTAGAAGATAAAGATAAGGTAAAATAATTCAGAAGAATCAATTGGTAAAACTTAATATAGTTAAGCTCGAAGCTTCACTCAATTTAGTTCTCTTGAGGAAAAGTTGGCTGTCGAAGTAGAATGCCAAATGCTTAAACTTAAGTAGATATCAGATTTAAGCCTATGACATTCACCAGTACTCCAACCTTGTGTGAGCACCCTGTCAAGTTCAGGGTTTGTCCGAGGTTCACCCTGCATCAGGGTTTATCCTGCTGGAAGTGTCGGACCAACTCGGGTACACTTAACTCCGTCAATAGGATATGAGCTTCTGCAATGCATCTCCAAAACAACCGCAGGTGAAAACTCTTTTGATCAAAGTCATACCGGTGGCTAACTGTTATGACAACAACCGGAATCAATACCTAGGTGGTGGACTTACTGGCCCAGTGGTAGTTTCGTCTATACAGCTATGCAGTCCATCATTTAATCTACCCGACTATTTAATGTGATAAATTGAGATGCAAGCTCCCCTGGTGAGATATAGCCGATGGTTGGCTAAGTGGGCGCTACCCATAGCCAGCCTCTCGGGACATACTCTACCGTGATAAGACTCATACCTCTAGAGTGCAATAACAACCGATAGTAATGCTACAAATCAAGGGGGGAAGGTCCCGGCTGGTTACTGAGGTATTTGTCTCGAAAGCACCCTGGCCTTCTGAGACTACCTGAGCATCACTTGGAAGACTACCCTACACCCGTAAGCTAGAATAGACTCCTAGATGCCCCAGAGACCACATATGAGTGACCCCCATTTTGGCGGTTACCCATACTCCCCTTATATATCCTGCGAACGACATTCAGTTGGACGGACGGCAACCACTTATATGGTGTTACGGCAGCTGCTCCAATGACCTCTTTAACTAGCAAACGAGCAACTACACAGCCATCTGCCTATGACGCGCCGTCCCAACGCTGGGGCCAGAGGGGGGTGTTAGCAAAACCCGCCCAAGGCCAATAGCATGTTTGGGCCACTCTTATGTAGGCATGGGGCCTCCCCGCGCAGATGCGTGTGCGCCCAAGAACATCTAAGAGCCCATAGAATGTGAGGCAATCGACCTCTAAGTTCTAGGATGACTTTGCCGGTGAAGGTAGGGTAACTTGGACACCTCAG
>Ga0307509_10012606_pt1 | contig 10097 bp, 7 predicted proteins | sample 10_EM_MG_FD_202245 | JGI IMG/M metagenome (GOLD analysis project Ga0307509, IMG submission 202245) | Populus trichocarpa ectomycorrhiza microbial communities from riparian zone in the Pacific Northwest, United States - 10_EM | ecosystem: Host-associated > Plants > Roots > Unclassified | place... | reverse complement strand
GCCTCTGAGTTATCTTCAGAATAAAGAGCTTCATCTTCATGATACTCATACAAATCGGCAACATTAAAAGTACTTGAAATTCCCATAGATGCAGGCAGGTCAATGATATAGGCATTATCATTGATCTTCCTTAAAATCTTGTAAGGCCCATACTTGCGCGGCTTCAGCTTGCTGTAGGTTCCAACAGGAAATCGCTCCTTTCTGAGAAAAACCATCACATAATCTCCTTCATTGAAAACTTTAGCTCGCCTATGCTTGTCTGCAGCAGCCTTGTACTTAGCATTGGTTTTCTCCAGCTTATCTCGCACTTCTTCTTTAACCTCAATAACATCTTTAGCCATATGTTGAGCACTTATGCTAACTCCATGAGCTTTTGGAAGTTTTACTAAGTCAACGACATGGTTAGGAACTGAAGTATATACCAAAGAGAAAGGAGACTTTCCTGTGGCACTATGAACTGCATTATTGTAAGCAAACTCCACTTGCGGCAAGGCATTATCCCACTTCTTTGACTTATCAGTGCAGACACTTCGAACCATGTTGCCAAGCGTTCTATTAGTCACCTCTGTCTGGCCATCTGTTTGTGGATGTGCTGTACTGCTTCGCTTCAAGGTAGTACCGAAGAGCTTCCATAGAGTAATCCAGAAATGACTCAGAAATTTGGTGTCACGATCAGATGTAATAGTTTTGGGTACACCATGCAAACGCACCACCTCCTTGAAAAATAGTTTGGCTATATGAGTAGCGTCAGAAGTCTTTCGGCAAGCTATAAAATGTGCCATTTTAGAGAACCTGTCGACCACAACAAACACGGAATCAACCCCACTTTGGGTTCGAGGAAGCCCCAACACAAAATCCATGGACAAGTCTTGCCAAATATCGCTAGGAACCGGTAAAGGCATATAAAATCCAGTATTTTGAGATTGTCCCTTCGACGCCTGACAAACATAACAGTTTCTCACAATTTTGCCAACATCTTTCTTCAACTGAGGCCAAAAATAACGTTCCTCAACTCCTGCAATGGTCTTGTCTCTTCCCAGGTGCCCGCTTAAACCGCCCCCATGAATATCTCGAATAAGCTTCTCTCGTAAGGATGAGCTGGGGATGCATAACCTGTTGCCTTTAAACAAATATTCTTCTCTCAAGTGGTAGTCTAAAACAGGTTGACTTTGAACACACTTCACCCAAATGTCTTTGAAACCGAAATCAGCTTCGTATAACTCCTTCAGAAATTCGAATCCCACAATCTCTTGTGCTAAAGTAATCAACAAATTTGCTCTCCGACTTAAAGCATCAGCAACACGATTGAGAGATCCAGATTTATGCTTAATCACAAAAGGAAACTTCTGAAGAAAAGTGGCCCACCTGACATGCATCTTACTCACACTCTTCTGGCTGTTGATAAATTTTAAGGCTTCATGATCAGTGTAGAGAACAAATTCTCGTTGCACCAAATAATGCTCCCATTGCTTCAAGGCACGAACAACTGCATAAAATTCTTGATCATAAGTACTCCATTTTTGACGGGCTTCACTTAATTTTTCACTGAAAAATGCTACTGGTCTTTTTTCTTGAGACAACACAGCTCCCACCCCCAATCCACTTGCATCACATTCGACTTCGAATATCTTTTCGAAGTTGGGAAGGGCCAAAACTGGTGTCGTGCTAAGCTTCTCTTTAATCAGCGCAAAACTTTGATCTTGTGCTTCACCCCAACGAAACTTTCCTTGCTTGAGACATTCGGTCATAGGGGCTGCAAGGGTACTAAAATTCCGTACAAAACGCCTGTAAAAAGTAGCAAGACCATGGAAACTACGTAACTCACTTACAGTCTTTGGAGTTGGCCATTCTCTGATTGCCCGTACTTTGTCCTGATCCACATGAATTCCATCATCACTAACAATATACCCCAAAAATAGCAGTTTGTTTGTAAGGAAAGTGCACTTCTTCAAATTAATATAAAGCTTATTCTCTTCCAAAACATCCAGAACCTGTCTTAATTGCACCAAATGTTCTTCTTTGCTTTTACTGTAAATAAGGATATCATCAAAATACACAACTACAAATGACCCAGTAAAAGGACGCAAAACCTGGTTCATGAGTCGCATGAAAGTGCTTGGTGCATTTGATAATCCGAATGGCATCACCAACCATTCATAAAGACCCTCCTTGCTCTTAAATGTCGTCTTCCATTCATCCCCCGGTTTAATTCGAATCTGGTGATAGCCACTGCGCAAATCAATCTTCGAAAACACCTTGGAACCCTCAAGGACATCCAACATATCCTCCAACCGCGGAATTGGAAATCTGTATTTGATAGTGATTTTATTAATAGCTCTACTATCAACACACATTCGCCAGGTGTTATCCTTCTTTGGCACTAGCAAGACAGGAACTGCACAAGGACTCATGCTCTCACGAATAAATCCTTGTTTCAGCAGCTCTTCAATCTTCTCCTTCAAAATCACATTTTCCTTCGGGCTCATCCGGTAATGGGGAAGATTAGGTAGGCTTGCTCCAGGGACTAGATCAATCTGATGTTGGATATCTCACATAGGAGGAAGTTGTGCTGGTAACTCTTCAGAAATCAAATCTTCATACTCGCTCAAAATTGCTTGCACCTCGTCTGGAATGTGACTCGAAACAGCATCTGTCACCATAAGCCCCTTAAGAACAATTGGATACATAAATCCAACTTCTTTAATACTGTCTTCAAACTCGCGACTACTCCTGGAGATAGCTAGAAAATTTGAACTCCCAGCTTGCGGTTTTTCTAACTTTCCAGATGGGTCAACAGGAGCAAGTGCAATTTTACGAGAACCCCACTCAAAGATAAACACATTATCACGCCCTTTGTGGGTAGCATTAATATCAAACTGCCAAGGCCTTCCTAGTAATACATGACTGGCATCCATTTAAATAACATCACACCAAATTTCATGTTTGTAATGCTTACCAATAGAAAGAGGAACCCTGCATGCTTCTGTCACCTTTACTGATGGTCCTCTCTTCACCCACCCTAGCATATAAGGATTTTTATGCTTCTCTGTTGGGAGTTTTAAATGATCAACCAGCTTTTGTGACACAAAATTCTCACAGCTGCCACCATCTATAATCAGTGTGCACACCTTGTTGTCAACAGAACACAAGGAACGAAATATGTGATTCCTCTGCCCTTCTTGTTTAGGCGAAAGGAGAGCTCGTTGTAGCACCATGCTGAGCACTTCGTCTTCTTCCAGAGCAGTACGGGTCATCATCAAATTTACAACCTCATTATTATCTTCATATGCAAACTCAGCCCCATCATAATCATCATCATAATTTCCACTATTATCATCAGCTTCGTCGATTCCTTCTACAAGGTTTGCTTGCTTCCGCTTCGGGCAAGTATTTGATCGGTGGCCAGTCTGGAAACACCTGTAGCAAACATCACCAGTTGCTCTAGTGTATGGGCCATGGTTTGGTCTCTGATTTCGACTCTGATTGATGTCATTGTTCTGGCTGCTCTCTCCTCTGTAATTCTGCCCTTTATAATTATTTCTTTGCATCGGCTGGATCTCTTTCTTGTCCCTGTTAGGAACAAAAGGATCTGCTGCCTTCCTTGGGTAATTATTGTTGTTGCCATAGTTTGTTTTCTTTCCCTTCAGTTCACGTTCCTTCAGTTCTTCCTCTAAATGTTGCGCCTTCATAGCCATATTTTGAGCCTCATGGACGTCCCAGAAAACTTGTAACCCGATTCGATCCTGGATTGATGTCGTCAATCCATTGACATATCTTGATACCATCTGCCCCTGAGTCTCATTCAACGAATTTCTCTCTGCCAACCGTAGAAATTCATCAGTATAATCTTCTACGGTTCTGCTTCCCTGGACACAATTATGATAGAGGCGATATAGATGTTGCTCATAATCTACTGGAAGAAAACGGTCCATCATCAATTGTCTCATCCTACTCCATGTCCTGACCGGTTGTTTGGCTTGCCTCTGTCGTGTCTTCTGCAAATTATTCCACCATACAGCCGCACTCCCTTTCAAACGAAAAGCCGCTATCTTAGTCATCCTCTCCTCTGGTATTGACATAATCTCAAAAAATCTCTCTACCTCCACAAGCCAATCTAAAAATCCTTCAATGGATAGATGACCATTAAAATAAGGGATGTCGGCCTTCATCCGATAATCCTCAATGGGTTGTCGATTATGTAGATTGGCACCAAATGCGTTCCTGGGACGTTCTATCTCCTCCTCAGAATCCGATTCAATCTCCTCCCGTTGACGACGACCTTCGCGGTTGCCTCTGCCACCACCACGTTGGTTATCTTGTTCATTGTTGTTGTTGATGTTTCCCATGTTGAGCAGCAGTTGTCGAATCTCTTCAACGCTTGTAGCAAGCGTGTCAAACTCTCTCCTGGAAACTGGTTCCCCACCAGGAAGGGGTAGATCATTGTTTGGGTCATTCGCCATCGAGCCAAGGCAAACCTGCTCCGATACCAATTGACGCAGCAAGAAAATAACAGAGGGATCCTCACGTTCACCCTCAAGAATTCATCTGGAATCCACCAGAAAATGAGATAAAGTCTCAAAACTGTATTCAAATTTGGAATGTCAAAAAGTGTCATAAAACAAGGCTTACATTGTGTATTTATTCTAATTGTAACATGCATGATTAATTATAGCTATTGAATGTTATTTAAAACTTCAACGTTTAATATTCAGGACCTCTGCACCTATCAATTTGCTCTTCAATCTCCCCTGTCAAGCGTTCTGCATCAAAAATTAACTCTTGTAGAATCTGTAGCCAAAAATTGAAAAACCGGGTTTCATTTTGCAACTATTTGTTAGAGAATAATATAAAATTATATATTAAATATCTTGAGATTTTATTCTCAGTTTAAACTATTACAATATAGAAAGACAAACACTTAAACAAAAGTTGTTGTCAATCTTTCATACATTGTTCCATGTTGTTGTACATATATATAGCAGATTGCATTATGATCTTAGTCTAGAATCAAGCCAAATGATACGTAATTACATATTCAAATCTCTTAAACTTAGGAAGAAAGTATTAAATCTATTGATTTTGCATTTGCTAATTATGCCAAGCAATCTGCCAACATCTGCTAATTATCCAAGTGATCTGCAACTGCCAACCAACATCAAGCTAGATCAAGAAGATTGAGTGATCCAAGCTTAGAAAGTAACTGATGAAATCTTGTTAAAGCCGAAGGCTTGGTGAAAATGCATTTTCAAACTCAAGCTAGATCAAGAAGATTGAGTGCTCCAAGCTTGTAAAGTAATTGATGAAATCTCGTTGAAGCCAGCGGCTTGGTAAATATATCTGCAAGTTAATCCTGACTCCGAGTGTTATGAGTTTCTATTATCAAATATTGAACTTGTTCTCGAATATGCATGACAACTTGATTGTCATAGTAAAAAAACATAGGTTGAAGATGTGAAAAACACAAATCCTCAAGTAATGTCTCCAACCATATAAGTTCAGAAACAGTTAATGTCATAACATAATATTCTACTTCTGCACTGAAGCGAGCAATTACCAATTGTTTTTTACTTTTTCATGAAACCAAAATTTCCCCAATAAATATACAATATCCAGTGGTTGATTTGCAATCAAGCGTGTTTCCTGCCCAATTTGCATCAGTATATCTAAGTACCTGGGTGTGACCATTATTTTTCATAAGTAAACCACATCCAATAGACCCTTTAAGGTATCGAAGAATCCTTTTAACAATCAACATATGATTTGTAGTATGTGAATACGTGAATTGACTTATGAGGTTGACTACACGGCTTATATCGGGTTGCGTAATTATAAGATAAATAACATTTTCTACCATCCTTTGATAAAGTTGTGGTTGTTTAAGGAGTTCATCATTCATTGTCATCTGCAATTTAAGCTTGCAATCAAGCATATCTATTTCTGTCGGTTTAAAAACAACCTCTTGGGTGAAGTAACCGTTTATATAGCAAGGAAGTATTTGAGGGCACCAAGATATTTAATAGCAAATTTCTGATAAAGAGTCTGTTTGAGATTAGCAACAAGTTGCTAGTGAAAATGAGATCATCAACGTAGATTAACACCACCAACCTTTCACTTGATTTTATTTGAACAAACAGAGAATGATCTGCATTACATTTTTTGAACCTATTTTCTTCAAGTACTACACTCAGCCTAGCATACCAAGCACAAGGAGATTATTTCAATCCATAAATGGATTTGTGTAATTTGCAAACCAAATTTGGATCACAAATGTTGGGATGTCCAGGTGGTATCTCCATAAATATTTCCTCTTGGAGATCACCATGCATGAAGGTATTCTTTACATCCATTTGAGACAATGTCCAACCATGATTTACAACAATTGAAAGTAGAATTCTGACAGTATTCATTTTCACAACAAGTGCAAAAGTCTTCTTATAATATACACCATATGTTTAAGTGAACCCTTGTGTAACCAGTTATGCTTTATGTCTCTCAATGGTGCTATCTGACCTGAATTCAGTCTTGTATATCCATCGGCAACCCAAAACCTTTTTTTCTTTTGGAAGTGGTACAACAATCCAAGTGTTATTTTTATTCAAGGCTTGAAGTTCCTATTACATTGCATTATGTCATTTCTCTTGTAGATTTGTTTCATGAAAATTCTGAGAATCTAACCTCTTAGGGAACATTGTTGAGAAAAGAAATGTGTGATGACAAAAGTCTATGATAAGTAAGAGCATTGTTTACTAGATGTCTTATAATATAGATGACAAAATCATGAAGCCTGGATGGTGGTTGTCAATTGCGGGTTGAATGGTGTCTATGGAAAGCTTCAGATTCACTAACAGGGGTAGCTGTCATATTTGTATCATCAGTTTTAGATGATATAGGATCAAAATCAGTAGAGTGTCCCTTGTCTATGGCGTCAAATGACAGGTTTGAAGGATTTTTATCATCTAATGGAAGTGGCAATAGAAACAAATTGAATGTGGACTCCCCGTCTATTAATTATGCTAGAATGAGGGTAATATGCAATGCTCTCATCAAAGTGTATGTCTCCAGTTACCAACAGCTTTTGTGAATTAGGGTAATAGCATTTGCATCATTTTTGGGTAAGGGAGTAACCCAAGAAAATGCATTTGACAACTTAATGGTCTAACTTATTCCGTTGTGAAGGTTGAATGTGTATGTAGCATGAACACCCAAAAACTCTGAGATGCATTAATTTTGGTGTTTTTCTTGTCAACAACTCACCAGGAGAATTAAAATCTAAAGTTTTATAGGGCACCTGACTATAAGGTAAGTAGTTGCGAATATTCTTTATGACCAAAATATTTTAGGAACATTCATTTAGAACATTAGTTATTCTTTTTTTTTTCTACTGCTCATTCTATTGTGGAGTTCCCACGCAACTAGTTTGATGAATAATGTCATGCATGCTCGGGTATTATGTCATGATGTGTAACATATATTCGATGCAATTATCTAATCTTGGAGTTTTTATTGTGGATATGAATTGAGTTTTGACTAAATTACAAAAGTTTTGAAAAACAGTTACGACTTTATTTTTTTATTTAAGAAGATATAGCCAAGTAAATTGTGAGTAATCTTCAATAAATATAACAAAATACTTGTAGCCATCAAAGAACATAAAATTGAACCCCAAACATCATAATGTACCTTATCAAATGATATATTAGAAAGAGAAGTAAAATAAAGGAATGGTAGGTAAATAGAATTTGATAGAAGACAGACATCATGATTTATTGAATTACCATTCAAATAAGGAAATAATTTAGACAAAACAAGTTTTAAAGGATGAGCCAAACATTGATGCCATAGTTTTTGTTCAAAATCGAGACTAGTATTGACATGAAGTCCTCTAGAAAGGTAAAGGTCTCTTTAAAGATAATAAAGACCTTGAAAGAAAAATCTCTCACCAATCATTTTCTTGGTGGTTAGATCCTAAAACACAACATTGTGACAAGAGAATAATAACACAATTCATCACAATGGTTATTTTCTTGATTGACAATAGCTTAAAAAAAATGAAGAAACATATAAGACTAGAGATGCAATTGTTTGAGAAAGTAGTTTCATTTTCCCTTACCCAATAACAGGTGTTCTGCCACCATTGGCAACTGAAATTTGAGATGATGGGGATAAAATTTCAAGTCAAGTACGAGATTTTAATCCTTGGATATGTAATCAGTGGCACCAGAATCTATGACATAATAATCATACACTTTAGTTATTGTGAGAGTTGATGTAAAGGCATTCAAAATACCTTAAATTTCTTCAATTAGAACACTTTTATTAGTAGTAAGAAATCCTGCAAACTTTCCAAGCAGTGCAAAGAAGTTTTCAATTTCATTTTTAGTCTGTTTTGCTTGAAGATATGCTGCAAACTCATTGACGAGAGTTACAGCACTAGAGGTAAAATTGGACAATCCATCTGTTGTTGTGTTGGTCACCATATTAGCCTTATATCTGGATGATTAATACCTCTTCTAGTATGCCTTCGTATCTCTTGCGAATTTTGGTTTCAGGTATGGATGTAAAGCCCAACAATGGTCAGCAAAGTGGTCGAAATTATTGTAGTAGTTGCACTTCAAGTTAGATTGTCTTCCCTTATTTTGTTTGTCTTCAAAACATCTAGAGTTTGACAAATATACTCTAGCTTCATATATGTCAAGTTTGGTGTTTACATTCATAGCCCTTCTTCTGGTTTCCTCTCATTGAATGGTTGCGCACACTTGAAAAGGATGGAAGTTCTAGATTCCTAAGTATATGACTTTGGAGATCTTCATAGTCTGGAGATAGATTGGCCAAAAGATAGAAATTCTTGCCTTATTCGAGTATTCAACTCGTTTCAATATGATTAGTAGTGTGAGATTTATATACTGCTAGTTTATTCCACAAGCTTTTCATGCTTCCAAGATATTGAACAAAAGATTTACCTTCTTGTGGCAAACATGAAATATCTTTCTTCAACTGAAATACACGTGCAACATTGTTCTGATTGTTATACATCTCCTTTACTGCCTCCTATAGATCTGCAATAGATTCTGAGTAGCTGAAGATTTCTACAATATATGGTTCCATGATGTTGAGCAGCTATGATTGAATCATGTGATCATTTGAAAACAAATATTTATATTGGGTTGACTTAGCATCAAGAGCAACATTGCTTTTGTCAATAAAATTAGTTTTAGATCTTCCTCCAAGTGCTAATGACACTGCTAAACCAAGAAAGATAATTGAAATCATTCAATAGGACTAATCACATACGTTGGTTTGTATTAATATAAAAAAATGGTTGATGACGAAGGAACAACCAAGGTTACCATTCCCTCGACATAGAGAAAGCTATTTAAGCAAATACGTGAAGAGACAGGTGGATGCTAACCTACTCTGATACCATATAGAAGAACTATCTTAACCTAATAACTTAAATTGTAAGGTAAGGTTCCAAGATTTGATTTTATATTACTCTCTAACATTATTATATAAATTCTAACTTAAAGCAGCAAAAATAGAGGGCATGAGGTACAAAATATCTGTTCAATTTTTTGTATTATTAACTTTCACTTTTTGAATAGATTTCTCCCTTCCTTAGTGACATCCAATAACCTCCATGCATCTCTTGCCGTTTGACATGCACATATCCTAAGAAATTCATTCACTACCACGAAGAGCATTAAACAAGGCATCTTTAGCTTTAGTATCAAGATTATGTCTTTTCTTCGTTGCATCATCTATTACAGTTGCTTTAATAAACCTATTTTTTACAATATCCCACATCTCTATATCTTGTGGTTGTGAAAATGTTTTCATTCTAGTTTCCTGATGTAGATAGTTAGGAACATTAATAATTTTTGTGAATAATTGAACCCAAAACACAAATTCAATAAATCCAACAATAAACATGTATGGATAGAGAAAGGAAACTAAAATGACCAATAATGATTTTTGCTTCTTAGGTGCTTCCATTTATGGATGGTAATGAATGCTCACGGATCAAGAGTTATTACTATATTTATACTATACTCATTACCTATACAATAAAAAGTTTAGATATTCATACTCTATTGGTC
>Ga0307509_10012605_pt1 | contig 10097 bp, 2 predicted proteins | sample 10_EM_MG_FD_202245 | JGI IMG/M metagenome (GOLD analysis project Ga0307509, IMG submission 202245) | Populus trichocarpa ectomycorrhiza microbial communities from riparian zone in the Pacific Northwest, United States - 10_EM | ecosystem: Host-associated > Plants > Roots > Unclassified | place... | reverse complement strand
AATTTGGTATGATGTGTTGTTTTGCTCTCTCTCTTTTTCTTAACAATATTTTTTCTAAGAAAAAAACAATCTTTTTTATAATTGAGGAACTAATTCAATAAAAAAACTAAAAAGAATTAGAAAATCGATGTGGCCCTAGACTTGTTTTGTTACGAATTGGAATAATATAATAATTGTTTTGCCCTTCCAAAAAAATCAACTAACTTCTTATATGGAATCATATAGTCTTTTACACATCATCTATTGGTTATTATCAAATTGATTTTGATAAATTTATCCTTATGCTAGTGTTTTTTTTACATTGAAAAAAAATTAAGCTGGTCCGTGGCGTAGCATGAATCACCTATCTAGATTAACTATTTTTAGTGATGTCATGACTTTTAAACTTTAAATTTCAGAGAAAATATGTCACAATGATAAATTTTCGCTCACAAAATTCAGCCTTTATAGGGCAGTCTAGTCCCATTACACTTAGTTTTTCCTCGTCTTTTCACTCGTGTTTGCCTACGACTATATTTATTTCACTAACTCAAAGAAGATCCCACACTTTCAATTGCATAAGTGGAATTAACACAAGAAAAGTAATGTAAGAAAAGTAAAGTACACGACAAGATTTATAGCAATTCTTTCATAACCTCTTATTAACTCTCTTAATAAAGGAATTACACAAATTTGTATGTGTTATGCATAAAACTTGTATCAAGCTTGCATACTACACAACAAAAACTTTCAAACCTATTTATAGATAATTTTGTGGAAATTACAGAGCAAATCTTAGATCCTTATTTTTCATAACAAAGTGGAGCAGTTTCTCCCTCATGTTTATCATGAACTTTAGTGGTTTTATTCCAACAAGTATTGGGTAGTCTCCCCCATGTTTCTATGAACTTGATGACTTTATAAAGCATTCACAGTTATACCTCTTGTTTGAAAGCCCATTATTTATGATTTGGACAATCTTTCACTCAACTAGTAATGTCTGAAAACCACCAAAATTTCTCATAACTTTGCTATCACTTTTTATCATAAACTCAATGTTTAACTTTCATCCCCACACTATCAATTTTGATGTGCCTCTACATGTCTGACCGTCCATCATCCAGGTCCAAACTCATTGTTAATCAATGTTGCTAATTTTGTCAACGCTGTTATTTTGTTGACGTTGTTGATTTTAACACTATCTCAAGGGCTATCACTATCCACTGTGTTTTTCCAGCTGTATTTTCGTTAGCATTCCCCTGAAGAATTTAACCTTGTAACAACATGACTCTTAAGATTGTATACTTGAAATGGCACATCTCAATTTTTATGGTGGCAATAAAAGAGCATTGGAAAGTGTTTATTTCAAATATCAACAGTAAACCACCAAATATGGTTTGAGATGGTTTTTGGTCTTACATTCATCAATGTGTGTTCCTTCATAATTTGATCACCCTTTTGAGACATAATTTTGATGGAAAAATAAAATTAATGACCCACAAAAATTAATGAGCCAAAAATTTTCAAAATTCCTTTAACTTTTCCGAATCCCTTCTCATTCTTAAATTAAATGAAAAGAGAGAAATTATCCTTTATGATAAACAAACATAACGAAAATAGAAGGAAAAGGGAAACCTTCTGTAGTCTCTCCCTCCTTCGGAGATCGTAATATGTTTGGTCAGAATAAACAAAGAAGATTTCTCACGTTTCTGTGTCGTATTAACATCCGTAGAAGTTTCTACTTAGTAAAATGCAATAAGACATAGTCGGCTTAATGAGCCCCCACCTATAAATCTCATTCGATTGATGGCTTAGAATTTCTAGGTGAGCTATTCACCATATTCTCATCAACAGACTTCAATTCCCCATATTCATAGGTAGGGCAGCAATTCCTGCATATAACAAAATTCAAGAATTTAGTTGAACCACCATATACTTGAAAGCACGGGCGTTGCACCATATTTTGGTTCGAATCATAAAAGGCTAGAAAAGCTAAAAAGCAAAAATTAAATTTTTTGTTGAAAAAGGTTTGCCTAGCCTGCACGTACGAGATCCTCAGTTAGGTTATATATATATATGGGTATTAATGTGATGGGATATTTGTATATGGTATGGTTACAACTTACAGCAACCAACTAGAGATGGCGTCTTATTTATTTATTCATTTATAAATGAGGATATCGTCTTATACAGAATTACCAAACATTAATTTTCAAAACCCAACATTTCGATAAGAGAAAAAAACATTGATAAGTAAGCAGTTTAATTTTTCTTGTTCGAGGTGTTCAGAATTTTTCTCAAGTAATATTCCGTCCCATACACACACACACACACACACACACACGCACTCCATCGATGGATAGTTGACCTATAAGCTTAATATTCACCTAGCAGCTTGAAACCCTTGTCTCCTAGGAAGCCATTTTTTGGACAGAAGCACGAAGCAAAGCAGCGGAAGGGTGGATGTGAAAGGCAGCGCAATCAAATTTATGTTCCGTGAAGGCATGAAAGACATGAAGAGAAATCAATTTGGCTTATATGTAGCTCATATATAGGCCAATAAGCACCACAGAGAATAAGATATAGTACACGTGCATTTGACAAAGACATTTGCCTCAAATAATTGTATTTCTGATCTTTTATAATCGTTTCCCCTTGTATTAAGCACAGTTTTATACATAAATAAAAGTGCATTATGTAGGCATTTGTTTAAAGTATATAGTAGTATAAAAGGAAGTGGAAATTGATCACTTTTTAGCTCTGATGGTTGCAGCGAACTTGGATGTGGGTGAACCGACGTATCCAAGCTAAATCATATACTCTCTAAAAGTTTCTTCTTTCTTTTTATTATTCTAAGTCTCGAAAGAATAAAACTAAGCATCAACCCTCCAAAAAAAATAGTGTACAAGGGTATCAAAGATTGAGTGAAGATTGCAACGAGACTTGTATTTATCAGCAATCATTCATAATTCCACAACTAAAGAAAGGGAAAGAATATTACATGAAACAAAGTTTTTATTTTTAAAAGTTTTAAATTAATAGTAAAATAGAATTGAAAGTTACAAGGTGAAGGAAAATATTATCCTTTGAATCCTAATTTCAGATGACGAAGGTGGCAAAAGATTCTCTGATCTTGCTCAATTATAACTTGGATTTTGTTCCTGAGCTCTGACTTGGTCAAAGGCTGACCTAGATTTGGTTTTAAGTCCTTGGTGTATCATCATCAAACCATGCTTACGAATTAATTTCACAAATTACAGAGGTTGAAATTGAATGTTATTTCCCGAACTGAAGTTTTCTCTACTGACCAAAGATGTTAGCTAGTGATAGGTCGAGCAACAATAAGGAGGGGGGAATCTCTTCCCTGAAAGAAATATATTAAAACCCTTTATATATATATATATATATCCTTTTTTTTCTTATAATAAAAGTAGTGCTGTTAATTCGTATTGGACAGGAAAGAACAAATTCATATCACAAGTATATGCTAATGTAGAGTGTGAACATAAAAATAGTGAGTAATCGGGGCGGTGGAATGAATTTTTGCTCACTTTAATTATTCATGTATTTTAGCTAGGCAAAGAACCAAGTATTTGTTCCCTTTTCATACTCTTACTTTTCTTCTTTTTATCTTCTACTGTATTTCCAAACTTTTATTAATTCAGTGTTCACATCACTTTCTTGCTTTCACATTCATTGCCTGTTAACCCACCCTCCCTAGTCCCTCCCTCTTTCTTTATCATTCACTTTGATTTTGACCCGTCGCCAGCCACCGGCAACTCTTTCTCTACTCCAATGGAGACCCCACCCTGCACTCTCTAAAGGATCTTCTTAGTGGAAACATTAATGTCTTGCAAGTCTTTTTTTCTTTGTTTGAGTAAAAAAGTTTAAATAACCTTCTTCTTTCTTTCATTTCTCCTTTCCTTCTCCAAAAACCCTAATCCCGACACATACCCTGAAGTAGAAGAAGCAATTATGTGTCCCGCCTTTTAGCCTTTACTCTTCATGACCCTTTCGTTCCTGTTTCTTTTTCTGTTCCTTTCCTCTCTAGCCATCATATTTAAGAAGATCTGTGTGCATTTTTCTCTTCTTTTCACGGAAACTTTCGCTGTTAGCTCAAGACAAGGAAGAGATTGCCTCCATTTCAGATCAGGCTTTAAAAGATACGGAAACTTTCTCAAAGGCTGAATTTTATATATATTCATTTACCTGATGGGTTCTTTTGCAGAATCCTCATAACTTCTTTTTTAGATTACCTTTTCTCCTCTGCTATCTTGCAACTATCACTATCTTCTTTCCTTTCTGCTGTTTCAACTTTTGTATGTTATGGATTCTGGTAATAGCGGTAGTATGCAATCGTCTAGTGGTGGTGATGAAGAGTATGACTCAAGGCCAGAGTCACTCCCAGCTTTCTTGAATCCTTCTACCCACAACTTCGGTCCTTCTCTGCTTTCTCACCAACAACCGGTCACTTTGTTTGATCCTACACCGAGTCTTTTCCACGCTTTCTCTCAATCTCAACCAAACCCAATTATGGTTCAGTCACGAGGCCTGAGATCTGACCCGAATTGCACTGATCTTGGTATCAACCTACCAGACTCATTATCATCAAGTCAATCAGCGGTTTTGGGTGTTCAAGGATCAAGTCAAGCTCTACCTTCCTCTAAGCAATTGCGATCGGTTCATGACGATGGAGGACGCTCTTCTTCACCGTCTCATGACCAGACACATGGGATAGCAAGAAACCCCAAGAAGAGAACAAGGGCATCAAGAAGGGCACCCACTACAGTTCTCACGACAGACACGTCCAATTTCAGACAAATGGTGCAAGAGTTCACAGGGATCCCAGCACCACCATTTTCAGGCTCACCGTTTACTCGAAGGCTCGATCTTTTTGGCCCTGGCTCGGGTTTGAGGTCTGGTCATCTGGAACCACTCTACCCTCTACGTCCCACAGCTCAAAAGGTTCATCATCAGCAAACCCCATTTTTATCTTCTTCTTTTCCTTCACTTCTCAACAATAATATTGTTCATACCACTAATATTGCTAGTACTAGTACTACCGCTAACAATAACAATACTATTTCCACAGCCGCAACTAGTACTTTCAATCCCAGTTCACTAAACTACCAACTGCCTGATGATATAGGCCTACACAAACAAACTCGAAATCTGCTAAACATGCAAAATCAAATGCTTTCAATTCACCCCCTTCTACACCCCCCTCCTCCTCCTCCTCCTCAACAATTACCTAATGTGCCTGGTTTGGGTGCAAATTCTAGAGCAAGTTTGCCTCTACCTTCCCTTGAGGAATTGGGTATGGGCCATGGATATGTTAATGCAAACCTTAGTGGGCTAACAAGTCATGTAACAACAGAAGAGATGAGATTATCGAATGATGGGAGTCATCATAACTTGAGGTCATTGAATGGGAATTATGGTAATATGCAACGTGTTAATAGCTGTAAGTTGAATTACTCGTCAGCTTCATCAGATTTTCACCATGAAAAGGGTTTAGAGAATGTTTCTTCAAGAGGTACAGAGGGTACAGTTGATTCATGGATCTGTCCTTCAGAGTTCAGAGTGGGAGATCATTAATCAAGATTCGCTCCATAATTAAGGGAGTACAAAGTAGATTATGAAGAAGGTTTGCTGCAGGCAGCTGATTGTCATGTGTAGATGGTGGTGGTACTGTTGACTGTGATTTTGGTTGTGACGATATAATTCTGTTATTGACCTCGGTTCCCGACACTTTGGCTAGATTGCAGCATCATATCTTTTTTTTTCCTCTCCTTTTTCAAGAAATAATTATAATTTTAGGAGTATCAAATTACGAGATATTACGCTTTAAATTATGTGTAGATATGTTCATATGTTCCTTCTTTATATTTGTCATTATATATATTACTATGCATGATTCGGTTTTCCAACTGTTATTTTTCTTCTTCGAGCTAGCTAGTTCGAAGTAATCCAGTTCTAGTTGATTGCTTTACACTTTCAATCTTCATCTGGTACTTTACTGGATACCATCATGTAGTCCCATAACAGTACAGTACACAAAATTGTCTTCCTCGTACATTATCCACCGGAAGAAAATAAATAGGTCGGTGGTGCCGCGTTAATGAAGAAGATCTTCTCTGCTGAGAAAGATTTGTTGCTATTGAGTGGTCCAATTCTTGTTTTTCTTGAATACTAGTTAGCATACATCCTGCGATGTCCCAGTACCATTGAGGTGCAGGACAAAGCAACAATTTTTATTATGGGATGCGAACAAGCCTATCATTTTTTACTTGTTATCTTCTTCAACAACTCCATTTTTATACACGCAGTGCCCTTTTTAACTGTCTTTGTGTTTGTATGATTTTCCAATTTAATATTGTGATATGATCTCTTACATGGTTCATCGTATAATTCATGGTATATATCTAACAGTTCATTTTACTCTCGGATATGGTACTATAGGGGATAATATAATACAACATAGAGTGATTGGTGGCAAAGATTAGGGGAATCCTTACCTGCCGCAATCATAAACTAGAAGTTAAAAAATCCATCCCCATTACATCCTTATCCTTGATATTATGATTCTTAAGTTCTAATTCATTTATATTCTTAAAAAAAAAAGTTCTAATTCATTTGTGCTTATTAATAGATATAGATGCCCATTAAGAAACCAAGAGATCGAACTAGTTTACCTAGCTTCAATGGATTTGAAGACGTGTTAAAAGTTAGGTTTTTTTTTTTTTTTGAATTTTAAAATCTGGGAGCAACCCGCTTGAAACATGCGCACACAAGGCTTTTCTTGCTCGGCGCCCTGCTTGAGACCATCTCATTATCAGTCTGATTTAAACAACCCTCTTCTTAATTTGTTCTTTCTTTTTCTATAAGGGCGTAGCCCAAAAAAACCCTGCGAATTCATGAAAGCATTAAGCATGAGCATTTGTAAGCTGTAGCTGCATAAGTTTTGTGACGATACAGGAAATGCAGACAGCACCCACGTTATATGGCGAAGTCATTATTAAAATATGGTGGGCTCGTGATTCATACATTCCATATTGATTTTTGAAATTAAAAAAAAAACAATAAGAATATGAATTGCCATGTGGGGGCGTGGAGGATTAGATGATGCTCCAGTATAAATCTCATATAACTCTACATCTACGACTTTTATGCGGCCACTGGTTCTACTTATTCAAGCAGTTTGTGGTATAATTGATGGCAGTCTGTGGTAATTAAATAGATGCAGTTTGTGGTATAATCGATGACTTAATAATAAGATGAGGTTCCTGCCATTAAAGTCAATGATAATTCCAGTCCTTGCTTTTGTTGATTGGTTGTCCTAGATTTCCTTCTCTTTTTTCTTGGTACATCTCCTGGATTTTCTTGATCAGTTGTAGGTCTTCATGGAAGAGACCACGGGGGGGGTTTATAGCTGAAATAATAAAAGTATGATTATACAATTAATGACATGGGCATAAACAGAAGCGGGAGAAGAGAGATCTTGGTGAAAGAAAGAAGGAACAGAAAATCTATAGTGAATCATTTTGATAGCCATACGAGATGATTAACCGTAAGAATTAGGGAAAGTAATAGCAAAAGGCATGGAAAATTATCAAACCAGTGCAGAAACATAATTATGATAGAATTTTTGGGAAACAAATTGGCAGAGAGCTGTTACTTGATTAGCTATGATATAAATAAGCAATTTGCAGGATGAGGACATGTTTTGGAGAGGAGTGGTGACATGTGACATTTTCTCTTTCGGAATCATGGTGGCCCAGGCCAGAGAATAATATGGTTTTTAGCAATGATGATTGTTTCTCTCTAATCCGTCTACCTCTCTCACTCCTCCCTCAGCTCCCAGTCTCCCTCAGGGTCATGTGAAAGAGACTGATCTCTACGTTTTGAACTGAAAAGGTTAATTAGTGCAAGTGCAGACTCTCTCACTCTCTCAATTTCGAGCCATCCCCAGAAATTTGAAACCTTTCTTTCTAATCTCTATCATCCCCGCGAGAGAGCATGCATTCATGGAGCATCTGCGATAGATCATGAATGTTATGTGTGCATGTATTAATTGGTGGTGTATTAAATCTCACCTCGTGCCAAGCCTTGATATTAAAACGTACTAAATTAGGAGCCCATAATAATCCAAATTAATGTTAAAAGCAAGCGTAGTGGGAAAGAGAGATTTGTCATTCTGTGTAACGCTGGTTTCTCTGTCTTAACTTCTCAGAGAAAATGTCTGTTTTGTAAATTTCGAATAATATTAAACATGTTTTGAAATAAATCAAGTGGAGCATATTTATTAGTTTTTTTATTGGAAATATTATTTTAAAAAAATCTTTTAAAATGTAAAAATAAACTGGCTCAAAAAATTGTTTGAATAGAAGTTAAACCGAAATAGATTGAAGAAAAAAAATACTAAAATAACTAGAAAAATAATTATGAAAAAAAAACATATTCCAGGTAGAATGAATATATTCCTCACCTAAGTTAATTAAAATAAACTAACTTGTTATAAAATAAGATATATTAAACATGATTTTTTCTGGATTTTTACCTGGATATTCTCACATCCTTTTAAAGGGTGAGATTTAAATTGTATTAAATTATAGGTGATCAATAATTAAATAAAAAATTATGCTAGTTTGTATTAAAAGAATTTATTTGATATATCTAAATTTTATTTTTAGACTTTCATCTTATTTATCTATCACATAAATATATTCATTATACATTTAATATAACATGATACTGCCTAGCTAGTTAATTACTCTCGCGAATCAAGACAACAAGATCAAATATAAGCAGTTTCTTAATTAATTATCCCTTTTCAAGTCGTGGTATATATTATTGGCATCTTTATCACTTGATCGAAAGCCTCAGGTGTGGGCGCTACTCAGCGAGGCAAGGCTATTTTTTAAATGTAAAAAATTATATTCAAATTTAAAATCAGGTAAAAAATAATATAAAAAAACTGATTATAATAAATTTATAATCACTTTAATTAGGACGAGGTCAACTTGAAATATCTTGTTAAACATTTGGTTCAGGTTATATAACTAAAATAATCTGATGAAAAAAATAAAAAGAATTGCAAAAAAAAATATTATATAAAAAAACTTATGTTAATTTTTCAAATTCATAATCCAAATCATTAGACTCGAAGTATCTAATTTGAAAAAATCATGAAATCCAATTTTCAATCAATTATATATTGAAGGATGCAATTAGAAAACAAAAATTACTTATTCAAAAGAATTTTTAAAAGTAGAAATTAAAAGAATGAGAATTAAAATTAAAATACAAAATAAATTTTATAATTGATTGAAATGTGATATTGAAAAAATAATAATTTAGTAAAAGGAGAAAAAAAATAAAAAAAATAAGGCTCAAAATTGACATAAGAATTAAAATAATATTGTAATTAAATGTTAAAATTAAAAAGAACAATAATTTTTACAAAAGGGTCAATATAAAAATTAAAAATCAAAACAATGAGGATCAAATTGAAAAATATAATACTATCAATTTGAATTGAAGAATGAGATAAAAAAAACCAATTAAAGTTTTACAAAATAGCCAAGACAAAAAAATTAAAAATTCAAAGAATGAATATCATATTAAAGAATATAATATTTGATAAATTGAAATTTGAGTATGAAACTAAAAATAAATAAAATTTATAAAGAAATCAAGATAAAAAATAATAAATAAAATTAAAATATCATCTTGTAACTTTGAAGAATAGCTCGTTTGAACCATCGAGCCTGTTTGAAAGTGTGGTTGTGGTTGCTTTTGAAAGTGCTTTTTACACGGAAATATATTAAAATAATTTTTTATTTTTTAAAATATATTTTTGATATCAGCGCATCAAAATATTCTAAAAATATCAAAAAAATATTAATTTAAGTTAAAAAAAATAATTTTTTTTAAAAATACTTTTAAAATATAAAAACAATTAGTGCCGAACTCTTGCCTCAGACTTCTACTGCTACGATATTAGACCTTGGCCTTGGCCTCAAAATTAATGATAAATGCTGCTGACTCCTTTGACAATTGTTCTGTTTGGAGACTGGACTCGGTTAGCCACATGGGGAACCAGAACGCGAGCAGAC
>Ga0307509_10012603_pt1 | contig 10097 bp, 7 predicted proteins | sample 10_EM_MG_FD_202245 | JGI IMG/M metagenome (GOLD analysis project Ga0307509, IMG submission 202245) | Populus trichocarpa ectomycorrhiza microbial communities from riparian zone in the Pacific Northwest, United States - 10_EM | ecosystem: Host-associated > Plants > Roots > Unclassified | place... | reverse complement strand
CTTCGATCTGCTTGATTGCCGGCAGGATGCCGTTGATGCCGATCACGACCGCGCTTCGATCCGCCGCCTTCAGCGCCTCCAGCGCGCCGAGCGCCATGCTGTCATTCGCGGACAGCACGGCATCGATTTGCGGATGCTCGGCGAGGAATTTGTCCATCAGCCGTTTGGCATCCGGCTGTTGGTAGTTGCCTGCTCCGGACGCGAGAACCTCGATGCCCGGAAATTCTGCAAAGGCGCGCTGATAGCCGCGCAGGCGCTCGCGATTGGTCGGCGCCGCCGGTGTGCCTTCGATGACGACGATCTTGCCCTTGCCGCCGAGATGCTCGAACAGATAACGGGCCTCCCGATATCCGATCGCGAAATCATCGGCGCCGACATAGCTGACGAAGCGGCCGGGCAGGGGATTGGCGACCAGCACGACCGGGATCCCGGCCTCGTTGAGCTTCTTTACCGAATCGACCATGGCGACGTCGTCGACGGGAATGAATACGACGACGTCGGGCGGCGCCTTCAGGATCTGCTCGACCATCGCCTTCTGCTCGTCGACATTGTCGGGCTGTTTGGGAACGAAGTGCACCACCCGCGTTCCCGTCGCGGCCGCGATCTTGTCGGCCGCGATGCGGAACGCCTCATAGGCCGGGTTGGTCGAATTCTTGGTGAAGACGGCGATCGTGGCACCGCCATCAGCTGCGATGGCCGTCGTTGCGAACCACGCGAAGGCGGCGGCAAGGAAGCTCGCCGCCGCAGGACATCGTCGTGCCGGGCGCGCGGTCATAACAACCTCATCAGGGCCATGAGGAATGCAGCCCCGCTCAAGAGCAGCACGGTGAAGATCAGGTAATCAAGAACCTGCGACACGATCCGATTCATATCGCCCCCGCTGCGTCGAACGCCCGGTGTCAATTGGCTCAGGGTCTGTCGCCGCGTGCGGCGTTTCGACCATATCCGCTGCCCCAGGTGCACGAGCCGCATCTCCCACGTCGGATGTCTCACAGCCACAGGATCTTCTTGCGATAGTCGAGGTCGGTCAGAAGCGGGGCGGCGGGGCCCGTGTAAAACACCGCGCCACGCTCGAGCGCGAACACGCGGTCGGCGAGTGCCAGCACCAGATCGAGATTGTGTTCGACGATGACGATCGACAGCTGCTGTCTGAGCCGGTCGAACACCTTGAACAGTTCGAGCGTCACCGCCGGCGCCAGGCCCTCGAAGGGCTCATCCAGCAGCAGGAGCCGGACATTGCCCGACATCGCGCGCGCCACCGCGACCATCTGCTGCTCGCCGCCGGACAGATAGTCCGCGGCGACATCAAGGCGCAGCTTCAGGCGCGGGAAATAATCGAGGATCTGCTCCTCGCTCCACACCGCGCCGTCGCGGCCGTCGGTGCGTCGTGCGAGCCGGCCGAGCGACAGGTTTTCGCGCACCGTCATGCCCGCGAACAGGCCGCGGCCCTGCGGCACATAGCCGATGCCGAGCCGGGCAATGTCCGGCGCCGGCAGATGTCCGATCTGTCGCCCGGAATATTCGATGCTGCCGGATCCGAGCGGGACCAGCCCCGCGAGCGTCTTCAAGAGCGTGGATTTGCCGGCGCCGTTGCGACCGAGCAGGGCCACGATCTCGCCGCTGCGGACGTCCAGCGTCGCATCCTGCAGGATATGGCTCTTGCCGTAGAAGGTGTTCATCTTCTCGCAGGTCAGAACCGGCGTGCCCTGATCGCCGGCATCCTCGGCGCGGTGATGCTCGACCGCGGGGATGCCCGTGCCGGTGTAGATCTCCTGCACGCGGCAGTCGTTGCGCACCGCCTCGGGCGATCCCGTCATCAGCACTTCGCCCTGGTTCATGACGGTCACGGCCTGCGAAAAGCCGAGCACGCGATCGATGTCATGCTCGACGATCAGCACCGGGATGTTCGCGGCCACGCTTATGACGAGATTCGAGACACGTTCCCGTTCCGCTGCGGCCAGGCCAGCCAGTGGTTCGTCGAGCAGAAGCACCTTGGGCTTGGACGCAAGCGCGATACCGAGATCGACCAGCCGCTGCCCGCCATAGGAGAGATCGCCACCGGCGATGTCCTCGATGCCTTCGAGACCGAGAAATCGCACGAGCTCCGCTGTCTCGGCGTGGGTCTCGGCATAGCTGTCGATATCGCGCCAGCAATTGAAGCGACCGAGACGGCGGGCCTGCAGCGACAGTCGCAGATTCTCGTAGATCGAGAGGCCACGAAACAGGTTCGTGATCTGAAACGATCGCGCCAGTCCGTTGTGGCAGATTTGGTCTGAGGGGACGCCCTGGATCTCGCGACCGTCGAGACGGATGGTGCCGCCATCCGGCGAATAAAGTCCCGAGATCAGGTTGAACAGGGTGGTCTTTCCGGCGCCATTGGGGCCGATCAATGCGTGAATCTGGCCGGCGCCAACCTGCAGACTCGCATTGGTCACGGCGCGGATGCCGCCGAACTGCTTCGAGGCTCCCTCGACCTCCAGGACCGTCCCCTTCAGGCCGTCCGGCCTCAGGAAGGCAGGCAACGGCAGGCCTTCGTAGATCTTGCGCCGGCTCATCGCCGCGGACTCTTCCGGTGCCGGTCGCCAGCGCCGTTTGAGCGTCGCCCAGATCCCGACGAGACCATCGGGCGAATACAGCACGAAGCCGACGAAGATCAGCCCGAACCAGAGCAGCCAGTTCGGGGTCCAGATCGAAAACAGTTCGCGGAACAGCACGAAGAACAGCGCGCCGAGCGCCGGTCCCAGCATGTTGCGCATGCCGCCGATCACCACCATGGCCAGGAGTTCGCCGGCGAACGGTACCGAGACCGCCTCGGCCGACACGAGGTAGTTCTGGAAGGCGATGAGTCCGCCCGCAAGTCCGGTGACGACGGCCGAGATGACGAAGATTCCGAGCTTGTAGCGGTCGATCGGATAGCCCTGGAACGTCGCGCGCAGCTGGTTTTCACGGATCGCGACCAGCACATGCCCGAAGGGCGAGCGCACCACGCGCATCAGCAGGTAGAGCACGCCGAGCGAGATCAGGGCGACGACGATGTAATAGGCCAGCGCATCGTCGAGGCTGACCCCGGCGATGCTGCCGCGCTTCAGGCCGCCGAGGCCGTCTTCGCCGCCGGTCAGGCTGCTCCAGCGGAAGGCTGTGGTGTAGGTCAGGGCGGCCAGCGCCAGCGTCAGCAGCGAGAAGTAGACCCCGCGACGCCGCAGCATGACGAGGCCGATGACGGCCGATGCGACAGCCGCCACCACTGTGGCGAGCAGCAGCGGCAGCCAGATCTCGCCGGGAAACCAGTGCAGCTGGATCAGCCCGGCCGCATAGGCGCCGAGGCCGAACCAGGTCGAGTGGCCGAACGAGACCAGCCCGGTATAGCCGATGCACAGGTTGAGGCCCATCGCGGCCATGGCAAGTGCTGCGATCGTGATGCCGCTGTTGAGCGACAGGCCGAGCCATCGCAACAGCAACGGCAACAGGATCACCGCAAGGGCTGCAAGCAGCAGCGGCCGATATCTTGCTGTCGGTGCAGCGGTGCTCATTCGAACTTCTCGATCCGTTCGCCAAGCAGGCCGCGGGGACGCAGCATGAGCACGACAAACATCAGGACATAGATCGACGCCTCACCCGCGGCGGGCACGAAATGGATGGTGATGCCGCGCACCACGCCGACCAGCAGGGCCGCAATGACGACGCCCCAGAAGCTTCCCAGACCGCCGATCACCACGACGACGAAGGCGACGGTGATGATTTCGGCGCCCATCGCCGGATGCACGATCGTGATCGGTGCGAAGAAGGCGCCCCCGAGCGCGGCCATGCCGACGCCGAGCATGACCACCGCGGTCATATAGGGCTGCAGTTTTATGCCGAGCGCCGCGACCATGTCGGGACGCTGAATGCCGGCGCGCACGACCCGGCCGAACGAGGTCTTGTGCAGCAGCAGCCAGACCCCAAGCAGGATCAGCGCGACCACGGCCAGGATCAGCAGGCGGTAGCGCGAGAACAGAAAGTCGCCGACGACCACAGATCCGCGGAAGGCGGGCGGGATCGAGGCCGACAACGGGGCCGAACCCCAGATGATTCGAATGGCCTGCTCGGCCACCAGCGCGAGGCCAAATGTCACGAGCAGGCTCAGGATCGGATCGGCCGCATAGAAGCGGCGCAGGATGAAGCGCTCGAACAGGATGCCGAGCAAGGCGACAGCGATCGGCGAGAGCACCACGGCCGGGCCGAACCCGAGATATCTCGTGATCTCCACGGACGCATAGGCGCCGAGCGCATAGAACGCGCCATGGGCGAGATTGACGATGCCGCCGACGCTGAAGATCAGCGACAGACCGAGTGCGATCAGGAGATAATAGCCTCCGAGCACGAGGCCATTGACGACCTGTTCGAGCAGAAATTCCAACTGCATGCGCGGGTCCAGCGGGCTCGGGCGTCGATTAGGGCAATGGCCGGCCGACATATTCTGTCGGCCGGCGCGTGGAAGACCCCGCAACCTGGGCGGTCAGAACGCCGGCTATATCGCGCAAGGATTCTGCTCTTTGGTCAGCGCGATCGATTCCAGCGAGTCATTCGGCCCGGGAATGGCACTGCCGAGTTCGAGCGTGTCCCACTGATCCCTGGCCTTGCCCTTCGCCTTGACCGTGAACGGATAGGCTTCCTGCATCAGCTGGTGGTCCCAGTTCCTGAAATAGGCCTTGCGTCCCTTCAGGATGTCGAACTCGGTTTGCTTCTCGAAATAGGCGATCAACTTGTCGGTCTCGGTCGACTTGGTCTCGTTCATTGCCTGGGCCATCATCTTCAGCGAGACATATTCGATCCAGGCGTGGTTCTCCGGCGGCTTGCCGTTCCTCTTGATGAAGTTGGCCACGAAGGTCTTGGATGCCGGCACCTCCGAGGTGTGGTACCAGACCGTCGGCCAGGTGCCGCTCAGATTGCCGTCGCCGGCGGCCCAGGCATCCGCCGTGTTGAGGTTGAAGCCGACGATCGGATAGGGCAGGCCGAACTCGGCATATTGCTTGATCAGGTTGGTGACCTGATTGCCGGCGAGGTTGGAGCAGACAACGTCCGGCTTGGCCTGGCGGATCTTCAGGAGATACGGGCTGAAGTCGGTCACGTCGGTCGCCACCAGTTCGTCGCCGATCAATTTGCCGCTATTGGTGTCGAAGAAGGCTTTCGCCGCGCGGGCGAGGTCGTGACCGAAAATGTAGTCGGCGGTCAGCGTGTAGAACTTCTTGTCCTTCATCATGTTGTCGCGCACCAGCGCCTTGCCGACGGCGTTGACCATGACCGTCGAGGGGATGTCGACATGGAAGGTGTAGCGATTGCAGTTCTTGCCGCGCAGCGCGTCCGATCGCGCGCCGATCTGCATGAACAGTCGCTTGTTGCGATCGGCGACCTGCATGATGGTCAGCGCGGAGGCCGAATTGATTTCGCCCATCAGCACGGTTGCGCCATCCTGGTCCAGCATGCGCTGCGCCTTGGTGGCCGCCGTGGCGGGATTGACGGAATCCTCCGACATGATGTCGAGCTGGCGCCCCATCACGCCGCCGGCCGCATTGATCTCGTCCGCGGCCATGCGAATGCCGAGCTGGGCATAGGCGCCGAGCGCACCCAGAAAACCCGTCAACGGCGTGAGGTGACCGATCTTGATCTTGTCGGTCTGGGCGCGGAGGATGGCTGGGAAACCGAGCGCGGAGGCGCCGGCAAAGGCGGCGCCCGTCTTCAACAGGGTTCGTCGGCTGGTGCGGATCATGGTCTCCTCCCGGGGCAATCGTGCTGTCTCCCTTCAAGTTCTCGTATGCGAGAATGTGAGAGACAGTTTTTTATTGCGGGATAATATCTGCGCAGGCCGCGGCCGCTGTCAACGCCAAAAGCGCCGAGCGTGGTCCGCTCCATCAAGTTTCGGGGGGAACGGGCGTCACAACACAAACATGGATCGGGATCCGATCAACGGGGATCGGCGCCACACCCTCGGCCGTGCCAGCGCGCGTCGGCGCTTCCGGTATTCGGGAAGATGCTAGGGAGCCTTCGCGATGCTTTTCGCGCCAAATTCGGCCGACAGGCGATTGGCCGCCGCGCGCACGAGCTTGGCGTGAGCCTGCAGGGCCTGGTTGGACATCCGCCAGATCGGGCCCGAAATCCCGAGTGCGCCAATGACCTGGCCGGTGAAATCCATCACCGGGACGGCGATGCAGCGCACTTCCGGATTGAATTCGGCGTCGTCAAAGGCAATCCCGGTGCGTCTGATCTCCTCGATTTCCTCCAGTAGCACGGACACGTCGGAAATCGACCTCTCGGTCGACGGCTTCAGTTCGATGCGGTCCAGGAAGCGTTTCAGTTGGTCAGGGCGGAGCGACGCAAGAATGATCTTGCCAAGCGCGGTGCAATGAACCGGGCGGACCACGCCGACCCGCTCGGCCAGTTGAAATGCGCCGGGTCCGCTGGTCCGCGCGATCACGACCACGCTATCGCCCATGCGCACGCCAAAGTGCCCGCTTTCACCGGTCTCCCGCGACAATTCCTCGAGCACGGGGGTGGCGACGTTCACCATCTCGATTTCGTCGAGCGCGCTGGCGGCGAGTGCAAACAACGGCCGGCCGATGCGGTAGCGCTTGGAATCCTTTTCCTGGCGCAGATAGCCCAGCGAGACCATCGTCCGGGCGAGATGGAACGTGGTTGAATTATGCAGGCCGACCACCTTGCTCAGCTCGGCAAGGCCGATGCCTTCGCGATTGCGCGCGACCTCCTCGAGGATCGCAAAGGCGCGGCCGAGCGACTGAACGCCGCCGCGCTGCCGGTCCTCGGCGTCGTCGTCGATATCGCTCCGCACAGGCTGAATCAGCTTGGCGATGTCGGCCTTGCGCAAGCGTTCAGGCTTCTCGGCGGTCTTTGGCTTGGTGCGTGATCTCAATGAATTAAGCCTCCATGCGACCGGATTCGTCAGTATCCATCATTGGCCGCTGCCGCGCCCTGATACAAGCGCATCGCAATCGGGCGCCTCGGCATGGGCATGATGGGCAGCATGCACCATCCGCCGAAGAGTCTACCACAATATAAATTGACGTACAGCATTATGAGAAATAGGTTCAGCCTGCCACCATCGCCAGCGGCGCGCCGTTCGGCAAGGAAGAGCTGACGGGAACAGGGAGGTCTGATGTCGCGTAACGCACTCAACGGTGCTCAGGTTATTGTCGACTACCTGATCCAGGAAAAAGTGCCGCAGGTGTTCGGCCTGTGCGGGCACGGCAATATCCAGTTCATCGATGCGCTGTACGAGCGTTCGGCCGACATCAAGACCATCTCGGTGCATCATGAGAGCGTCGCCGGCTTCATGGCCGACGTCTATTACCGCGTCTCGGGCCGGCCGACGGCGACCTTCACCTCGTGCGGGCCGGGATCGGCCAACCTGCCGATTTCGCTTGGCAATGCCTTCCTCGATTCCGTGCCGTTCATGGCGGTGACCGGCAATGTGCCGACGACCCAGTTCAACCGCGGCGCATTCCAGGAACTGTATCGTCATTACCAGGCCGACTTTCCGTCGACCGTGCGCGCCTACTGCAAGAAGGTGTTCCAGCCGACGCGCGGCGAAATGGTGCCGCTTGCAGTGCGACAGGCCTGGAAGACGATGGTGTCGGGACGCCCGGGGCCGGTGGTGCTCGACGTGCCGTTCGACGTCTTCATGGAATCTGCCGCCGAGGAAGCGCCGAACGCGATGGCCTGGAACGGCAATATATCGAGCCGCTGCGGCGCCGACCCCGACGGCGTCGTCAAGGCGGTCGATATGCTGCTCGGCGCCGAGCGACCGGTGATGCTGGTAGGCCAAGGCGTCCGTTACGGCGGGGCAGCGGAGGAGTTGAAGCGGCTGGCCGAGCGGCTGCAGATTCCGGTCGCGGCCTCTGCGAGCGGACTCGGCGCACTCGATGTCAATCATCCGCTGGCGCTCGGGCTCGTTGCGCGTGCCGGCCACTATCAGGCCAACCACGCCACCCGCCAGGCCGACGTCCTGCTCGCGCTCGGCGTTCGCTTCGACGACCGAACCTCGAGCTCGTGGATTCCCGGCTATTCCTTCACGATCCCGCCGACGCGCCTGATCCATGTCGATATCGACCCCGAGGAGATCGGACGCAATTATCCGGTCGCGCTCGGCCTGATGGCTGACGTTCGCACCTTCCTGCGCCAGATCCATGCGGAACTGGATCGGCGTGCCGACCTGACCAGGCGTGCTGACGCGCGGCAGAAATGGCTGGCGCAGATCGATGTCTATCGCAGGGAATGGGACAAGTTCGTCGCCCCCGGCTTTTCCGACGACACTACGCCGATCAATCCGCAGCGCGCCGCGCATGAGATCGACAAGGCGTTGCCGGAGGACGCCATCCTGGTCAGCGACATCGGCGTGCATCACAACTGGCTGCTCGGCTTCTGCAAGCCGAAGCGGCCGGATTCGCTGATCGGTTCGATGGGCTTCGGGCCGATGGGATTTGGCGTGGCCGGCGTGATGGGCGCGAAGTTCGCCGCTCCTGACCGGCCTTGCGTATCCGTCTGCGGCGATGGCGCCTTCTTCATGCACGCCAACGTGCTGGGCACCGCGGTCGAGTATAATCTGCCCGTGGTCTGGGTGGTCTGGAACAACTACGCCTATGCCTCGATCCGCGGTTTGCAGCGTGGCTATCTCGCAGGTCGGGAGCTTGCGACCGACTTCCACGATCCGCTGACCGGTGCCCGCTACAATCCGGATTTTGCCGCAATGGCGCGCTCCTGTGGCGTCGAGGGCGTGCGGATCGACCGCGCGGCAGATCTCGGCGAGGCGATCCGCAGGGGCATCGCCGCGAACAGGCCCTATCTGATCGATGTCGACATCGCCGCCGACGTCAATCCGTCGGGCGCCGGCATCTGGGAATTGCCGGGGCTCGGCCGCAGCAAGCCGGGCATCGGCACGCAATATGAACCGAGCTGACCTCGTCTGAAGATCAGCGCGAATGAAACGGCCGGAAGCGGCAAAGACAAGAGGACATCCGATGTTGCTTGCAGGCAAGACCGTCGTCGTGGTTGGCGGCTCGTCCGGCATTGGCCTGGCGACCGCAGAACTCGCGAAAGCCGAAGGCGCCGATGTCGTGATCGCCTCCCGCAACAAGGATCGCGTGACCGCTGCCGCCGAAAGGGTCGGCGCGCGACCCATCGTCGTCGATGTCACGGACGACGCCAGCGTCGCCGCCCTGTTCAAGTCCTGCGGGACGGTCGATCATGTCGTCGTCACCGCGGCCCAGCTTCGTTCCGGCCCGTTCAAATCGGTGTCCATGGATGACGTGCGCGCGACCATGGAGGGCAAGTTCTGGGGGGCCTGGCGCGTCGCCCGCGCCGCCGAGATCTGGGCCGGAGGGTCGCTGACGCTGGTATCGGGCTTCCTGAGCATCCGGCCGCGACCGAATTCCGCCATCGTCGGCGCCGCCAACGGCGCAATCGAGTCGCTGGCGCGAAGCCTCGCGCTCGATCTCGCCCCTGTGCGCGTCAATGCGGTCTCACCCGGGATCGTCGATACGCCGATCCGTGCCGCGATGCCGGAGGCAGCTCGACAGGAACTGCTGGCCAGGACGGCGGCCGCCTTGCCGGTGGGACGGGTCGGAACGGGCGAGGATATCGCCCGCCAGATCCTGGCCTTCATGACCATCGGCTTCATGACCGGATCGGTCGTCTATCTCGACGGCGGCGCGCTGGTAACCTGACCAAGGCGCCTCGTTCATCACGTGAGGCAGGGAGAACAATCCATGGCTTTCGAAGAGATGGCTTTCGAGGAGAATGGCGCCTTCATTCGCAATATTGCCGAGGTGCCCTGGCGCGAATTCCCCAATCATTTTGGCGGCGCGTTGTCGAAGTCTCTGGTGATGCCGGAGACGGCGGGGTCGCGTCATATCGACTATCGCATCTCCATGTACCAGCCGATGGCGCATGTGGCCCGCCACAAGCACGCGGTGCAGGAGCAGATCTATCACGTGCTCGAAGGCGAAGGGCTGATGGAGATCGCCGGCAAGAGCCATGTGGTCAGGAAGCACGACTTCATCTTTCTGCCACCGGGCGTCGAGCACGCGATTTCCAATTCCGGTCTGGTG
>Ga0307509_10012602_pt1 | contig 10098 bp, 4 predicted proteins | sample 10_EM_MG_FD_202245 | JGI IMG/M metagenome (GOLD analysis project Ga0307509, IMG submission 202245) | Populus trichocarpa ectomycorrhiza microbial communities from riparian zone in the Pacific Northwest, United States - 10_EM | ecosystem: Host-associated > Plants > Roots > Unclassified | place... | reverse complement strand
CAGATACAACGAATGCCGGTAATTCACGACGGAGTCCATGCTGAAGTGAAAAAGGTGCGGGTGCGGTCTATGGCAACCATGATCTAATATTACAATGATACGACGAACAAAGAAGCTGCACAGCTCGTGCTCCGTGTTGCTGCCACGACCTGGATGCTCAACATATAGAAGTTTTTTGGTTGACATGTAGAGACGAGCCCACGGCGTCACCAGATAGAAAAAGTTAAATGTGATTGTACTGTAAAACTCCGGACCAGAACAAAGAGCAACGGATATACTCAAACTTGACCCAAACATCCCAAATCCTTTCCGATAATTCCAGGGAAAAATCTGGCAAATTTCTGCGTTGGTCTGATTACACCAGACATTAGATCTTCCCTGACCAAGGAAACGAACTCCATGCCACTTTATTGATGCAGTGTTAGATATCTTACTATCAGAAACTATCTTGGTTGATCCTCGTTGGCGGAATTTGGAAAGTATGGACTTGTTCTAGATTTCCTTGGCCACTCTGAAGGCATCTGGAGTTTCACCTTATTATCAGAGCGCAACCAACACTCTGACAATTGGTAATAGTCCCAATCAGTCACGGAAGAATTTCTCTCCCTTGCACATTGAAAGAGATCGAAAGTCGATATCATACCGAACCAGAATACTTTCCTCTTTCAGCTGGGCATATATATACCGTCTCGTAGCTACCAGACACCCTAACCCGTTGAACGGATTGTACCTCTAAGGTGAGTGTCCCTTTCACTTACTATACCTATACTTACTTACCTTACAGCCTACGTCATATTTGGAGCTGGTCTCTGAATCCCAAACAACAACTCCATCCACCATCCATTCACACCAAACATATTCAAAACTATGAAATTTTCATCGGTCTCTCTTATCGCGGCTGCCCTCGCAGGTATTGCAGGCACCGCTGTCGCCGCCCCTCTCCATGCACATGCCTTGGAAGCCGTTAACTCATTCGAGGAGCGCGATCTTGATGTCTACTCTGGGCTTGCTCTCCTGGAGCGCAAGGTAGACGATGACAGCTTGTTCACGCGTGCAGATATCAGTCCTGAAGAAGGCGCTCGATTATTAGCTAAAGCCAATCGTGTGGCAAAGAAGGCTCGTTCTGCTGCGATACTGGATAACCGTCGTGCCTACGAAGTGACCGGGGATTTTTCGTTCCAGATAGAGGCTGACAAACACTACCCAAAGGCAAATGAGCATAGGAGCCTCGTACTACAACATAAAAAGGATCAAAGAGCCATAGCCGGAGAGATAGCCACACCTTCTCAGATAAAGCGATCTGAAAATCATAAGGCTGGCGTGCGTAAGGCCAAGGCATCCGAAAGGTCTGCAAAGGCGAGCAGTAGTAAAGCTCTGGCCGCTATCGAGAAGCACGAAGACGAGGCTGCCCAGGTGCACGAAGATGCCCAGATCTTGCACGAAGCTGCCAAGCACGCTGCCAAGCACGAAGCTGCCCAGGTCTTGCACAACATGAAAGCAGGTTGAAGAGGAAGATAGATTTCATGTACTTTTGTAGTTGTCATCGTACTCCGTTCGGTTGTAACACACTGTTTAACACGTGTGAAGATCCCGCAAACATGTGACTCGCCCTACTTAAGTAGTACGGGATGCACCAAACTCCCATTAACGCTTGCCTCACCCATCACTTCAAATCCGCCTGCGTACACTACTACCACCACAACATCTGATCATCATCATGATCTACCCATCTTTAACCTAACAGACAACCTAATAAGTAATACCGCAAATCCTGGTAGGAATACGTGGGGTGGACATCGACTTTAAGGAAAACGCTCACTGTTGTTGGAGTTGGAGGAGGACGGGCAGTTGAAGTAGGTGATGGGCAGGAACCAAGATCGGAGAGGTAGCCTCAGGAGGACATTGGGACCAATGCGAATTTGCTAGACCCTTTTCTTTTGAACAGGATGACACTCCCTATATCTACCTGTGTGCCACACTGTCAACGTCATCAACTAGCTTTCCATTGATAGGAATGACGTTATAAATCAACGAGACACCGCCAGTTCCAACAGTAAGCACCTCACGAACCCTCAAAAATCACCATGTATCCCTAATATCTATTTAGATGGCAGGGGTTGTGCCCCGATGCGATGAACCGTGTTAAATTTGCCTATGAGCCCATATGATCGCTTCACACCCCTGGTGCTGTTGCAGACATCTTCCAGAGAGGTTATAACTGGCCGAGTAAAAGGAGTTGGTTAGGTGCGTCACCAGACCCCGAGGCGTGTTGCTTCCATGCTTACTGTGAGGTTAGGAATTGTTCATATAAAATTCCAACCATATACCCGGAAGGGACGTCATGTCTAAGGAAACTATGGCATTGGATGCCGTCAAGCTTGCCACGGATCCCGGTTATCTGCGGGTCGGTCTATTATAGTAGATGTTGCCTGGTCTTTTGTTTTACTGATTCCCGTTGTTTAAACTGGCAGACGCGTTGTTGAATTCGTTCAAAAGTCGCAAGGCATTCTAAAGGCACCTCATGTGAAGGAAGTAGTTCAAACGCAGAATAGACACACGTCCTACATGACGGTAGGTTTATGGCGCAGAACATTGCACCACGGTGACCGGTGACCGTTCATCGACATCCATGATACTTGTCCATCAAATCGGAATCGGTGTTCAGTGAGATGTTGGGGGCTTGTCAATGTAAGAAGAACATGTACTCCCACCCCTTGATCTTCGTGGTTCTTGTATCTTACTTATTGCAATGATTTTACATCCCTGCTATTATTTACCCTGCCCGTTCCGAACTCTATTCAACTCGTTGCCCTTCTACCTATCTCATGCCATACCTACCAATCCTGTGCCATAGTCATTGTGGGGCCTCATCCAGCACCTTCTAGCCGACGATGACTCTCGAGTGTTGACACGTGAATATTCTAATGGCCAGGCACCAGATATTGGCTTGTAGTAGGTAGCAGACATATTGGACAAAGTATTTTCCTATTTACAATTATGGTTTGGTCCTTTGAATTGACGCCCGCGTCCATCACGCTCCCATCTCACCTCTGTCTGGCTAACACTATCCTTCCATTGCCGCCTCCCCCCTGCAATATCAACCCCAGATTGATTTAGAAATTTCCAATGGTTATGCATTGCATGGCACGCACCAAAGTCGTACATATTCAATTGTCGGTGTTTAGTACCGTATCCCACTTCGATGTCAGGTGTAATGCCATGCTCTCGAACTTCGATGCATACTGTTGGTATAGTCTGGTCGTTACAGGTGTCAACTGTAGTGCAGCAGTATAAGTGTACATCGCAGATATTGAAAGCACGTCTTCGAAATGCTTCAAGAACCAATGAGCATCAGATAATAGGGCCGTAACCTGATCTGATACTTGGTCGGAGCGCTGGAATGGATATTTGGCTTTGAGTCACAACTATGCAAACGAGGACATACCACTAAAACCTTGATCACTATACCCAAACCACTGACTCCCAGGTCTAAATCATCAGTAAGACTTAGACACTCTATCCAATACAAAAGACGGACAGAGGCAAAGTCTTGCAGGCGATCTACCAATGATTGGTCAAGATGCGATTCTGCCAGGTGTCTTGCCCAGTATCGACATGCGTAAGTCAAGTCATCTGGAAGCCGCTTCTTCTCTCGACAGATGTAGCGGAGATCGGGCTTCTGTAGCAGAGAAGTCATGCGGTCGAAACAAGCACCTGAGATCATGCTATGATGGCGGGTGGGATTAACAAAGACGCAGGGATTGGTACAACGGCGTCGATCCGTTAAAAAGTCCCGAAGGGATGCATGGATGGGGTAAATTGCGTCCCCCTCTCGTACGTGGATGACTGCACGAAGGGCGTGTAGTAAATGGTCAAGGCGCTCTGTTTTAATGTGCAGAAGGTCGATTATTGTCAGTTTCGAGAGTGGAGTGAAGGAAAGAACAACCGTCGCGATTGGCTGAAAGATGTCCGACGCCGACGACTCCTGGGCTATGGCATCTAGAACTACCCGGTAGACGACATCGAGTCCTGAAATACGACCAGCATTGTGCAGCTTTTGAAGCTGAGAATCCGGGGATTTCCCGAAAGCGACGAAATCCACAGCGATACGTGCTGCAACGAAGACCCCACCAGATATTTGAGCTAGAAGCCGCATATCCTTCTCCTTCATTTCATATGTAGTGGAATTAGCAAGCTTTTGTAATTCGTCTTCAAGGAAGATGCGGATATCCCTTTCGGGATTAACGGCGGATATATCAAACGACGGGATATGTAGGTCTGTGAAGAAATGTAGGAGGGGTTCTTCAGGTCGGCTCGTAACGAGAAAGCGCAATCGAGTGCGGATAGATGGATCGCATTTTTCAAGGGTTGTTGCAAGGAGCCCGACAATATTGACAATGTTACTGTCATCACATTCATCAAGGGCATCAATGATGATGACTAGACGTTTTGGTAGACGGTCTTGCGTTTGCAAAATAGGCTCAAGAATGAGCTTCTGCAACTGTGGTTCACTATTCGCAGTAAGAATGGTTGGATCTTCCAAGGCACGGGAAATGGGGGCCATGAGGATTGGGTAGTGAATTCTAAGCTGAAACGCGATGGTTTGGAAGACCAATCGACTTTCGCGAAGGGAAAGCCGAGCCCTCGAGAAGAAGAATGAGGCACCGGAATGACTCCACTCCTGAGCAATAGTATAAGCGATGGTGGATTTTCCTGAACCAGCGGAACCACGTAGCCAGAACAACGGTGGACTTAAGTCAGCGTTTATCCAATCACGGATCGTTCGAAGGGCAGGGACCTGCGTCTGGGGTAGACAAGCATTCGTACCGGTGCTACGGTCTTTAGAATCATAGAAAGCTTCATCAACGGGTTCCAGCTTGAATAGATGTTGAACAGATTGATGCTTCTCACAAGAACTTACTTACATCCTACAGGGATGGATAAGTCAATGTTCAGCTGGGTCAATCAGATCACGCACTGGCTGTGTGGGTGGACAATTGAAGGAACTGTCAACGAAGGCATCTCAAACAGGATTGACGAGATCACGCACAGGCTGTGGGTGGACATCAAAGAAAGGGTCAGCGAAGGCAACAGCAGATTAAGGAGATCACGCACATCCTGTGTGGGTGCACAATCAAGAAAGGGTCAGCGAAAGCAACAGCGGGTTAACGAGATCACGCACACCCTGTTGGGTGCACAGTCAAAGAAAAGGTCAGCAAAGGCATCTCACAGGGGTATAAGGAGATCACGCACCTCCTGTGTGGGTGGACATCGAAACAGGTCAACGAAGGAATACCCCCGGATTAAGGAGAATCACGCACATGCTGTGGGTGGATAACCAAAGAAAGGGTCAGCAAAGACATTTCACATCGGATTAGTGGGGTCACACACATCCTGTTGCAGGTCAAAGAAAGGGTCAACGAAGGCATCTCACAGCGGATTAAGGGGATCACGCACATCCTGTGCGGGAGGACAATCAAAGAAAGGGTCAGCGAGGGCGTCTCACACTGGATTAAGGAGATCACGCACATACTGTGTAGGTGGATAATCAAAGAACGGGTCAGCGAGGGCATGTCACAGCGGATTAAGGAGATTACGCACATCCTGTGAGTGGTCAATCAAAGAAAGAGTCAGCGATAGCATCTCACACCGGATTAATGAGGTCACGCACAAGCTGTGTGGGTGGACAATCAAGGAGAGGGTCACTAAAGGGATTTCACATCGGAATAGTGAGATCACGCACAAACTGTGTGGGTGGACAATCAAAGAAAGGGTCAACGAGGGCATCTCACACAGGATTAATGAGATCACGCACACTCTGTGTGGGTGGACAACGGAAGAAGGGGTCAGTGAAGGCATCCCACAGCGGATTGAGGAGATCACGCACACCCTGTAGGTGGATAATCAAAGAAAGGGTCAGCGAAGGTATCTTACAGCGGATTAAGGAGATCACGCACACCCTGTGTGGGTATCGAATGAAACAATGGGTCAGCGAAGGCACCTCGCAGCGGATTAAACAGATCACGCACCATCTTTGTGGAACAATTGGCAAAGAAACGGTCATCTTACAATGCAATGCCAGTTGCCATGTGTGTGTGTGAATGCAAACAAGTGCAACCTCAGCTGCCATCGTGTCAGATATCAGAACTGAGCGTTTGAACTCCCAAAATATGCCTCCATTTTCAGCGCAATACGAGTCCTCTTCCTCCGAATGTGACAATGAAAGTGCACCAGAATCTATCTCACTTTTTCAATCCAAGAAAGACGTCCAAATACTCGAAGCTGACCGAAGAATTGCAGAGGCAAAGCAAGAATCGCCAATTGGATAAAATGCTGAAAAAAAGGTCTGTCATTGATCAGGACACAAGAAATGGACCTTCGAAGAGGCGGAAGTCGACCACAGAAGAAGAGGACAATGTCGAACATGCCCAAGGTTCGGATGGCAAAAATAAGGCGAATGTTGTTGAAGAAAGAATGGGGCGTGCAACCCAAGAAGCAGCAGGCGAAGATCGAGGGTCCTTTCCTGGTGACGACGAACACGAAGACGATAATTCTGTCTCTGAAGCAGAGGCGATTCCCAAAGCTAAGCGACCGGAAACGATGCGCAAACCACACCTCCCTGATAAACTATTCGAGGCTGCGTTCAGTTCCAAAACTGGGAAACGGAAGGTGGAGGAAGATGAGGTACCTCTGGATTGCCTCCAAAAAAAGCGGAAATCAAAGTCAAAGAAAGATATTGTCGCTGGGTAGGTGTCGTTTCTGAATGTGATCTGGTGTGCCTGCCTGATTTCTTGTGCGTCGTTTCAGATTCAACAACACCACCAAGGCCCTTGCGAAGAGTGACCAGGTTCCTTAAACTCTACGAGTACATCGGAACGTCATTGGTTGTCAACATGGACCAGCTGCTCATTTGTTCAACAAAAACGAGCATCGAGAATGTCGTGCTTGGTGCGTCGTCCCTGATGGAATAAACTGAACTGTATTGACGAGTTCTATGATACACGAACCATATTGAGTCTAAAAAGATGCCATATGTCGATTCCATTTTGAGCTCAGAAGCCTCCAAAGCTGCTTCCAAGATATTGGATTGCCCTAGCATGGAAAGAAAATGGATGAGGGCCCAGATCACAAAGCCCGAACGGGAAAAGACTCACCATGATCACACTGAGCAGTGGCAGAGTGGACGAAAGGGCAATGTGTAATGTTCGTAGCTCTGACTATCTTTCTTCATCACGCCCTGTACACTATCAAGAGGTGGGGGAGTATTACGAGGAATGAACGAGGTTAGTTACCAGCTCCCACTTCCACCTGTGCCCGTTCTTCGAGCAGCTGTAACCGATGGGTAAGCATTGCTAACGGCGGTTTTTTTTATCGTCTTCGACATTCTACTCTCGCCTTGCATTCCTCTGCAGAGGAACAAATACATATTGATAGACTTTTGCGACGTGGTGTCGGTGCTTTATCTGGGGTTTGTACGATGTCAATGATGTCAGATGCTGGAAGCCCACCCTTTGAAGTTCCCATAGACCTGCCGCATAGTGAAGGGTCGGTGAAATAAGAACATTTCAGACTGGTCGTATATCTTCGAATCGCATCATCATGAGTGGTTCGAAAGCGACCGTGGTCATTCAAATGTGGATCTCCACCATACATTACCTCAGCAAGATAGGAGTAGTAACTTCCTGAAATTTAGTTTGAAGAAAAAGAAATATCAAGATGCATGGTATACAATTTAATTTCGACGCTGTGCCAATTGACATGAGTTAGAAGGGATCTAAAGCATATCATGCTGCAGTGTATAAGGAGTCGCCGCAGCGTTTCTGTGCTTGACAATCCCTGACGACTAAGTCTGGATCGAAGGTTGGAAGGCCCGATGGGCCTCATTTGCAGAGGGGAAAGTTTCAAGCTTGGTCCAGATTATCTGGTAGACATTTACTGTATCACACCACGGTCCACCAAACCAACTGGCGAGGTTATGCCATTAGTAACCGCGTGTGCGGTAACGTTTGTCCGAGTCCGAGTCAACGTCTGAGTTTCAATTCACATTCCATGAGCGAAAACCGTTTCCGATAAACGTCAACTTTGACCTCCCCTACTTACTACTAAGTCTTGCTTTCTATATGATAGTGGGATGTGGGTGCTAAATAGTATTTCACCCGTGTTCATGCGGATTATGGAGTGAATAGCACTGCCACGTGGGTATTGTATACCTGACGATCATGGCTAGGGCCGTTGTGTATGACCGTACGCCCGTCATAACGTATGGTTACATGGTTACAATGTCATTCTATGACCAACTTACGCCAGGAGTCCAGGTCCCATACAAAGCCTCTCGTATTTAAACAGAGGCCGTTTCTGTGAGTTCTTTTCCACGGAACTCGAATCCTTTTCGCCTCTCATAGACGAGACGTACATCGATGAAACTCTTCCTTTTCATCTGGGCGCTCACCGTCCTCTTCAGCGTCCCAGTCCATGCTCAATGGCAAGCTAGACACCGTTTGACTTCCGCCGAATACCAAGCCACGTTCAACACCCTTACTTCTGAAGGTTACCGCCTGACTTGGGTTAGCGGTTACAGTATTGCCGATGAACCTCGCTTTGCCGCGATCTTTGAGAAGAAGTCTTCTCCGGAATGGGTCGCTCACCATGGCATGACCTCCGAGGATTACCAATCCAAGTTCAGCACGTACGTCTCTCAAGGCTTTCGCCTTGTGCTCGTGAATGGCTACACTGTCAAAGGTGTCGACTACTATGTCGCCATCTGGGACAAGAGTCCATCTGGGCAGTGGGTGGCTAGGCATGGCCTCACTGCGGGTCTCTACCAAGCCTTGTTTAAAAAGTATGCAGATGAAGGGTACAGGCTCAAGCACGTTAGTGGGTATTCGTTTGGAAATCAAGCCCGTTACGCCGCCATCTGGGAGAAGGTCGCCGCCAATTCACCCGAGTGGGTTGCAAGGCATGGATTGACTTCGGCCGAATACCAATCCGCGTTCGATACTTATGTTGGCCAAGGCTTCAGGCTCGTGCTTGTCAATGGTTACCAAGTCAATAACGTGGATTACTACGTTGCTATTTGGGAGAAATCGTTATCTGGCCCCTGGATCGCACGACATGGCATGACGAACATCGAATACCAGGACTACTTTGACAATTACTATTATCAAGGATACCAGCTGAGGGTGGTCAGTGGATACGCACTGGGACAAGAAGATCGCTATGCTGCAATTTGGGAGAACGTCGTCATGAAGGCCTCGGACTTGAAGATCATTGACGACGCTATTGACAAGTACATGACAGATAACAAGGTGCCCGGTCTCTCTCTCGCAATAACTGAGAACGACCGACTTGTGTTCGCCAAAGGGTTCCGCTTGGCTGACAATATGACCCAGCGGATTGTAACGCCTTACAGTCGCTTCCGGCTAATGTCCATCTCGAAAACCATTACCGCCACTGCGATCATGACGATTGCGGAAAGGAGACCAGATTTCAAATTGGAGAGTACGGTCTTTGGCCCTGGGTCACTGACCGGAGACAAATACGGAGGCCAGCTGCCCTTGGTTGACGGGAAACCACAATGGAATACAAACGTGACGTTGATCACGGTGCAGCACCTCCTCGAACACGTTTCCGGCTGGGATACAGACACAGATGAGGTCTTCAATATCCTTATGACCAAGGCACCAGCAGAGGCTGTTCCTGAAGTCATAGCGAGATTTCCACCCAAAAGGGCTCCGAACGTGGCGCACAAGTATGTTAACTTTGGGTTCCTCGTGCTCGGGCGCCTGGTAGCGGATTTTGGAGGCTCTTCGGACTATGAGCGTTACGTCATAGACAACATCCTGTCTCGTGCTGGAGTGACGACAATGACACTCGCCAAGAATGGGGAGTCGCTTCCTAATGAAGTGACTTATTATCCAGCGACAGGCTTCCGTGTTGACAGGTTCGATTCGTTTGGGGGATGGGTTGGAACACCTATTGATTTGTGTCGATGGAGTGTGCGGTATGATGCCATTGAGCCGAAAGATGACTACCTGACTTCAAAGAGCGAGACGGTGATGTGGACCGTTAACGACCTTAGTCTGGCGGTCAGGCCGTATG
>Ga0307509_10012601_pt1 | contig 10099 bp, 17 predicted proteins | sample 10_EM_MG_FD_202245 | JGI IMG/M metagenome (GOLD analysis project Ga0307509, IMG submission 202245) | Populus trichocarpa ectomycorrhiza microbial communities from riparian zone in the Pacific Northwest, United States - 10_EM | ecosystem: Host-associated > Plants > Roots > Unclassified | place... | reverse complement strand
TACAAGGTGCTGACGGGAGAGGTGGCACTCAGGGTCAGAGAGCTGGTCAGGCAGACGTGCGAGGCGTTCGAGATACGGATCGTCAAAGGGGTGGTGAGTGGCGATCACGTACACATCTTGGTGAGTGCGCCGCCGGAGCTGGCGCCCAGCGAGATCATGAGGCGGCTCAAGGGACGAACGGCAAGTCGATTGTTCGAGGAGTTTGCGCACATCAAGAAGCGCTTCTGGGGTCGGCATGTCTGGGCCAGGGGGTACTTCTGCGCGACGGTGGGGCAGATGACGGAAGAGATGATCAAGCAGTACCTGGAACACCATTTCGAGCCGAACCAGAACGACAACTTCAAGATGGAGCCGGAGTAGCCACACGACGCGTCGTTCAGCCGACGCGTATCCGGACTTTCAGTCCGTAACTCACCAACCCACCGGCTTCAGCCGGTGGTCGTTGAGTTAAGCGGACCGCCGTAGGCGGGTCCGCTTGAAGGAAGGGTTAGGCGTCACTTGGGTGGGAACTGTTAACGGTACGAGGCCTGCGAACGACGCACTGATACTTCGCCGAAGCCTGCTTGCTTCAAGAGCGACTGAACTACTTGAGGCGGTGTTTCATGCTTCGGACCAAGCACGACTTCTGCGATAGGTGGAATACTCAACGGCTTGAGTTCAAAGGATCGATACGGAATTACGCGTCCTCCAGCGGCTCGAAACTGACACGAATCAGTATCGGAGCCGGAAAAGATGGAGACTAAACGCCACTCGCGTTCCTCTCGAAATGCTGCCGCCTTCAGCTCATACAACTTAGGGAATAGACCGAGAAGCTTGAAGAGGAGGGCTGTATGTGCCTGTTCAATTTGCTTGTCGTCTGTGGCAACTTCCTCTGGCGTACGCGAGTCAAGGAGTGACCAAGGTCCTCGCATTTTGAATGCACCGTCGTCAATTAGCTTGCGAAGCTCTCGATACGTTGGTTCCACGCCTTCGTCATGCTTCTCCTGCTCATATTCGACCCGATAGATGGCAAAGCCGCTCGCATCTGGATCGCGGGCAGCTTCGAGTGCACGCAAGTACGAGTAGTTGAATCCAATCGACATACCTCGGGCGCGGCATAGCCGCGCCACTGACTGAGCAAGTCTCCGTCCTCGGACAGGCAGAACCCTAGGCCATCGAACGAGCGCTCGATGAATCCTATGCTCACTTGGAGTCCGTCACGAGCACGTGCATCAAGGCGATCTTGCTCAGCAAGTCGCATGAGTGTCGTGTTTACGAGGCGACCTTCCATCGTGTCGTTCGACAGACTTAGCGAGGAGAGCCAAAGGGATCGACTCCTGATCAGGGAGACGAATGACTCGGCGCTGCAATAGTGGTAGAGAGTGTCTACGGTTGACATTGCATTCGTTCGACTTGACGCCTAACGTTTGACTTAAGCGGACCGCCGTAGGCGGGTCCGCTTGAAGGAAGGGTTAGGCGTCATTTTCTCTCCAGTCCGGATAGAGGAGGCTGAGATCAAGGGTGTGGTGGCCGAAGATGCACCGGCCCTTCTTGTCAACCACCACCGTGAGGTACGTGTTGTCTCGCGGAACCGGAACAAGGATGTGTTGGTACGCGCTGTCTTTCGACTCGTAGATGTGTGCAACTCGCCAGTCCCAAGCACTGCAATTGTGATACCGGGACTCAATGAGTGGATCTACATAGCCCCACAGATCCACGATCTCTTCCGTGGCGTGAGTTACTTCTCGCATTGGAGGCGAAAAGGTTGCGTCGAACTCGTCTTGCGTCAATTCGCGGAGTTTCATCGTTATGACGCCTGAGGCAATTTGCAAGTCACACGCCAAACGATAACTTAACCAGGGCACGTGACATGTAGCCTGGACCCATGACGCCTAACGTTTGACTTAAGCGGCTGGCCGAAGGCCAGTCCGCTTGAAGGAAGGGTTAGACATCTTCGCTCGTAGGCGCTTTGAGCCGAAGGACGAGTGCTAACTCTCGGTCAAACCAACTAAGGGGCGGAGCCAGTTGGTGAGAAAGTCTTCGCCGAGTGGCAAGCCTTTGCAGTGTTCGCCAGCAAAGAGTGAGTAGTGATTGTGGGCGCCCCAGTATCTGTCATGCGCATACGAGAAGTGTCTCGCTACTACTTCTTTGGTCAGCAAGTTAACAACCTCTATCGAGCCAGCGTACAGCTTGTACGTTTCTTCGTAACCGCTTGGATGTTGTTTGAATCGGATACCGTGTGTCGCTTCCACCGCCCTGGCTTCTTCTTCGACATAGTAAACGGCGGGGGGCTTGACCGCGTACCGCATCCACTGCCCATCGGCCGACTGATACTCAAAGAAGGGCGGAGGTCCCTTTCCGTCTCTCTTTGAGGTTGCGAAGAGCTGTCGCATTGAGTTCTTCAGGCCTTCAACTACCGACGATGGGTTGTCGCTGCCTTTTGCATTCGTGCCGCCGACGAAGAAGGCTAAGCCGGTCGGCCAACCGCGAGCACCAAGCTCTGAAATGGGCTTCTCTTCAAGCAGTCGAAGACCAACGACGACCTCTGGGGAGGGGATCTCGACTGCGTTCTTCTGGCATAGACCGACGACGAGGACTTCTGCTGCGGATGCCACTTCGGAACGTTCCCGTTCACGAAGAGTCCAGCTTGCTCCCTTCTCTTGCACTTGGTACGAAGGACGCCGCAACACAATCGGGACCACGATGTACGACAACAATCCAAGGAGGCAGATAGTTCGCGTTGCCTTGGACTTTGTCCTGAAGAGAGCAACCACGAGAACCACAAACAAGATGGCTGCGACGATGCCATAAAGAAGAAGGCCTGCAATGTCAAAATAGATAGGCGCGGCGGCGAGACAGAGAGTTGGCGAGAGCGCCAGCGCCAATGCTCCTAGGCGAATCGTGGAAGTGGTCAGATTGTTAAGTGCACTCATGGCGCCTCGTAGAGAGATGTCTAACGTTTGACTTAAGCGGCGTGCCGAAGGCACGTCCGCTTGAAGGAAGGGTTAGGCCGCACTCTCTGGGAGCTCGACTTCGAGGACGACTTCATTGCCTTCAATTCTTCCTGTGTGAGAGAACCCTAGACTCAGATAGAACGGCTCTGGACATCCAGGCCCAGGCACGTACGATAGCTCAAGCGTCTTGAACAGACCTTTGCTTCGAACATGCTCGAGAACTTGCAGCAGAGCGACTCTGCCAATGCCTTGGCGTTGAAACTTGGCGTCGATCATGAAGCGCCATACGCTTACTTTCGGCTATTCGGGTTGCGGCGATAGTAGTGACTCGTCTTCGAGCATGACAAAGCCAGCTGGTTCCTCGGCGAAATAGATCGCTCGGTACCAAGCTGCGGGCGCGAACAATGCCTGTGCCAAAGAGACGGCGTTTGAGGCTACGAAGCCCTTCTGGCTTTCGGAGACCGAAAGCCCCGTGATCTGGCGCACTGTTTCGGCCGTGATGGAGCGCAGCGTAACTTCGGCAGCTTGTACTCGCATGTGCGGCCTAACGTTTGACTTAAGCGGACCGCCGTAGGCGGGTCCGCTTGAAGGAAGGGTTAGGCGTCTGGCGCGGCGTAACCCAGCGCGGACGGCTAGAAGCAAACGACAGACTCGACTTCAAGATGGATTTCGCCACTGTAGTTGACGTAGGCGTTTATGGCATCGCCGAACTCATCCAGCAGCGCTAGCCCGTTGTCGTTGACCTCGTTCTGAGCACTGAGCCGAAGAACTCCATCTCGCCATTCACACTCAACCTTCTCTTGCCAAGGACGTTCTGAGAACTCAGCGAGCATGTCCACCACAGCTTCGCGAGCCTCGAAGTCGGTGAGGCCCGTGCAGATGACTGTTGCTCGATACATGGTTCAGGCGGCTATCAACGTGCGGAGAACTTCATCTGTCTTTCTCTTTGGGCGGAAGTCAATCGCCAGGCCACTAACGAAGCCTGCGCCTACAAGTACCGCCCAGAGGTAAGCCGCATCGGCCAATGTAGGAACAAACTTGTGAACCAGAAACAACACGAGAACGCCACAGAGCGTACCAATAATCGTGAACGGACCGGACCCGAATAGCTCAAGCACATGCACTCCTGGTGTTCTAGACGCCTAACGTTTGACTTAAGCGGCTGGCCGAAGGCCAGTCCGCTTGAAGGAAGGGTTAGGCGTCTGCCGATTGGTGCTCATGCTCTTGCCTTCATTTCGCGGCGATGCCTACGCGCCAGCCTGTAGCTACGCCATTCTGGGCCACGACAACAAAGGAAGTGAAGTCGCGATTGGCGATCTGAATTTGACCTTCGCCGATGTGCGAACAGGCAAAGGCTGCGGCTTCCTTTGCTGGCAGTAGTGCGCCCAGCTTTCGATGAACCTCAATGAGGACTTCTTCTTCACCAATGTGCGTTTCGAGAAGCTCTTGAAGAAGCACTTCACTCTGGGCACTGGAGCCAGCGATATTTCTCCAGTCGCGCTGCGCCGCGGAGATGGCGGGGAAGTGTTGGCGCATTAGCTCGTGGACGCGACGGGAGTTCATGAGGCGCCTAACGTTTGACTTAAGCGGCGTGCCGAAGGCACGTCCGCTTGAAGGAAGGGTTGGGCGTCACTATTGTTGAGCGGGACGATGTTCGGTTCCGGCGCCGCGCGTGACGTGAAGCATGCGACTCGGCGCGGCGACCTTGGCCGTGTGCCAGATGCCACGCGGGACAACGACTGCGCCGCTGCCCTTCAGCACCACTTTTTGCGGGCCTTCCGGTCGCTCGAGAAGCACTTCCACGGAGCCGGATAGCAAATACACAAACTCGTCTGCATTGGGGTGCATTTCCCAGCTCGGCCAATGGGTCTCGAACGTGAACTCTGAAACAAGCCAGCCATTGCCGTAGCGCTCCATCTCTGCCTCCGGCATGCTCCAAAATTCTCCTCCATCTGGAACTTCGGTTGCTACACCGTCTTCCGCAAGATGGACGTAAGTGCGCTGTGGATTCAGTGACATAGAGATTGCCTCGGGATCTGCATGTGTGACGCCCAACGTTTGACTTAAGCGGACCGCCGTAGGCGGGTCCGCTTGAAGGAAGGGTTAGGCGTCTGCGTCATTCGTATTCGGCCAACAGCCTGTCTGACGAAACTCGGTGACAAGCTGCTCCCACTTCTTGTACTCAGGCGATTCAAAATCGACGTCTTGGTTCGCGTTCCGCGGAGGCTCTGGCTCCGCACCTGCCAGGAAGCCAGCGATCCAATACTTTGCTTCGGATGAAGCCTCTAGTATCTCTGACTTGGATACGAAGAAGCTTCTCGTCTTCAAGGGGCACCAGGCCATCATGCGGCCGTGGAATGTGTGGGGATTCCCAAGAAGGTAGTGCTTCCCTGAGCAGCCCTGGTGATGGAACCAAAGGGCTTCGTCCCGTGTTGGCGTTTCGATGGTCATGGCGTTCTTGTAGTCGGAGCCGAAGTGGTTCAAGTGAAGTGTCTTGAGTTCTCGAGAGCGACCGGTGGCTTGCGCGCTCGAGACGCCTAACGTTTGACTTAAGCGGCCTGCCGTAGGCAGGTCCGCTTGAAGGAAGGGTTAGGCGTCAGTCGCATGTGCATTGACTTGCTACGGCTGCTGGAATCTTCCGAGAAGAATGCGTCGCTCGTCACGATGTGAAGGGTGGGGAAAATGTGTGGCCAGAAAAGCGGGGCGGTAACCGAACAGCGCATGCCAAACGCGCAATAGGAGTTGGCTCAATTGCCACGGTCACAGAATCGCCTGATACCGATATAGATTGCTAGCGCGCAAAGGAGGATAGGAACACAGAGAACATTCCGTAAGCTCGGGTTGACGAATAACAAGAGTTGCGCGAGTAATGTTGCGCTCATCGCGAAGCCCACCTTCGAAAAGTACGAGGCCGCACCTTTTTCGAATCCCGGCTTAAAGCGCTTGGCAAAAGTGATGCGCTTGAAATCAAGCTGAGCAACCTTCCATGCTTCCCACGCAATGACGCAGGAACACGAAATTATCAGGAATCCGAGGAATAGAGTGTTTGTCATGACGCCTAACGTTTGACATGAGGGGTGACCGAAAGGCGCAGCCTTTTGGGCATCCCCTCGATGGAAGGGTTAGACCGCACCGCGCGCCACGCCCGAGAGAACGATTGCGTCGAAGCCCTCGTAGAGCTGACAGTCCTTGAGCAAGTTCTGCCATTCCTCTTCCGGCTTCACTCGGCGGGTCTCGTAGATTACGAAGAGGAGGCTCGTCCAATCTCTTGATCGGTACCCACTTGCGTCAGCGAGGATTTCATCTGCAACACGCTTCGCTTCGGCGGTGCTTGAGATGAACTTGTACTCGATCAGCGTCTTGGCTGACGGCAATCCCGTGTCTGGCTCGAAGTTTTTTATGGGCTTAGTGAGTGCAGGCTTTGACTTCAGGTCCGGATAGTGGCACCGCAGGATCCCTTCGAGTCGATTGTGGACGTCAGCTTCGTTCGCTGGTGCCTTCGGAAAAAGAGCTGTATCGCAAATGGCGTACACCGCACGCTTGAGCATCGCCTTCAAGTCTTTCAGTTCGGACTGTGAAGTCTTGGCAAGGCCATACGAAGAAGCAATTGCATCGGCGATCATCCGTACTCGACCTGTCCATGTCGGGTACATGTCGCCCTCGTGGCTCTCGGTGTCGCCGAACCCGATCTTTTTTGCTTCTTGAAAGTCTGCGGCGGCCATGTCGTGGGTGGCCTTGAGATTCAGGCGATCGGTGAGAACCAGAAGTTCAAAGAACGAACGCTCTACGTAGTACTTGAAACTCTCGAAGTCGCTGTCGCCTTGATCCTCATAGTAGTACTTGTCGCAGTATCTCTGCGCTTCACGTATGGAAGTCTCAATAGCGGCAATTGCGGAGGCAATTTCGGTGTGTTGGTGCATGTTGGTGTTTGTGCGGTCTAACGTTTGACTTAAGCGGACCGCCGTAGGCGGGTCCGCTTGAAGGAAGGGTTAGGCCTCACTGGCACCTCCGATGGCCGCCTTGATTGCGAGGATGCGCTCATAGCTGACGCTTGGCCAATGAGGCTCCACATAGGAGTGGGACTGAAACTCTCGGAGGAAGCGCCAGAATGGCAAAAGCACCTCGGCTCGGCCACCCTGAAAGGAGAGTATTGCCCGTGATCGACTGCGCTCGCTACGTGGCGCGAACTCCAGCCGGAACTCGATCTCTTTCCCAACTGGGATGAAGTGCATGAAGTAGCCATCCGGTTCCAAGTGCCACCAGACACGCGACTCAGATCCAGAGGCGGCGTACTCGAGGGCTTCAACCAACTCCTGAATGGGATTGTTTGGTACACCTGAGGCGTCGATTCCAACGCTTTGGCCTTCGACGCTCAGTTCAAGCTGCAACCAGCCATGTGACGGTGGCTTGTGTCGGATGCTGATGTGCTGCATGGAAGAAGAGCGAGAAGAGCGTGAGGCCTAACGTTTGACTTAAGCGGCTGGCCGTAGGCCAGTCCGCTTGAAGGAAGGGTTAGGCGGCTGATGAGAACCGACCTGATCTTGCTTCGATGACAAGGCATGCTTGGATGTGCGCAGACCTTGCACTCTCAACGAGCGGCAGACGCGCTGCGCAGCTGAGGAAAATGGACTGATGTAGAACCGTTCGGGCATGCTCGATTGTGGCTTCAAACGCTACGAGACCGGAAGCGACATGAAGTGCTCAAAGGCCGGAACTTGAAAGACCAGAACTTCGTGATCGAAGTTCGCGGTCTCGCCGGCGCGCGAAGCGTTCAGACCGCTTGCCATGTGCGCCTGGCCGAGAAGATGCGTTGGCGATTGAAACGCTCCACGCGCGTGCTTTGTGAGGCAACTGACTTTGTGCAGGCGCGATGGCCCGAACTTTCCGTGATGACCGAGCGCGACGAGACCATAGACGCCTAACGTTTGACTTAAGCGGCTGGCCGTAGGCCAGTCCGCTTGAAGGAATGGTTAGGCATCAGCGCCGTGCCCAATTTGACGGGGATCTTGTGGAAAGCCACCTTCAGTTTGATGCACTCCGGCGAGCATGCTCAACGCTCCGCGACCCATGTAGAAACCTTGTTCAGATTGTGCACGAGCGAGGTCGATCAACCCTCCGGGGAACCTGATCTTGAAATTAATGCTTGCCAAACGGGTGGAGAAATTCTCTAGGTCTTGGGCAGTGAAGTGAGTCGTGATGACCTCCTTCTTCTTAACTCGAACAGTACTTATTCGCGAGAGATCGGTAGCCGACCACTCCCATAGTCCGTGTGCGAGGGCATCCCGGTACTGCTTCAGGTCGTTTATCTCATCGTACTGACGCTTCAGTACAGTGGCGCGCTTGCCTTTCGCTTTGTCGACTACCCGCTCTTTCCACAGGCGAACGACCTCCGTGAATTGGAGGTTGTTCATGGCCTTTGGGAGTGTCGGAGTCTGACCGTCCGGAATGTAAAAGCTCGCGAGTGTTTGGATGAAGACCTCGTGCTCAAGAGAGCCCCACTGAACAACGATCGTGCCAACGAAGAATACTTCTCGCTCGGACAACTCTGGCGCCCACTGATGGAAGTCAGAGTGATCGTCAGTCATGAGCGGCTTCAATGGTAGTGATCTCCTGATGCCTAACGTTTGACTTAAGCGGACCGCCGTAGGCGGGTCCGCTTGAAGGAAGGGTTAGGCCTCGGCAAATGCATACACATCATGAGGAAATCTCTGCTGGATAAGAAGAAGGTGTCCGGGTGTTCTTGTTCCGACGAAGCAATTCTCGCGCTTGAGGTATGTGTGCATAGAGCCGATCAAGGTTCGCGGCGTCCGCTGAAGGTCTAGGAAGGAGGCCGGATGCAGTTGGAAGATTCCTCCGCCACTCAATCCGCGTGGATGCGGCGGAATAGTGCGGTCACCCTCTGGAAACACGCTCTTCTTGATTCTGTATTGAACAATGATGTGAACAGAGGGGTCGTATCCAAGGCGTGTGTAGGTTTCATGGTCGGCAGAGAATCCGATGTAGGAGTAGGTCGCGCTTTGATAGCTTGACTCGGTTCGACGAGCCTGAGTGAGTGGATACCCGCCGATAGAGCATGGTGTTCCTGGCGCGACGTAACCCTCTAGATCGACGTGCTTTCGAGCGATGGGTACAAACGAGGGGTGCAGTTGTGCCCGTGTTTCATCATCTAGTCGAACATAGGCCACGTCGAACTTGTCGTTTTGTCGGATGGCATCAGGGGGAAGTGCATTCCCCCCAACTCCTCCCTTTAGCGCGATGATGCCGTTTCCAGAGGGTACGCACAATGAGCCGTGCGCCCTGTAATCGACAACGTGACCAGCCGTCAGAAGGTATGCGTTCTCGCCCAAAACAACGAAGATTCCGGTGCCAATCTGCTCCGGATGCTCACGCACGCTATCCCAGAAGAAGATCGGGACCAACGACTCTTCATGAGGAAACATTGGAGGCCTAACGTTTGACTTAAGCGGCATGCCGTAGGCATGTCCGCTTGAAGGAAGGGTTAGGCGTCACCGTCGTTCCTCTGCAGCCCTGCTACGAATTCCGAGAAGCTCTTCGCCAAGAGTTGTAGATTCTCAGCCTTTTCAACCGTACCGTCCCATTCGGCATCGGGTTCGCTTTCGTGGTTCCAAAAGAAGACCATACCCATGTGCGGGCCCTCAATTCCCAAGCAGATCGCGTTGCCAAACGGGTCGTCCATGATCCAGAGCAGCTCGTTCGGAATGCGTCCTTCGTAGCATTCGCGATGCCATGCAAGTGAGAAGTGCGGCTCCTGCCGAAGGCCTCCGATGTGATGCACTCCTGCGTCGGCCGGCTCGCCATCAGGCGTTGGTCCTTTGAACCATAGTGCGCCTCCGACGAAGCCACCATTACATGCTACGAGGAACTCCCTGTAGTCCTCGGGCAAGCGGCAACCCAGCAAAAGTTCGAAAGCGGGTAGCTCCGCCGCGGATGCGGGAGGAAGCTTCTTCGCGATCGTCTCGAGGAATGAGTGTGGTGCCATGACGCCTAACGTTTGACTTAAGCGGCGTGCCGAAGGAACGTCCGCTTGAAGGAAGGGTTAGGCGTCGCGGATTCACAAAGTAAGTGCAACACCCCGTGAAGGAAGGTGGGGAGAGGCGACACTTGGCGCCCCCTCCATCGGCCAGGACAGAGGTTGCACACATGAG
>Ga0307509_10012599_pt1 | contig 10100 bp, 7 predicted proteins | sample 10_EM_MG_FD_202245 | JGI IMG/M metagenome (GOLD analysis project Ga0307509, IMG submission 202245) | Populus trichocarpa ectomycorrhiza microbial communities from riparian zone in the Pacific Northwest, United States - 10_EM | ecosystem: Host-associated > Plants > Roots > Unclassified | place... | reverse complement strand
CACTGAAGCGATCGTGCAGCTGGGGACGACAATGGCCGGGGACGATGCCCGTATGCCGCCCACTGGTAACTGCTCCAGGGAACCTACGTAAGGGCTTCTCGTCTGAGAACGACCAAGCCGATACGCATAACAAACCGTAAGAGTACCCGCGCCCGGCCGGACGGGTCAAAACGCGGCGGGACCGACGGGAGTGCGTGCGGAAAGTGACCGTAAAAACACTTACCGCGACATCCCAACGTCAGTTCCCACAGGCCTCGTTGAGGCGCACCGGTACCCCCGTCCCCCCGTCTAGGATGCGACCCATGAGCTTCGGGCAGGGGGGACCCCAGTCCCAGTGGGATCCCTGGAAACCGCAATCGCAGCAGCCGTGGGGCGGCAACGTCGACGACGAGACCCCGGACTGGGCCGCGCTCGCCGACCGGGCGGAGACGCGCAACCGGCGCAAGAGACTGCTACTCATAGGCGGCGGCGCGGTCGCGACGATAGCCGTCGGGACGGCCGTCGCCATGGCCGTCATGTCGGCGAACGGCGACGACACCGCGTCCGGCAAGCCGACGAACCTGCCCGCGAGCGGGTCCCTGCCGAGCGCCGGCGCCACCTCGCCCTCCTTCGCGCCGACCAGTGCGCCGCCGCCGCTGGACCCGAAGGAGTTCATCTCCAGCAAGGCCAAGGACACCGCGCCGCTCAGCGCTGAACTCCTGTTCCCCGGCACGCAGTTGACCATGGGCTCGACCGTGTACAAGAAGGGTCCGACGGCCGACACCACGAACTGTGCCTCGGCCGCCCAGTCGACCCTCCCGAAGGTACTCACGGCCAACAGCTGCACCCGCCTGATGCGCGTCACCTACACCAAGGACGATGTCGCGGTGACGGTCGGCGTGGCCGTCTTCGACACCGAGGCCCAGGCCGAGAAGGCCAAGACGCAGGCGGACACGAAGAGCATCATCAAGTCGCTGTCCGGCAAGGGCGTCAAGCCGTTCTGCGACGGCGCGGTGTGCCGCACGACCACCAACGCCTACGGCCGCTACGCCTACTTCACGATCGCCGGCTTCACCAACGGCACGGACGTGACGACGAAGGACACCAAGGTCTTCAGCATCGGCGACGACCTGGCCGAGTTCGCGTTCCGCCAGATCGGCAGACGCGGCGAGGCCCAGGCCTCGGCGGCGGCGCAGAACTAGCCGGAGCCGGCCGGAGCGCCCGCGCCGACCCCCTTCTCCCGTTCCGGGGCAGAATCGCCCCAGGGTTCGTCGGGGAGGGGTCGGGGATCATGCGCATGCGCGGGCGGGTTCAGCTCATCGGGGCGGGGGTGTCCGCCGCCGCGCTCGTGCCGCTGGGCTGGTGGGCGACCCGGCGCGGGGCCGCCGGGCAGGGGCCGGACGAGGTCCCCGTGGATCTGCGCGACCGCGACCCGGAGGCCACTCCCGCCGCCCGGAACGTCTACGCGCTGCTGGCCGGCCTGGAGAACAGGGCACGGCGGGGAGAAGCCTCCCGGACGGTCATCGGCCAGCACGTGGAGCTGCACAACGAGCGGTACAACGTGGCGTACGGCGACTACCGGGGCCTGAAGCAGCCGGGCTACTACTACAAGAAGGCCCAGGACATCACGGGCCGGCTGCCGGGCTTCGTGGAGCTGGACCTGGGACCCGGGTACGACCAGCCCGGCTGGGCGGTGGGCGAGTCCCGCTCGTACTCCCGTTCCTGGCCGAGCTGCCGGCGCATGTGGGGGTACGCCGAGGACGCCGTGGATCTCGCGGTCGGCGTGTGGGCGGGTCTGCCCCGGGCCGCCGACGGCTCGTACCGGCCCTCCGGCACGCATCCGGACTGCGGTGCGGGCGGCGCGGAGATCTCGCTGCCGCACAACGGGGGCGCGCCGGCGGGCATCGTCGGGTTCTCCTTCCACCAGCCGTACCCGGGCAGCCCGGTCAAGGGCTTCCCGCAAACCCTGAACAAGAACTCGCCCGCCGCGAAGGACCCCGGCTGGTTCGCCCGGGTCGTCACCGAGGGCACCGCCGAACACCGGGCCCTGCTGCACGACCTGGACTTTCTCGCGGACCACCTCGGCTATCTGGCGGACCGCGGGGTGCCGGTGCTGCTGCGGCCGTACCACGAGATGAACACGGCACCGGGCCACGGCTTCTGGTGGGCGGGGCAGGATCCGGCCGTATACCAAAAACTGTGGCGTGCGACATACGACCACCTCGTCGCCCGGCGCGGCCTGCACAATCTGATCTTCGTCTGGTCGCCGAACTCCTGGGACGGCTCCTACGGCCGGTCGCCGCACGCCTACTACCCCGGCGGCCGTTATGTGGACGTGGTCGGTGTCGACGACTACAGCGGCTCCCCGGAGAAGCCGTACGGTCCGGGCGCCTGGACGGAGGTCTGGTACCGCGGTCTGGAGCGGTACCGCAGGCCCCGGGCCATGGCCGAGTCCTTCCACGTCCCGCTGAACGCGGCCCAGCCACACACGCTGAGCCGGACGCCGTGGGTGCTGTGGAGCGTGTGGGGGCAGGCGCTGTCGTACGACAACGTCTCCTCGCCGACGGGCAGGAACACGCCGGCCGAGGTGCGCGGAACGTACGCCTCCACGCGGGTGATCACGGCTTCGGCCGCTATATGGACATCACTGCACAAGAGCCAGTTTGATTAACTTTTGACTACACCTTTCACACCCGTATTCCTTGCGTGAAGCAAGTGTGCGAGGATCGTGCAGCTGTTCGGCCAGCGTTTTTAGGACGCCCGGGGGGGCTTCTGAGTGGCCGAGGCGCCAATGAAGGCGTCGGGGGCAGAACCCTGAGTAAACGAGCGCGACGCGCGTAGCGTGCCGTGCCGAGATCTGCTGCTGCCTCGACGCACCACCGATCTCATGGGAGTTCCGCAGTCGTGACAACGACACTGGTCGACGGGGGTATGCCGCACTCGCGGCACAATCAGAAGCTCGCCAAGCGCACCGCACGCTGGAAGCCGGGCATCCTCCCGTTTCTGGTGCCGTTCGTTCTCCTCGTCGTCTTCGGGCTGTGGAGCTACAAGCCCAGTTCGTCGCCGCTGAGCTGGATCCTGACCATCGTCTGGTCGCTGCCGGTCGTCGGTGTGATGGTCGGTCTCCAGGGTGCCCTGCTGCTCCGCCGCCGGGTCCGCAAGAGCGACCGGATGGTCCCTCCCGCACCGGCCGAGCAGGACTTCCTGATCGCCCTCTGCCCGACCATCGGACGGCACGACACCTACCCGGCGCTGGAGCGTTCGATCCTCTCGTACGTCGAGCACCTGCCCGAGTACTTCCCGTACATGCGCGTCGACATCCTCACCGAGGAGGGCTGCGAGGCGGCGGCGGACATCGACCGGCTCGCCGACTCCCACCCGCTGATCCGGGTGATCACCGTTCCGAAGGAGTACGTCCCGGCCAACGGCACCCGCTTCAAGGCCCGCGCCAACCACTACGCCCACGAGCTGCGTATCGAGGAGGGCGAGGCGCTGGAGTACGTCTGGGTGCTGCACATGGACGACGACACCGGCGTCGGTCCCGACACCGCCTCCGCGCTCGCCCAGTTCATCAACCGCCAGCGCCGCGCGACCCCCGAGAAGGTCAAGCACATGGCGCAGGGCATCCTGACCTACCCCCGCGAGAACGCGGTCAACCTCTTCACCTGGCTCGCCGACGCCGTACGCCCCGCCGACGACATCGCCCGCTTCCGCGCGCTGACCGGCATGGGCACCCCGGCCGCCGGTGTGCACGGCGAACTGCTGGTGCTGCGCGCGTCCGTCGAGGCCGAGATCGGCTGGGACTTCGGCCCCAAGGAGATCGTCGAGGACGCCCGCCTCGCCCTGACCTTCTGCCGCAAGTACCCGGGCCGCAGCGACTGGTTCAACGGCCGCTGCTACGGCGCCTCCCCCTCGACCGCCGCCGACTTCGTCAAGCAGCGCGACCGGTGGGCCTGGGGTCTGGTGGCGCTCTGCTTCAACCGGGCCGTGCCCATGCGCTACCGCTGGTTCCTGTCGATCTGTGTCGTCACCTGGATCCTCGGCCCGCTCCAGCACATCACCGCCGTGCTGCTCGTGGGCTGGCTCATCAACGACATGAACACCTCGCCGGTGACCCAGTCCATCGTCATCCTGTGGGCCCTCAACTTCGCCTACGTCATCTGGACCTACTGGGAGGGGCTGCGGCTGAACGCGCTCGCGTCGGCAAGCGGCCGGCGCAAGTGGTGGGAGCCGATCGTGGTGATCGCGCTCATCCCCGTGTTCTCCGTGCTGGAGGGACTCGGCGGCTTCAAGGGCTTCATGAAGTTCGTCCGGCGCGAGGAGAACAAGTTCGTCGTGATCGCCAAGCCCGCCTGACCTCCCGGAAGACCACTCACATGCGTTCACGACTGCCACTGCTTGCCATTTTCCCGGTGACCGTTCTCACCCTCGTGCTGGGCGCCCCCTTCGTCGTCGGCAACCACCCGGTGCGCTGGGACTCCGGTTCGGTCCTGCCCAGAGTCGTCATCGGCGGCTCGGAGGACTCGGCGACCCCGTCCGCCGACGGAACCGACAAGGCATCCGCGTCCTCCTCGTCCGGTTCACCGTCCACCTCCACCAAGGCCCTGGAGGTCGCCAAGCCCTGGAAGAAGGGCATGGCGCAGTGGGGCGTACAGCTCTACTGGGAGGAGGAAAGCCCCCGGCGCCCGGACGCGTTCATCGAGAAGCAGGCCCGCAAGCAAGCCGAGTACCTCATCGGCCTGGGCGCGAACTCGGTGTCCGTGTCCTTCCCGTACTACATCAAGAACTCCACGGCCGACGTGCTCTCGACCAGTGCGAAGACACCGTCCGCGGAACGCCTCCAGAAGGTGCTGAAGGTCTTCAAGGACGCCGGTTTCCGCACCACGCTCCGCCCGATCATGGACGAGGGGACGCTGAAGCAGTCGAACGGCTGGCGCGGCAACATCGACCCCGCCTCACGCTCCGCCTGGTTCGCCTCGTACGAGAAGCTCATCGATCCGTATCTCGAAGCCGCCGAGAACGCGAAGGCGAACACCTTCGTGATCGGCACCGAGCTCAACTCCCTTGAGGGCGACACCGGTTGGGACAAGGTGGTCGCCTCCGCCGAGAAGACCTTCTCCGGCGAGATCTCCTACGACGCCAACTGGGACAACTACGTCACCGGCCGCATCAACATGCCGGTCAACCACCTCGGCGTCGACGCCTACTTCCCCATCAAGGTGCCGGACACCGCGCCCGTCGAGGATCTGGTCACCGGCTGGAACAAGTGGCTGGACAAGAAGGCCACCGGCCCGCTGCCGAACATCCTCGTCTCCGAGACCGGCATCGGCGCGATGAACGGCGCCTACCACGCTCCCGGCGACTTCTACGTCAAGCGGGCCGTCAACGCCCAGGTGCAGGCCAACTGGTACAAGGCGGTCTGCGAGGTCGTCCAGGACCGGAAGATGCAGGGCATCTACTGGTGGTCGCTCTGGTTCGACGACGACCCGAACACCAAGCCCGACGACAAGGTCGCCTCCCGGCTCGACTTCGCCGGACGCCCCCTGACCGAGAAGGCCATCAAGTCCTGTTTCACCTCTGACTACGCGGGCCCCGGGACCACGACCGCCAGCTGACCGAGCGAGGCCATCATGCAAGAAGCCATCATTCTGGTGGGCGGCAAGGGAACCCGCCTGCGCCCACTGACGAACCACACCCCGAAGCCGCTGCTGAACGTCGCGGGTTCCTCCTTCATCCGGCACCAGATCGCCAAGCTGATGGACGCCGGTGTCGAGCACGTGGTGTTCGCCACCTCCTATCTCGCCGGCCTCTTCGAGGAGGAGTTCCGGGACTTCGCCCAGGGCCTGGAGATCTCCTACGCCGTCGAGGAGGTACCGCTCGGCACCGGCGGCGCGATCCGCAACGCCGGCCGCCTGCTGCGCGGCGATTCGGCCGACGCCCCGGTCCTCGTCCTCAACGGCGACATCCTGTCCGGCGTCGACCTGCGCGCCGTCCTGGAACGGCACGAGGCCCAGGAAGCGGACGTGACCCTGCACCTCACCCGCGTCCCCGACCCGCGCGCCTTCGGCCTGGTCCCCACCGACGGGGCCGGCCGGGTGCTGTCCTTCCTGGAGAAGCCGAAGACCGCCGAGGAGTGCGTCACCGACCAGATCAACGCGGGCTGCTACGTCTTCCGCCGGTCCGTCCTGGACGCCATTCCGGCCGACCGCGAGGTCTCCGTCGAGCAGGAGACCTTCCCGCAGCTCGTCGCCCAGGGGCGGCCCATCGTCGGCCACACCACGGACGACTACTGGCGTGACCTCGGCACCCCGCTGGCCTTCGTCCACGGTTCCGCCGACCTGGTCACCGGCAAGGTGACCTCCCCCCTCGTGGAGCGGCACGCCGAGGCCCTGATCGATCCCACGGCCACCATCGCCCCGACCGCCCGTGTCACGGGCGGCTCGACGATCGGCCCGGGCGCCGTGATCGGCCCGCACGTGGTCGTCGACCGCTCCATCATCGGCGGCGGCGTCACCGTGGCCGAAGGCGCCCGGATCCACGAGTCCGTCGTGGACCACGACTCCTCGATCGGCAGGGAGTCGTTCCTGCGGGAGGTCGTGGTGGGCTGCCACGCGCACGTCGGCGCCGAGAACGAACTCCCCGCCCAGCTGCGGCTGTCGTGCGGCATCCGCATTCCCGCCCAAGGGGTGCGCGTCAGCGGCACGGCCGCCGCCTGCCTGACGGCCCACTGAATTCACCGGCCCGCCCCCACCGGCCCGTCCGGACAGTTACTGGAGAACCGTGACGACCCTCACCCGCCATCGAGCAACGGCCCCGGAGACAGAGCGTCTTCGCAAGTACCGGCCGGACATTCAGGGCCTGCGTGCCGTCGCCATCATGATGGTGGTCAGCATGCACTGCGGCATCCTCGACATCCACGGTGGCGTGGACGTGAGCTTCGTGCTGAGCGGCTTCCTCATCGGCGGCCAGCTCCTCGCCGAGATCGACAAGACCGGCAAGGTGTCCCTGACCAAGTTCTGGGCCCGCCGGTTCAGGCGGCTCGCTCCGCCGATGGCGATCACCATCGTCGGCACCGCCGTCGCCGCGTGGATCTTCGGCAGCCCGCTGCGCTTCCGCGACTACGTGGCCGACGGTCTCAGCGCCTCCCTCAGCTTTCTGAACTGGCGCCTGGTCGAGAACGGCACCGACTACTTCGCCAACGACGGCAGCCAGTCGCCGTACCAGCACTTCTGGTCGCTGGGCATCGAGGAGCAGTTCTACGTCGCCGCCCCGATCCTGCTGGTCGTCACGGCCTGGCTCAGCCGCAAGATCTTCCGCAACCGGTTCCTGGTGGTCCTGGGGCTGCTGGCCGTCATCGCGGGCTCCTCCTATCTGGGCTGGAAGGAGACGTCGGAGAATCAGCCGCTCGCCTACTTCGCCACCCACACCCGGATCTGGGAGATCACCACCGGCGTCCTGCTCGCCCTCGCCGCCCCGCTCGTCTCCCGCATGAACGCCGGACTCGCGGCTGTCCTCACCTGGCTCGGTCTGGGCACCACACTGGTCACGGCCATGCTCATATCCGACGCGACCCCGCTGCCCGGCTACGCGGTGGCCGGTCCCGTCGCGGGCGCCCTGCTGGTCATCGCGGGCGGCTGCGCCAACCCCCGGCTCGGCGCGGAACGGCTGCTCGACAACCCCGTGCTCGACTTCATCGGCAACGCCAGCTACGGCTGGTACCTGCTGCACTGGCCGCTGCTGGTGCTCTGGCCGTCCATCGTGGACCGCGAGTTCACCATGTCCGACCGGTTCCGGGTGGCGGTGCTGTCCTTCCTGCTGGCCGTTCTCATGCACTATGCGGTGGAGCGCCGGTTCAAGCGGAACACGCAGTTGGTGGCCCGGCCGTGGAAGGGCGTCCTCACCGGATTCGTCCTCACCGGCGTCACGGCGGGCGCGATGGTCGCCGCCACGAGCGTGCCGCTGAACCTGGCGACCGTCTCCTCGGGCGAGGTCCCCGCAGGCTACAAGGGCCAGACGTCCGTCGAGAAAGCCGTCACCGTCACGAAGCTCTCGGCACTCACCCAGTCGACGCTGCTCAAGGCCCCCGACGACACCACCGACCGCGACTGCATCGCCACCATCGAGGTCACGCGGTACCAGCCCCTCGACAAATGCGTGGTGGGCGCCCCCGACGGCAAGACGACCATGGCACTCTTCGGTGACTCCCACGCCTGGCAGTGGATGGACCTGTACGACGCGATCGGCAAGGACCTCGGCGTCCGGATCACGGTCATGTCGAAGGCCGGCTGCTCGCCGCAGGTGTACCGGATCCTCAATCCCGAGGTCAACCGTGAGTACCGGGAGTGCGACTCCTGGCGCGAATCGGTCTTCGCCACACTCACCAAGTCGAAGCCCGACGTCATCGTCGTCGCCGACCGGGTCCGGCAGGAGGCGGGGCGGGACGGCGCCGTAGCAGCCTGGAAGGTGCTCCAGAAGACCGGTTCCCAGCTCGTCTACATGACGGACACTCCGCAGCCCGGCCAGAACGTGCCCGACTGCCTCGCCACTCACCTGGACGACGCGGCCGCGTGCAACCGCCCTGACTGGCAGGCACTGGAGTACACGGACTTCCGCGCCATGGAGAAGGACGTGGCCGAGAAGTACGGGGCGAAGATCATCGACACCGAAGACGCGTTCTGCGCGAACAGCGTCTGCCCGTCGGTCATCGGCGACCAGGTCGTCTACTACGACAACAGCCATGTCACGGCCTCGTACTCGAAGACCGTGAAGCCCTACATGGAACCGCTCGTCAAGGAGATCCTCGACGCGATGTAGGCGGCACGCCACCCCCGCGACACTCCGCCTCGGCCGGGCCCCGGCCGAGGCGGAGCTGTCACCGCACCCGCACCGCCCGCGCCACCCGCTGCCGCTCCCCCAGCAGCCCGTCCGCCGGGTACGCGACCTCCTCCAAGGTCAGCCCGTGCGGCCGTACGACATGCACGGCACTGTCCCGCACCCCCGCGTCCAGCACCTTCCGCGGCCACTCGGCGCCCCGGTGCCCGTCACCCACGAACAGCAACGCGCCCACCATGGACCGCACTTGGTTGTGGCAGAAAGCGTCGGCACGCACCTCGATCTCGACCACACCATCACTCCGCCGCCGCACCCCGAAGTCGAGAATCTCCCGGATCGTCGTCGCGCCTTCACGCTTCTTCGCGTACGCCGCGAAGTCATGCTCCCCCACAAGGGACTTGGCGGCGGCATCCATCACATCGACGTCCAACTCCCAGTCGTGCCACAGCACATGGTTCCGCAGCAGCGGGTCCACTCCCCCGGGCCGGTCGCCGACCCGATAGACGTAACGCCGCCAGAGCGCCGCGAACCGCGCGTTGAAGCCCTCGGGAGCCTCCGTGACGCGCCACACCCGCACATCCTTCGGCAGCCGCCCGGCAAGCCGCTTCAGCAGCTTCTCCTGGTGCTCGGCCCAGAGGGAGACCGGCAGATCGACATGCGCCACCTGCCCCCGAGCATGCACCCCGGCATCGGTCCGCCCGGCAACGGTCAGGTCGTACGACCCACCCCCCGCCCGAGTCACGGTCCGCAACGCGTCCTCGACCTCCCCCTGCACGGTCCGCCGCCCCCCGGCCTGCTTGGCCCACCCGGAGAACGCGGTCCCGTCATAGGAGAGATCAAGCCGCACACGAACAAACCCGGCTTCTGCTTCGTCACTCACACCGAGATCCTCTCAGGAACACAAAAGCGGGCCCGCTCCAAAAGGAGCGGGCCCACTGGAGCGCCCCTTCAGGGGCGCGGGGCTGTGCTGATTTGCGGCTACCGCCGCGTGAGCGCGACCAGCCACGACGGCGAGTCGGCCAAAGAACGACTTACGCGTCCTTGGACTCCTCGTCGGCCTCGACCTCAGCCGGCTTCGCGTCCTCGACGACCTCAGCCGGAGCCGCAGCCTCGGCGTCCTTCGCGGCACGCTTGGTGGCGGCCTCGGCCTCACCCGTCGCAGCCTGCGCGACGGTCAGCGCCTCGACCAGCTCGATGACAGCCATGGGCGCGTTGTCGCCACGACGGTTACCGATCTTGGTGATACGGGTGTAGCCACCGGGACGGTTCTCGTAGCGCGGGCCGATCTC
>Ga0307509_10012598_pt1 | contig 10101 bp, 16 predicted proteins | sample 10_EM_MG_FD_202245 | JGI IMG/M metagenome (GOLD analysis project Ga0307509, IMG submission 202245) | Populus trichocarpa ectomycorrhiza microbial communities from riparian zone in the Pacific Northwest, United States - 10_EM | ecosystem: Host-associated > Plants > Roots > Unclassified | place... | reverse complement strand
GGGAATCGTCCCCCTCGCCCCGCATTTTGTTCACGTCCTCCTTTTCACCTAACGCCCTTTCCCCAACCAGTCAAGGTGTGGTGTAAACGAAGGTACGGCTTGCGCATGTTTATCCGTTAGCGCTCTTACGTGCTCACATGTCTGCCCCACAGAAAGATCAATTCTCCATACCAGGGAACCCTATCATCGTATGGATACGTTCTCCTGGTCATCTATTTCCTAGTCCATGTCAAGAATCCACCCGTGCTTCCTAATTTACAACAGATGCCACCAATGCGGCCTATTTCACATGTATGTCCTTACGCCCTACTTGCCCCCATGCACTGTTCGTTGACGCCCACATACAGGATGATACTCATATCGGAGGGTACAATACTTGGTATGTATTCCATCGACACGCGATGCTGGGGCTCTCTCTTCATCCACTGACGATCGTTCAGGTTCTTTGACGACATCGAGCTGTTGAGGCAACGATGGCAGTCCGCGAATACAGATAGCATTGGCCAATTGTGCGTTCCCTTTCAGCCACAATTGGTGATCACCCCCGTTCCTGACAGATGCATCCGTCTCTCCTTTTCCCAGACTAATAGATTTCTTCAAATACTTTTCCCGTGACTTTTTGTACAACACCGGCGTCGCATCGATCCGAGCAGGTTTGCTCAAAAAGGAGAGCAAGGGCTGGCAGAACGATGTAAGACATGGCATTCTTACGAACTGGCGGACCCCTCTCTGATCGAACAATCTACTTCTAGCTCGATCCTGCGCGTTACAAGGATGCTCGCGAGCGGAATCGTTTCTGCATCGAGGTATGGATCCGAGCATCCTTTGTCAACATGTCATTAGATCTTACTGATTTGGACTTGCTTGTAAGGATCCTTTCGAGTCCGATTTCAATGTGGCACGGTGTGTCACCAAGGACGGTCTATATTCGGTGAGCGATTTTGCCAATTCTCGTTTCTTTTCCGGGATGCTCGTTAACGCCATTCCAACAGATTCGCGGAGAGTTTATGCGGGCGTCAAGGATCCTGAGTACTCGCCCCGAACGCGCTGTCTTTGCCATCGCACAACTGTGCGAAGAACGGATAGAGGGTGGGAACCCAGCGGCATCACCAACCGCGGCTTTTGTGCCACCACGGCTATCGCCGTTCCCTCCTCAAATCCCTTACACCGTTGGGTCGCGTCCCATGCGCCAGACCAAGATCGACGTGCCAGACCCCAAGAGCATTTCGGACATGTCACCGAAATCGCCTCCATCAGAAGCCCCCTCTGCGCCAGGCCCGTCTACGCCCACGTCGACGCCTGACCACATGGCTCCGAAGCGTGCCAAGTGGACCTCGCCACCACCACCATCTGCCTCTGCAGAAGACCGTTCGCAGTTCGAGAACCAACTGGGCTTGGGCCTGGCTCTTGCGACCTTACCAACAGACGCCCGACAGACGAAGACCGGTTACGCTTCGTCGTCGAATAATAGTGAGATACTCACAGACGACGGAGATGATCTCCAGTCTATACGGTCACTCTCACTCTCTGAAGTGCCCGAGTGCGAGCTAGACAGGTGCAATGGCGTGTTAGAGTCGCTCCCTAGCGACTCCCCGATACCCTCCTCACCGCAAATATCCACGCAAAGTGCCGCGACTCACCCCCCACCATCTCCAGTAGTATCCGGAAGCAACATCACACCAACCAAGGCACCGTTTGTCGCACCCCGCGAGTCCTACTCAGTTCCGATGTTCCCGAACTCTCTTCCGGGGTTCCGCGGCCGCTCAGCGCGCCACCTAGATTTCATCCAGACCTCCCCGCGGCTGAATTCGCCACGTCGGTCACACTCGGGGCCACCGGGACCTTCCTCCGCTGGGCTCACCGGCAAACCGTTTGCACTACTCAACATGGCACTCGTGACCCCGCTCCCTCCTTCGCCTCCCCCGCCACCAATACCCGCAGCGCAACCATATGTGTACTACGAAAGTGCCCCCTCGCCCACAATAGCGTTCCCGGTATCACCTCGCTATCCGCCACGCTTTCAGGCCGCCGCAGCCGCAGCCGCGGCGTCAATTGCGGCGCGGGCGCGCCAGGCGCCGTCACCCACTACCACCCCCACTGCTCATTCGCAGTTCCGCGCTCGCCATGCGCATTCGCACTCGATGACGACTGTGCACGCGAGGACACCGTCGCCTTCCGTAGACACTTTTGCGCCCATCGTCTCCGTCCCCTCTGGTGGTGACAGCCTGCAAACTAATGGCTCGGTGTCGCCCTCGCCTCCGGACTCGCTATCGGCCGGGAGCGGCTCGCCCGCGCCGTCGTCGCTGAGTTCCCAGTGTGATGCGGGCGTCGATCCGATCAGATGGGAGGACGGCGGCGGCGGCGGCGGCGAGGGCGAGGATGGCACCATGACGGCGGCGGTAGCAGCCACCGCCGGTGTCAAGACGGAAGCTGCCAAGACCGAGGAAGAAGGTTGGGGAGTTGTACAGGAGAAGAAGGCGCCGCCAGATGTAGATGTCGTTTCGCAGCCGGCGCGGGAGCCGTTGCCCCCTTGAGCGCTCGCTCTCTGATGGACGAAAATAAGTGACTCGTCATCAGGGCTCCTGCGACGCTGAGGCCGAAACGCGAGGAAGGCGATCACGTTCGCCTTGTACTGTGAATATACGCCACCATCCACCACCACCACCCATCGTCATCATCACCACCATCTTCATCGTCACCTGTCACAATCACTGGCAGCACCACCATGGCCAACACTGGCCGATATTACTGGCATTATCTCCGCCACATGATCGTCGTGTAAATCTCATCATTTTGCATCACACACATCCTGCATGTGCACACACAATCCTTGCATCATAACAGCATCATCTACAACCATTCTCTTCCATTTGCTTCGTGCTGGTCTCATACCAATCCTCCTCGATATCGTCCCCCTACGGATGTCTTATTTCGTTCCCGACATCCCGGTTTCGTTCCGATATCTTGCTTGCTGCTTCGACCCCCCGAACGACCAACCCCCTTCGCCTTCAACCTGCGTCCTTTGACGCGCCTTGGCATTCCTGTACACCCCTGTCCCTGCACTCGCACTCGTGTTCGTGTTCGTGTTGCGACGTGTTACGGCCCACTGGTAAAGCCTAGATGCGAATATATTTACAACGCCTTACGGGTGCCTGCCTCACACTGCCACCATATACACCCATTTACTGTATATGCATGCACGTGCATCGTAGCCAGGTAGATAGGCGCGCAATTATCCAATATTACAATCTGTCTTCGATCGCAGTAAGAAAGCGGAGGGGAAAAAAAAGGTAAAGGATGAGGGGTTGACATGGAACATGATCTATTTGGTAGGCACGGGTGTACAATATCATGGGAGGAGAGCAAGTGGAACTGTGTTTTGGTGTGCTAGTCTTGTGCGATGAATGGATTGGAGATCTCTTCGAGCCCGTCTACGGGGCAAATCAACGTTATTGTGGGTCCGCGGAGTACGGTGAGACCCAGCAGGCGCGTACGCGGCTCTGGAGCTACGAATGCCAGTAGAATTCCAAGTCAAAAAAAAAAAAGGTGAGCGCAGAAGACGAGATCGAGCACGTACTTTGTATGTGTTCCTCCACCTCGTCAAGGACGAGATTGAACAATTGGTCATACCCCTTGAGCACGCCCGTCACTAATTCGCATAATTAAGAGTCGTCATCGGCTGGGGTTGGATATATAAGGACAAGACATGCCTTCACGGCCGCCGGTAAACTTGACTCGGATGCGCGCGTTGGCGTACTTTGCGAGGTCGAGGATCGCCTCGCGCTTTGGCTTGTCGAGCGTCGGCTGGGGCCCCTGTGGTCCGCCGTGGCGGCCGCCTCCCCGCTGGGAGGACGATCCGCCCCGTTGTCCGCCTCGCCCCATGCCGCCGCGGCCCTGGAAGTGGTGCGAGGGAGTCAGGACGTTTCTCGCCACGGTATCATTCCTTCGAGCTGTGGGGAGTCTGGAAGTGGTGGTAGCGTACCCGATCTGCCATGATATGTTTGTGGGATGTGATATGATGGATAGGGTCGTGGGTTCGTTGAGTTGGTGCGGATGTCAGGTGTGGATGTGTGGGAGTGGGAGGCTTTGTGGCTTCGGGTTGGGCTTGGCTTTTTTGTTTTCGGGTAGTATGTTGTCTGGAGAGAGGAAAACTGTATTGTTATTTTGGATTTTTAAATTTGTCAAAGAGTGTGAGAAGCGAAACATCGACACACAATCCTTCGGTCTCTCTCTTTTGATTTCCTTCTCCCTTCGTAAGATATCATCCCCCTCCTTTCTCCTTTCTACATAACCCCACTCATCTTTCCGTCCTTTACGATCCAGTTCACGACCATGAACGCTGGCGAGCTCCTTGCCAATTCCCTATCACCAGGTACAGTTGGTTCTCTTCGACCCACGGCCGAGTCATGGACGATCTTGGCCTCCGCGCGTCCCTCCCTCTCTTCGGCTCCCCAATGCTCACCATTTCTTGCTCCCTCGTCCCTCATCAGATCAAGCTACGCGTGAAAATGCCACGCAAAAACTAGAGCAGGCATCCCGGGAGAACTATGTACGTCCCCTTTCATCACCCACCCACACTCACCGTTCTCCGCCCTCCCCCTCTGTCTTTTTTTTTAGTGGATCATTTCATTGACTCCTTATGCTTGCACACACAGCCCGGGTACATGCACACACTCGCGTCTGAGCTCGCTAACGAATCTAGCGCTGTATTCGTCCGAAACGCTGCCGGCCTCGCGCTAAAGAACGCCCTCACTGCCCGCGTACGTCGCGTCTTTTCCTCTCTCCCTCTCCCTCTCCCTTTCTCCATCTTTGTCCCATCACCATCACCACCCATACCCCACTCCCCATTCCCATCTCCGCTTACATACCTGCCGGCTTCCCACAGGACAGCGCGCGCCAAGCAGAGTACTCCACTCGCTGGCTTGGCCTCGATGTCAAGATCCGCGGCGAAATCAAGGAGTTTGTCTTGCGTGGGCTTCATTCTGAGCAGGTCAAGGCCGGCACAGTCGCTGCACAGAGCGTCGCAGCTATCGCCACCGTGGAGCTTCCGCAGGGACAATGGCCAGATCTAATCGAGATCCTTCTACGCTTTGTCAACACCGGCACTAGCGTTCCCTTACGGCAGTCGACGCTCAGCGCGATTGGCTTTATATGCGAGGTGCTGGTGCGTCCTTTGTTCTCTCTTTGAGCAAACCATTTTTTGATGTTCATTCAATGGCGTTGCCTAGGACCCTGATGTGTTGAGCGTGCGCGCGGACGAGATTTTGACCGCAGTAGTTCACGGCGCACGGAAGGAGGAGCCCTCGACGGACGTCCAGCTTGCTGCCATGCAGGCGCTGTTCAATTCGCTCTCATTCATTCGCGAGAACTTTGAACGAGAGGTGCGTGGCCTCCATCACCGGTTTTTTCAACCTCAGCTTAGCGGCCTACCCGACATTCCGCAGGGCGAGCGCAATTACATCATGCAGGTGGTATGCGAGGCAACGCAAAATCCATCCGTCCAAGTGCAGGCAATAGCCTTCGAGTGTCTGGTGCGGATCATGACCCTATATTACAGCAAGATGGCCTATTATATGGAACGTGCGCTCTTTGGGGTAAATCATTTTACGTCATTTATCTGTCCTATTTTCTGACCAGCCGCACGTGATAGCTTACCGTGATGGGCATGAAATCAGAGGAAGAGGCTGTCGCGTTGCAGGCGATCGAATTTTGGACGTCCGTTGCCGAGGAGGAGACTAACCTCGAGAGCGATTACCTCGACGCTCAGGAGGTACGCCATGATGTTTGTTTACCCAAGTCTCACCCGATTAACACACCTTGTCAGGGTCTCCTCGATGGTGACGTCGAAGTTCCCAAGTACTTTGCCAAAATCGCACTTCCGGAAGTCGTTCCTGTACTCCTTCAACTCCTCACCCGTCAAGACGAGGACGCTGAGGAGGGTGAATGGAACGTTTCGATGGCTGCTGGCACATGTCTATCCTTCCTCGCTCAAGCTGTGCACGACCCGATCGTTCCAGCTGTGATTCCGTTCATCGAGGCGAACATCAAGCAAGAGAACTGGCACCAACGCGAGGCGGCAGTGATGGCCTTTGGTTCCATCCTCGTCGGGCCGGATCCCACCGTTCTCACGCCGCTTGTCAACCAAGCGTTGCCGATTTTAATCAATATGATGTCAGACCCGCAATCACAGGTGAAGGACACAACGGCGTGGACCCTCGGCCGGGTCTGCGAGAGCCTCATCACGTCGATCAAGCCGGACGTGCATTTGCATGCACTTGTCAGTGCCCTTGTTGCGGGCTTGCAAGACAGCCCGCATATCATCGCGAATTGCTGTTGGGCTCTGATGAACCTCGCTGATGGGCTGTACGAGTTGTACGACTCAAGTGAGGAACAGAGCAACGGTCCGCTTTCTCCCTACTTTGAGGGTATCGTTGGCGCTCTGCTGCAGGTCACAGAGACGTACGTGTTCGACCCATCGGTCGTTTGTCTTATCGGCAAGGTTCCGTCCGTGCTGAATTTCTCGTACTAGTGCGGGTAACGAATCGAACTACCGCACGTCTGCGTACGAGGCTATTACGTCCTTCGTCCAACAGGCAACACCAGATTGCATGCAGGTCGTGTCCAACACTGCTCTGAAGATCCTGGATCGAATGGAGCACCTCCTCAACGTCCAGGTGCGTTGTTGGGTGCATCGACACACGGCTTTGGCTAATGCCGTTCCATTCAGAACCAGATCCTCGGTGCCGATGACCGTAACAACTGGAATGACTTGCAAAGTAACTTATGCAGCGTCTCCGTTGTACGCACCTCCACCTTCCAAATTAGGGTGTACGCTTCCTGACAAGTCTCGCCTTTGTAGAGCGTTATTCGTAAACTGGGCGCTGGAATCCAGCCCCTCGCTGACCGTATCATGACCATCATTCTCCAGCTGATCCAATCAGCTGGCAAGACATCAACGATTCTTGAAGACGCTTTCCTTGTCGTTGGCGCCCTCTCCGCAGCAATAGAGTTCAAGTTCGCGCCCTACATCCCTGCGTTCCTGCCGTTCCTTTATCCGGCACTCAAAGCGTACGATGACACGCAGCTATGCACGGTCGCCGTGGGCATCATCGGCGACATCACGCGTGCTCTTGGTGACCAGACAGAGCAATATGCACAGGCGTTCGTGACGGTGCTACTCGAGAACTTGTCGAGCGAGGTATTGAACCGGAACGTGAAGATTTCCATTCTCGCGTGCTTTGGTGACATCGCGCTCGCGATCGGAGCGAAGTTTGAACCGTACTTGGAGACCGCGATGACAGTGCTCAGGCAGGCGGCAGCGCTGCAAGCGAACCCTGTGCGTGACAACGCTATGCTTCTTGGTCTTGCCGCTACAAATTCACTGAATCTTTTGGCTGCTTGGCCCACAGCTGGACTATGAGTCCATCGATTACATTGCAAATTTGCGCGAGGGCATTCTTGAGGCCCACACAGGCATCGTCACGGGCTTCAAGAAGAGCGACCGGGGTGTGTACAGGTTCCTTTTTTCTAGTATGGCACTTATGTGCGTTCGTAGTCCAACTGATGGTCCCTCATGCGCCTGCGATTCTCGAGCTTGTTCAGAAGGTACTCACGGACGATAACAGCGGCGAACCGTTGGACAAGCTTGCGTTTGGCGTTATCGGTGACCTTGCGGACGCTTTCCCAAACGGCGAACTTAAGCCGCTTCTTTTGGCCGACTGGATTGCGACGAGTTTGGTCTCACGGAAGGGTTACGACAAGGAAACAAAGCTGACGGTCAAGTGGGCGCGTGAGGTGCGTCGTTCGCCCCTCCCATGTTTGGCTCGTATGCTCACTTGTCACTACCTGTAGATGGTCAAGAGCTCAACGGCATGAGGGCCAAGCGCTCTCTGCACCCCAGTAGTTTCCGCTCGTCCTAACGTTTTTTCTTCATTCTATTCCTCTCCCCGCTTGTTTACCCTCTTACTCTGGTTGACGTTATTCCCCCCTATTTTCCTCTCGTCTTGTCACACTCTGTCAATTCTTTCTCCCACTCTGTTTTCTTCTTTTCTTTCACGCAACTGTTTCATCACAATCACACGCCATCTGAAGGAGGCACAATACAACATCATCGAGATCTCTACAACGTCATAGTTAGTCAAGCTTAAAGTCAGTCAATGCCCGTGTTTGTTATAGTCGTCGTCGTAGTAGTAGTAGGGTATGTTAAGTAGATCAAAAGTTTCTCGTCTCAGATTACAGGTATATTGCACACTAGCCCCACGGTCACCTCTCAACGACATTCCACTTCATTCTTCCTTTCTCTTTGTTTTTTTGGCTTTACAGTATCTGACGCTCTCCTCCCATTCCCATTCTTTTTTTTCACCCCTTTTCTTTTTTACCTCCCGAGCGTCTATCTCACTTGTATCGATTGGTATCACCCTCGTGCAGACCGTGCTTCAGGCTCAATATACATATCACCTTTCTTGAACCCCCACGCAATCAATGAGGGCTTCTGTGGCGTTCCATATCAAGCTATCAAGCTATATATCAAGAACTGTCAAAGGGAGCTATTGCTGAGGCCATACTTCTGTAATGGATTATATATTGACACCTGTCAGCGAGGGGACCAGTGTCATACGAGTACGATGGAGACAAGTGGGCAATACGCGCTACGTCAAGAGCGCTGTCAGAATGGTGGAAAAGCGGAGACAGGGAATGCAAGGTGTGGAGTGATGCCCTTGATACGGTCAATTGAGAGCGTGACCATCGACATCGGATCTCGCAGCAGAGCGCAAAGCACAACCTGCACACGACCATGTGGTTCAGAACGCATATTACATCATCGGCGCATCAAAACCTGGCTCGTCGGAACAAATACTGTACTTATCAGCTACCTGTGGTCCCCATTCAGCTTTAACAGGCTTGGTGCTCGATACCCCATCAGCTTCTTTGCTGCCGCATTCCATGAAACTGGCCGAAAGTGACCGCGCGTGAGACCCGAAACAACGGAGGATTCGAGTTGTCCACCAAGATCATGTGATTATTTGACATTCATCAATTAATTATACAATCATACTCTGCCATACTTTCGCTTTCTCCCTCTCTTCCTTTCCCTCTTCTTCGACTCAGTCACCATGTCCCAATCGACCCTACCACTCATCCCCTTACCGTATCCCCTCGTTCTCCTCCCAGGCGCCCGAGTCACCTTCCCAATTTCCCACAAACAAGCCGACGCGCTCATCCGCCTCCTCGACTCGGCCCCCTCCAACCCCGTCCTCGCCGCCGTTCCGCTTTTCCAGCACGAAGGCGCGACGACGCTGAACAGATGGGGCGTCACCGCCCGCGTCGCGCGCTTCGTCCGCCCACGTCCGCACTCGGACGAGCCGTACCTCCTCACGCTCACCGGCACGGCCCGCGTCCGCCTCGCCGACAACCTACTGGCACCCCCGCACCCGCACTCGCACGCCGCTGGTGACGTCGACGCACTCTCGCTCCCCCGTTTCGACGTTGTGCATCCACCCCCCGACGCACATTCGCCGCCCGCGCCCGACGTTGTGCAGGATTTCAAGGCTGCCGCCGTACGCTTGTTGGAGCGCTTTGCGCAGGACGCTTCGCAGTCGGCGCGCAAGCGCGAGAGCTGGGCTCGCATTGCGCAGCTTGTTGACGAGACGGAGCCGGAGAGGGCTGCTGCGCTCGCGGACGCTATTGTGTCTGCCGTAGGCGCGGAACATGCTGACAAACTCGGTGAGCATCCCCCGTCTTTCATTTGGCGACGTTATTTTGTCTACACCCCCCGTCTGTCGGCCTGCTCTTCTGCCCCATCTCCCTTGTCGCCACCTGTGACGCCCGCATTCGACCCGCACGTCTTGGGGAAAACGCTCGTTTTGGTTATATTCCGGGATTGATCCTAATTGTTCCTCCATGCCCCATCTGTGTTTCCGTAAACTCGTAATTCCGCGGCAAACTACTAACGCGTACTATTTGCAAACTACTCGTTTTTAGCCCTTCTCTCCACCGAATCACCATCTTTGCGCCTCCAACACGTCACCACCGTTTTGACAAAGCAGCTGTCGATAGCCGAAGTTAGCACGAAGATCGCCACAGCCGTTGACGAATCGCTGT